>ERZ1066117.394-NODE-394-length-36573-cov-10.237034_pt1 | contig 36573 bp, 23 predicted proteins | sample MGYA00382764_ERZ1066117 | MGnify/ENA primary metagenome ERZ1066117 (study PRJEB33369, sample SAMEA5778347) | biofilm metagenome | biome: Industrial cooling water; feature: Water cooling tower basin; material: Biofilm | place: United Arab Emirates | collected...
TCGGTGGGGGGGGTGGGCCTGCGGGGCGGGGGGGGCGGCGGGGGGGGCCGTGGCGGAGGTCTTCACCGGGCGGTGGGGGGGGTGCCGCGGGAGGGCGAGGGCGGGGTCGGGGTTGGAGAGGAGGGCCCGGCGCGGGCGCGAACCGCCGGGCGCGGCGGGGCCCAGGCCCGGGGCTTGCGGGTTCCCGCAGGGGCGGCGGCCGTCCCTTTTTGGTCGAATCCCCAAAACCAAGGCCCCCACCGCCGGTCTCGATCCCCATGCGCCCCCCCAAAGACCCCTCCCCGCCGGCCGAGGGCCGCCAGGCCTGGCGGCCCCCGGGGTCGGACGGGGTCCGGCCTCGGGAGGGGGCGGCGTCGAACCTGCGCCCGGAACCCGAGCCCTCCGAGCTCGGTTTGGAGGCGGAGGGCGCCCTGCGCCCCGAACGCCTCGAGGACTTCGTCGGCCAGCGCCAGCCCGTCGAAAATCTGCGCGTGGCGGTGCAGGCGGCCCTGCAGCGCGGCGAGCCGCCGGATCACCTGCTGCTGTGCGGCCCGCCGGGCCTCGGCAAGACGACCCTGGCGCGCATCGTGGCCAACGAGCTGGCCACCGCCCTGGTTTCGACCTCGGGACCCGCCCTGGTGCGACCGGCGGACCTGATCGGGATCCTGATGAACCTGCGCCGGAACGAGGTCCTGTTCATCGACGAAATCCACCGGCTGCCGGCCGCCGTGGCCGAGTACCTGTACACGGCGATGGAGGATCGGCGCATCGAGATGACCATCAACGAGGGGCCCAACGCCCAGGTCATGCCCCTCAGCCTGCAGCCGTTCATGATGGTCGGGGCGACCACCCGCGAAGGCCTGCTCAGCGGCCCCTTCCGCGCGCGCTTCGGGCTGGTCGAGCGCCTGCTCCCCTACCCGCTGGAAGACCTGCGCACGATCCTGGCCCGCTCCGCGCGCCTGCTCGACCTGGAGCTCGATGACGAGGCCCTCGAGCAGCTCGCCATCCGCTCGCGCGGCACCCCGCGGGTCGCCAATCGGCTGCTGCGGCGGGTGCGCGACCTGGCCCAGGTCGAGGGCTTGAGGCGGATCGACGCGGCCCTGGCCGAGCGCTGCATGCTGCGGCACGGCATCGACGCCCATGGCCTGGAGGAAATCGATCGCCAGATCCTGGCTTATCTGGCGCGCTCCCCCGATCGCCCGGTCGGATTGAAGACCCTCGCCGCGGCCATCGGCGAAAGCGAAGACACGCTCGAGGACGTGTTCGAGCCGCACCTGATCCGGCTGGGATTCCTGCACAAGACACCGCGCGGTCGCCAGGTCACCGACCAGGGGCTGGCCGCGATTCAGCAGCAGGGCCGCCCGCGGCGCCTGTTCGAGTGATGCGTTTCCCCCAGGCCCGACCGCCCGCGGGGAGCTCGCCGCCCGAGCTGGCGGCGGAGTCGGTCCAGGCCGCTCCCTCCGAGCCGGGGGGAGTGCAGCGGGCGCTGGCCCTGATCCTGGTGCTGCTGCTCGGGCTGGCGACCGGGGCCTGCCTGGCGGCACGCCTTCCCGAGCCCGCCGACGAACCCGAGGCCGGACCGCCCGCGCCGCGTTCAGAGCCCCCCGATCCCTGGAGCTCCCGGGGCCTGGCGCCGATCCGCCTGGCGGCCGCAGAGGGTCTGCTGCGCCTCGAGGTTGAACTGGCCTCCGACCAGCGTGTGCGCCTGGCGCGCGAGGGTGACCAGGTGCGTCTGCTGCACGCGGACGGCACGAGCGAAGACCGGCACTGGGTGCGACTGGATGCGCTGCGACCGGAGGGCGAGCTGCGCTTCGAAGGCCGCAGCTATCCCGGTTCCCTGCTGATCGAGCCGCGCGCCGCGGGCGGGCTCGGTGTGGTCAATTGGGCGCCGCTCGAAGCCTACGTCGAGGGTGTCGTGGCCGCCGAATTGGTGCTCTGGAACAGCAGCCGCGCCGCGATCCAGGCCCAGGCCATCGCCGCGCGCAGTTACGCGGTGGCGACCCTCGAGGCGCGAGCCCTGGGCTCGCGCCGACCCGAGCTGTGGGACGACACCCGCGACCAGGCCTACCGCGGCCGCTTCCAACCCGACAGCGCCGCGCGCGCACGGGGCCTCGAGCGTTTGCTGGCCGATTCGGTGGCCGGCTGCCGCGGGCAGGTGCTCGAGTTTTCGGGGCGCGTGCTGGCCGCGCGCTACCACGCCTGCTGCGGCGGGCGCACCGCGGCGGAGGCCGCCGTGTTCGCGGGTCTCTCCGGCCCGAGCCTGTCGGTGGTCTGCGAGCCCTGCCGGCAAGCGGCAGCCCAGGCGCCGCGCGAGGCCGGCTTCAAGCCAGAGACCGCCCGCCCCCTGGCGGCCAGCGCGCGGCGCGCCGCGGGCCGCACCGCCTTCGACCCGAGCTGGAACTTCACCGCCTCGCGCGCCGAGCTGTCTCGACTGGCCAAGGACCTCGGCCTCGGCGAACGCCTGCTGATCGTGCGACCCGTCGCGCAGGACCCGGCCGAGCGCTGGCTCGAGGTCGAGCTGACGGGCAGCTCCGGCAAGCGCCGCGTACCGCTCAACGAGCTGCGCCGCCGGCTCGGCTTCGATCGGCTGCGCTCCGGACGCATCCTGGCCACCTGGCCGCGCGCGGGCGAGACGATCCAGGACGGCCTGTACTTCCAGGGCTTGGGCAACGGACACGGCGTGGGCCTGTGTCAGCGGGGAGCCCTCGGTTACGCCGAGTTGGGCCTGGGGGCGGAGCGCATCCTGGCGCACTACTATCCGGGGGCCAAGCTGCGCGGCCTGTGATCCGGGCCCCTTAGGGGCCGCGGCGGCGTGTGCGCCTTGGAGAGCAACCCCGTGACATCGAACCACCCGGACTTCCGCTTCGAACTCTTGGCCCGCTGCCCGGACACCCGGGCGCGGGTCGGGCGCTTCCACACGCCCCACGGTGCCGTCGAGACGCCGGCCTTCATGCCGGTCGGCACACGCGGGTCGGTCAAGGGCCTGACGCCCGAGCAGGTCGCCTCGACAGGCACCCGCATGCTGCTCGGCAACACCTACCACCTGGCCCTCAGGCCCGGCAGCGAGGTCGTGCGCGAGCTCGGGGGTCTGGCGCGCTTCATGGCCTGGGATGGGCCCACGCTGACCGATTCCGGCGGTTATCAGGTGTTCAGCCTGGGGCATCTGGCGCGCATCGACGAGAGCGGGGTGCGGCTGCGTTCGGTGATCGACGGGTCGCCCTTCGAGCTCTCCCCGGAGCGCGCGATCGAGATCCAGCTCGATCTCGGAGCGGACGTCGTGATGGCCTTCGACCATTGCGCCCCGGACCCCCTCGATCGCATCGCGGTCGAGGCCGCCGCCGAGCGCACGGCCCGCTGGCTCGAGCGCTGCGTGGCTCGCTGGCGCCAGGGACCGGTCGGCGAGCGGCCCCAGGCGTTGTTCGGGATCGTGCAGGGCGGGGCCTTCCCGGACCTGCGCGCCCGTTCGCTGGCCCAGGTCACCGCCTTCGACCTGCCGGGTTATGCGGTCGGCGGGGTGAGCGTGGGCGAACACGACGGCGCCATGGAGCTGGCCGTGGCCAGCGCCACGCCGGGCCTGCCGGAAGACCGGCCGCGCTACCTGATGGGCGTGGGCACGCGCCGGCACTTCGCCATGGCCATCGCCCACGGCATCGACCTGTTCGACTGCGTCACGCCCACGCGCCACGGGAGAAACCACCAGGCCTATGTGGGCGCCGGCCGGGTCAACCTGCGCAACCAACGCTTCGCCCGGGATCCGGGGCCGCTCGATCCCGAGTGCGACTGTCCGGTCTGCGCCCGATACAGCCGCGGCTACCTGCGCCACCTGTGCAACAGCGGAGAGATGCTGGCGGGGACGCTGCTGTCCTGGCACAACCTGCGCACGTTCCAGCGCTGGATGGAGACCATCCGCAGCGCGATCCAAGCCGGCGCTTTCGCGCGCCTCGCCCAGGACTGGCGCCGCCCCGAGACAGCGGCGGCCGACGGCCCCTGAGGCGCAGGCGACCACAGCGCCGGGGGAGCGGGGCCCAAAGCACGATCGACCGCACGATCGACCGCAATATTGCCCGCACGGTCGACCTGACGGTGGCGAGCACGGACCGCGGCGAGCACGGGCCTGGTCGCGCTGCGTTCGCAAGCGCCGCGGCCCCGGGGCGAACCGGCGGCGGTGCTCGCCCCGGGCCGCTGCCCCAGCCGGGCCCGACGGCGCAGATCTCAGCCCGCGCGCGGGGCCGCCAGGACCTCGATGCGCTCCACGCTCAGCACCAGGGGCAGGGCGCTGGCCTCGGGGTCGACCTGGGCCCCATCCTGGCGGGCGCCGACCACGCCGAGTTCGCAGCCCACGAACAGCTCCAGGTCGTAGCGGCCATCCGGGCAGAGGATGTCGGCCGCCGCCGCGGTTCCACGCCGCAGACGATACTGGCGCGACCCGTCGGCGTTTTGGGTGCGCTCGAGCCGGCCGCGCAGGTCGAAGCGCGCGTAAAGCGGATCGCGGCTGACCAGCTCCTCCCACTGCCGCTCGCGGGCGCGCAGCAGCTCCTGCTGCCGCTGCAGCCGGGTCTCCTCGAGCAGGGCCTCGGTGCGGTGGAGTTTTTCGAAGGCCTCGACCATCTCGAATTCCTTGTCGATCTCGGCCGAGGTCAGCAGGTCGGGTTCCAGGCCGCGCGCACGCTCCAACCCGCGCCGCACGCTCTCGAAATCGGGCAGTTTCTTGGCCCGCTCCGCGGCCAGCAGCGCGCGGGCCTCCTCGAGCGCCAGCAGGGCCGGCGGCTTGACCCGGCTCGAACTGGCCGGCTGGGTGCCGGCGCTGGACTGGCCGGCGGGTTCGCGCTCGACGGCCGGAACCGGGGTCGGGCGCAGGGCGGCGCCCTGTTCCGCGCGCTGCCACAGCATGGCCCCGTCCTCGAAGCGCTCGATCGGCAGGACTCCTTCGGCCGGGATCCAACCGAAGACCCCGGCGGGGCTGTAGACCTGCACCCAATCGTCGGCCAGGGGCAGGCTCTCGTCGGCGCGGCGGATCACCGCCAGCCGGTCCCCGAGCTTGAGCCGCTGGGACAGGGGGAAGCTGTTGACCTCCGAGGAGGGCAGGGGACGCATGTTGACGTTGTCCCGGGTCACCTCCATCACCGCCGGACGGTCGGTCGGCTTGAGGAAACGGCCGAAGACCCAGACCGGGAACCCCCCGGGCACGTCGGCCTTGAGCCAGCCGGATTGCTCCCCGTGGATTGCGACCAGGGCTCCGGGGGCGAGCTGCAGCAGCTCGTTGGCCTTGCGATCGGGCAGGTTGAGCAGCGGCTGGGGCCGGTCGGCGACCCGCGCGTAGCGCAGGGGCGTGGCCGGGGCGCCCGGGTTGGCGGCGGGGTCGGAGACCTGGGGCGGGGCGGCGGGCGGCGGCGGGGAGCCCGCCGCCGGAGCGGCCTCCGACTGCAGCGGGCCGGCGGCCGAGGGCAGGCCGAGCAGGGCCGCCGCGGCCAAGGCCAGGCCGAATTCCAGCCGGAGCGAGCGCTCGGACGGGGAGGTCGTGGGGCTGCGGCGGTGGCGGGATCCAGGCTTGGGCATGGGGGATGCACGGGTCGCGGGGCCGGCCAGGATAGCCCCAGGGGCCGCGCGCGGGATCGGCGCGGGCTTGCGCAGCCCCCCCTCCCGGTCCAAAGATCCTGGGCCAGGGCCCTCCCGGCCCACCGCCCCGGGGCGCTCCCGGCCCCAGCGCGGATCCGCCGCCCAGCGGAGCCCGACCGGCCCATCCCGGGTCGGCCCCCCGGCGCGCTCCCCGCGGCTCCCCTCGGCCCCGGGCCAGCGCCGGTCCGGGGCGCCGGCGGGAGCCCGATGCCCCTAAACGCACCGCACGTCCCCCCCGGCAACGCCCCGAGCACGGACCGCGCCCGCAAAGCCAGCGCACACGGGCAGCGCCGAGCCGCCCGCTTCCCATAGGACCCACGCCCCGACCGATGGCCCTGCGCTTTTACCTCAATTCCAAGATCCACCGGGCGCGCGTCACCGAGGCCAACCTGAACTACGTGGGCTCGGTCACCATCGACGAGGACCTGATGGATCTGGCGGACATCCGCGAGTACGAACAGGTCCACGTGGTCGACATCACCAACGGGGCACGGCTGACGACCTACGCCATCAAGGGCGAGCGCGGCAGCGGCATCATCGGCATCAACGGCGCGGCGGCGCACCTGGTGCACGAGGGCGACGATGTGATCTTGATGACCTACAGCATGTCGGAGCGCGAGGTCGAGCCCACCACGGTGCTGGTGGACGAGCAGAACCGGTTCGTGCGCTTCCTGGTCGAAAAGCCGCGCACCGTGCCGACCTTCTGAACGCCTCGCCCTCGGGAGCCCGCCCGCGGAGGCCTAGGGCGCCGGGTTCGGGCGCGCTGGCCCCCAGGCACGGGGGCCGCGCTCAGGCGGGCGGGTCCCGGTCGCTGGCCAGGGTCAGCGCGCGGTGGCAGAGCTCGGCGCGCGCCAGCAGGGCCAGGTAGACGGGCACCCCACGCTCGGCCCCCAGCGCCCGGGCGGCCTCGCGCGCCGTCGCCAGGGAGGTGCCCACGTCGTCCACCAGCAGCCAGGCGGGCACGCTGTGCTCCCGGTCGCGGCGGAACGCCCCACGCACGTTTTCGGCGCGGCCGGCCGCGCCGGGGGAGCCCTGGGGCGGGGTGGCTCGCGTGCGGCGCAGCGCCGGGACGAAGGCGACGCCGAGGGCCTCGGCTACGGCCAGCCCCAGCAGGCGCCCCTGGTCGTAGCCGCGCTCGAAACGACGGGTGTAGTGCAGCGGGACCGAGGTGACCGCGAAGCCCTCCGGCAGCGGCAGCCGGCGGGCCTCGCGCGCCAGGGACCAACCCAGGCGGCGGGCCAGCTCAGGTCGCGCCCCGTGCTTGAAAGCCAGGATCCACTCGCGCAGGGCCACCCCGGGGCGCTGGCTGTGTTCCGCGGCGCTGGCGCCCCGGCCCGCCGCACGCAGCGGCTTCGCCTCGGCGCTGGCGTGCGGGTAGTCGCCCAGGCAGACCGCGCCCCGAAACGGCGGCGCGTCGCGCCGGCAAGCGGCGCACAGGCGCTCGTCCCCCGCGGCGGCGGCCAGGGCCGCGGGCAAGCGCAGGGCACACAGGCGACAGCGCGGCGCGGAGGCCGTATCCGCCTCGAAGCAGCAGCCTGCGCAGACCCCCCGCTGCGCCGCCCCCCGGCACAGCCAACATAGGTCGGGATAGAGCAGGCGCGACAGGCTCTCCCAAGCCCGCAGCAGCTGCGCCACGCTCCGCCCCCGGGGCGCGGGCTCCGCAAAGCAGCTGGCGCGCCGCGCGGAACTCGGGCCCTGCGGGGGCGCGCCATCGAACGCAACGCCGGGCCCGCACTCCCCTGCGCCGGCAGCGGCCAGCGGGCCCACCAGGGCGCCCCCCGGCCCGGGAACCTGGCCCGGGCGCGGGCCGGAGTCGGACGCGGTCGAATCAGCGGGAGCAGCGGCGGGAAGGGCGGGCATGGGCGCGCGGCAGGGTCGAGCGGCAGGGTCGAGCGGCAGGAGTGCATCCGGCCCAAGGAAAGACCGCCGTCGGCCGCCGCGGTTGCCGAGAAAACCGCCGACTCGGGGCGCCCGGCAAGGCCCTCCGGTTCAGCTCGGCGCGCGGCGTTCCGAGCGCAGGTCCTGCTCCAGCGCCTCGAGGCTCTCCTCCTCGAAACCGGTTTCCACGGCCGCAGCGGGCGACAGCTCGGCGCGGCGCCCGGGAGCGCTGCGCGGCGGCGGCAGCCCGACCCGCTCGCGCACGCGCTGGGCGTATTGCAGCACTGTGTCCTCGGGCGCGGCTTCGACCCCGAACAGCTCCCCCACCTCGCGGGCCAGCTTGGAGTCGGAATCGAGCGAAACGGCGAATTCGAGCAGATGCTGGCGCACCGAACGCTGGAGCTGGCTGCGGGCAAACCACCAGCCGAGCACCTCGAGCAGCACCAACAGGACCGCGATGGCACCGGCCCAGGACAGCGGGAACTCGCGCTGCTCGGGCGGGATCGGCCGGAAATGGCCGGCCAGCTGGGCCGCGAAACCCAGCACCAGCAGCAGGAAGCCGATCGAGACCTGGACCCGCTGAAAGATGAAGCTGCGGATCGAGACCAAGGGGCGCAGGGGGCCACCTAGGTGCGCCGCGATGCGCTCCCGGGGCGAGCGCAGGAGCAGCGTGTAGCCCAGCAGCAGACAGGCCAGGATCGCGAGCAGCAGCCCGACCGCTTGCCAATCGGTGCCCAGGGGCAGGTCCCCGGAGGATCCGGACGCATTCGCGCTCCAGGCTTCGATCATGGGCGACGGCATCGGTCGGTGGGGCCAGGCGGTTGGGGGGCGGAGGCGCCCGTTGGGTGCTCGGACGGCAGGGGGCGGGCGAACTCGCTCGCGGGCCGCGATCGAAACCGCACTGCCGCGCAGCGCGGCCCGCGGCCTGCGCCGCTGCGGACGCGCCCGGGGACCGGGCCGCTGCGGAGCGAACCGGGCAGCCGTCCAGGGGCTGGACCAGGACTTGGACCGAGCGCCGCGGACGGCTGTGTCCGAATCATGGCGGCTTGGGCTTGGAGCGCGGGAGGGAGAGCCCCTAAAAAAAAATTCTGGGACGCGGCGGAAGGGCCTGTCCGCGCGCTCGGAGGGCCTGCCCGTGGCCCTGCGCTGGCTGCGGAGGCTCCGAGATCGCGCGGGGCGGGCATGGCGCCCTTTGGGAAGCGGGGCAATTGAGAGCGGTGCGTCAAACTAGGAGGGCACCCGACGGCGAGCAAGCGCGTCCAGCAGCACACAGCCCGAGTTGCGCCCGCAGCGATGTCGGGCGCCCCGGCGCCGGAGCGCCGCACCGCTCGCTGTCCCCTGGTCCTGGCCCGCCGCTTGCAGCCTCGGTGCGGGGAGCCCGCGCGAGAACCGGCCGGCCCGGAGCGCCGTCCCGCTCCGACGCCCGCTCGCCGCGACCCCCGACCCGTCGCGGGCAAGAGCCGGGCCCCGCGCCCCCGTCTCGAAGCACGCGCCCGGTCCGCCCCCTCGCCGCCGTCCCCGGTGGGCGTGCGAGCCCGCCTCCGCAACCGCCGGGCCCCCGCCGGGGTCCGCTCGCGTCCCGCGCTTTTCGCGCCCTGCCCGCGCGGACCCGGCCCGCAGACCGCCCTGCGGGCCCCCCCGTTTGATCGAAGCCCCCACCCCCCCGGTCCCTGCCGGCGGCCCTCCCCTTCCCAACATGATGCTGCCCCTGCGCCTCGTCCTGGGCTTGTTCGGCCTGGTGTTCCTGTCCAGCACCGCGCAGTCCCAGGTCCAAATCGGGCTGCTCGAAACGGAGCTGCCGAGCGCCTCCGACTTCGTGCTCCACGGCTGCCTGCCCGTGCCTCCGGGGACCTACCTGCCCGAAGCCTTGGCGGGCGCGAGCCTGTCCCAACGCTTTCCGGTGGTGATCCAGGACATCGACGGCCAGTGGATCGTGCCCCAGATCGAGGCCGTAACGCGCTACCCGCGGCCCGAGCAGGGCGCGGCGGTGATCGAGTTGATCGCCCGGGTCACCCGCCCTCCGGGCGCTGCCACCGGCGGCCTGGCCAGCTATCGCGTCTTCCGCAGCGAAGGTTTGCCGCTCCCCAGCCTGGCACCCACCTATGCGCTCAACTCGCCCAAGTCCAACTGGCTGTCCCTGGAACAGAGCGTAGCGCAGCTGCTGACCCTGCCGGGCAGCCTGGCGCTGCGGGTGCGGGATGGCTACGGGAACTTCTACGGCGCCAAGCTGACCCCCACCCAGGTCCAGGGCAGCGTGGCGGCGGTGCGCGAAGGGCGCCTGTCGATCACCAAGGCCGGGCACCAGCAGCTCGAAATGCGCTACTCGACCCAGCTCGCCCCGCTGCTGGGCCTCGGCGTGGGCCCCCTGTTGCCGCACCACTTCGGCGTGCACGCCTACCTGGGCTTCCACGACCGCGCGCGCTTCGTGACCCTCGATCTGCGCCTGCACAACGCCCACTCCGGCGTCGATCCGAGCACCCCCCTGGACGACGCCCTGGGCAAGCTCTACTTCCGCGAGCTCGAGCTGCTGACGCCGCCCGGATGGAAGCTGCTGCGCGTCCACGAGGACACCCACTCGCCGAAGTCCTACCCCTCGGGGTTCTTCTGGCAAGCCCATCCCCTGTTCGAGAAGGCGCTCGGGGACAAGCTGCACGTGATCCCGCCCCAGGGGCAGTTCCACCGGCGCTTCGTGCTGGTGCCGCCCGGCAGCGCCAGCCTGGCCCTCGAGGCCGAGCAGCACGGCGCCGCCTACGGCCTCGCCTTCTGCCAGCCCGGCGTCAATGCGACCGGCGATCGGCTCTGGTCCTGGTGGAACCCGGCCACGGCCAACTACCAGACCCAAGCCAGCGCGCTGCCCGGTTTCCTCGACCTGGGCAAGGGCAACGTGCGCACCAAACTGAGCTCGGACTACGCCTACATCGCGGAGAAGCTGCGCACCGGCACCTCTGGAGCGCCGCCCTTGACCAGCGGCGTGGTCGGCTGGATGCACCCCTACGGCCAAGCCTACGGCGGCATCTCGGGCGGGATCGACATCCACTTCTTCGAGGGCGTGCCCACGGCTTGGGCTTCCTCACGGGACGGGTACCGCCGCAGCCAGATCATCCACCGCATGCAATCCGATCGCCAGTCGGACGTGGCCTTCGACGCCGATGGCGAGCCGGTGCACCTGGAGGAGATGCTGGTGCCGGGGCCCCAGGGGCCGATCTTCCCCCACAAGCTCTACCTGACGCCGCTCTCCGGATCCGACCCGTTCGGTCACAAGGCGGCTTCGACCACCCAGGCGGCATGGGTCGCGGCTCAGGGTCTGGCACCGGCCTACGAGGCCGAGTTGCTGAGCTTCGAGCCGATCGACATGCAGCACCTGGTGCGCTACACGCGCATGGCCAAGGCGCTCGCCTGGCTCGGCAACGACACGCTCGCCAAGGACGACCTGCGTATGCAGGCCGCCATCGTGCGCCTGTCCTACAACCCCTACGCCAACGAGCCCGGCGGCTTCACGGTGCCCACCAACCTCAAGGCCGACATCGATTTCGTGGCCCAAAATCCGGGCATCGGCCTGGACTTCAACCGCGGCGAGGGTTGGATGCTGGACACCATGTGCAGCGCCTACGCGGTCGCCTCGCCCGCCTGGCGGCAGCGCGAGCGCCCCTGGTTCCGCAACGTGACGCGCGTCGTCTTCGATGGCCAGGCCGCCTGCTCGGGCTTCATCCAGGCCAACGTCAACCTCAAGGTGCTCGACGGCAAGTACCGCACCCGCCAGAACTACGAGGAGGCGATCATCCAGAACGGCCTGTGGGGCGTCCTGCAGACGGTCTACGCCGGCACAGGCGAGGTGGAAGAGGCGCTCTTGACCCACGCGCTGGTGGCCAACGTCAAGGGCATGGTTTCGCCGCAGGCCTGGGACGAGGCCAAGCAGGCGCCCCTGCAGCAGATGGCCGTCGGCCCCCTGAATCTGGCGCTGCCGTTGTTCTGCAGCAGCCTGCCCGCCGACGGCTTTTCGCCCGGCGACTGGGACACCTACCAGTGTTGGAACTCGTTCGCCTATGCCTTCCGGCTGAGCTTCGATCCGCTGTTCCTGATCCACCCGGCGCTGATGCTGGGCACGATCGAGATCAAGGACGCGCTGGAGGCCAGCGGCCTCAGCAACATCGAGAATCGAGCCGCATTGCTGGGCTTGCTGCAGGTCAACGGCCAGTGAGCTGCGGGGCCGTCGCCCGGGCAGGGCGCGGCCCCCGGGCGGCTCCAGTGCGTTGCTCGGCGCGCGCTGCCGCTCAGAGCTCGCGCAGCGCGCCCAGATCGCCGGACGCCCCCGAGGGCAGGGCCACTGCCAGGCTCAGCCCGGGCCGTGGCCGGCGCACATAGGCCCGCAGGGATCCGCCCAGGCCGCCCGCGGGGCCGCGCTCGAGCCGCGCCAGCCGCCAGCCCGCCCGATCGGGCTCCGCCGTCGGCCAGTCGAACTCGAACCAGGCCAGCTCGGCCCGCAGCCCGAGCCCGAGGGCCTTGGAGAGGGCCTCCTTCAGCGTCCACAGGTCGAAGAAGGCCGCGCTGCGCTCCTCGAGCGACAGCCGGCGCAGGCGCTGCGCCTCCCCGGGTCCGAGCCCGAGGGCGGTCCACTCCTCGCGCGGGTCGAGCTCCACGTGCCGCTCGACGTCCACGCCGACGACCCCGCCGGCCAGGCTGGCGACCGCCACCGCCCCGCGGGTGTGGGACAGGCTGCCGTGCCAGGGCCAGGTCCGATCGAGGCCGTTCTCAGCGTGCTGGGGAAGCAGGCGCGGAGGCGGTCCCTCCGACCAGCGCAGACCGGCGGCGTCGCAGCCGGCGCGGCGCGCGAGCTCCAGTCGCAGGGCCAGGTGCGCCGCCAGGTACGAGTCCCGATCCTCGGCGTGCAGGAAGCGTGTGGCGCGCTCGCGCTCGGCCGGCTCGAGCGCCGCCTGAAGGCCGGAGCAGCGGGCCAGGTAGGGCCCCGGCTCCGCCCAGGCCACCTGCGGTCCGGTGGGGTCGGCCTCGGCGTCGAGCGCTCGCGGGCTTCGCGGCATGGCTACTGCCAGCGGAAGCGCCGGCTGGCGAGGGCGAAGGTGGCGACGGCCCAGGCGGTCAGGATCGCCAGCTGCGGCGCGATGCCGCTCAAGGCCGAGCCTTCGTTGATCACGCCGCGCAGCCCGTCGTTGAGCGCCGAGAGCGGCAGCAGGCTGAGGGGCAGGTGCAGCGCCTCCGGGAAGCGCTCGTAGCTGAAGAAGATGCCGGAAAAGATCCACATCGGCAGGGTCACCAGGTTGATCCAGCCGTTGGCCGCTTCCAACGTCTCGACCCGCGCCGCGATCAGCACCGCGATGCCGCTGAAGGCCGCCGAGCCGAGCAGCGCCACCAGGAACGCGGCCGCGCTCGAGCCTTCGATGTGGATGTCGAACAACAGCCAGCCGAAGAGCAGCAGCGAGAGCACCTCGAGCGTCAGGAACGTGGCCCGCGAGAGGAACATGCCCACCAGGAACGTGCTGCGCGGCATGGGCGTGGCCGCCAAGCGCTTCAGCTGCCGCCGCTTGCGCATCAGCACGATGTTGTAGCCCAAGCCCCACATGCAGCTGCCCATCAGCGTCATGCCGATCATGCCCGGGAACAGGAAGTCGATGTAGCGCGTGCGCGAGGTGTAGGCGCTGTCCGCAGCCGGCAGGGGATCCCGGCGGCCGAAGGCGCGCTGCAGCCCGTCGTCCACGGCCAGGCGCGCCCGGCGGGCCTCGTCGCGGTCCGGATCGAAGCTGTACTCGAGCACGCGGGCCTCCTGCGGAGGGGCGCCGGCGTCCCGGCCCTCTGCGGCGCCGCTGTCGGCGCTTTCCACGCGGCCCCGGACCCCGAGGTCGATCGAGCCGATGCGCAGGCCGCGGGCAACCTGCTCGGGATCCGCGGCGACCAGCTCGATCTGGCCCGCTCCGGCCAGGGTCACGAGGGCCTGCCCCAGCCAGGGCTCCTGGCCCAGCTGCGCCACCCGCGGCAGCGGCGGCTGGCGCTCGCGGAAGGCCAGTCCGAGGCCGATCGAAAGCAGCACCGGGAAGCCGAAGGCCCAGAACACGGCCCCGCGCTCGCGCAGGAACTCGCGCATGCGCGCCAAGGTCAGTTCGAGCCAGGCCGGATGGGTGACCCGCGCCGTGGGGCCCTGGCGGGCCCGGTTGTCGGGGGATTCAGCCATCGCGCAGCCCCTTGCCGGTCAGGTGCAGAAACACGTCTTCGAGCGTGGCCTGGTGGGTGGTCAAGGCGGTCAGGGACAGCCCGCGGGCCTCGAGGCCGGCGACCAGTGCCGTGACCGTGGCCCCGACCGCGTCCGAGAGGATCACCGGTGCGCCCCCGTGGTCGCGCACGGTCTTGGCCCCGGGCAGCGCCCGCAGCCAACCCGGATCGACCGCCGCGGAAGCCGAGAACTCGATCACCGACTCGGCGCCCAGCCCGCGGATCAGGGCCGCCGGCGTGTCGCAGGCCACGACCTTGCCGCCGTCCATGATCGCGATGCGATCGCACAGCACGGCGGCTTCCTCCATGTAGTGGGTCGTCAGCAGCACGGAGCCGCCCTCGGAGCGGTACTGCTGGAAGACCTCCCACAGGCGGCGGCGCGCCTGGGGATCTAGGCCCGTGGTGGGTTCGTCGAGGAACAGCAGCTCGGGATCGGAGACCAGGGCCGTGGCCACCGCCAGGCGCTGTCGCTGGCCCCCGGAGAGGGCGTGCACCCGGGCGCCCGCCTTTGCGCCCAGGTCGACGCGCTCGAGCACCTCGTCGATGGCGCGGCCGCGGCGGTAGAAGCTCCTGTAGAGCCTGAGCACCTCGCGCACGGTCAGATTGTCCCCCAGCTGGGTCTCCTGCAGCTGGACCCCGATGCGCTGGCGCAGTTCGCTGCCCCGGCCGGGGCCCCAGGGGATGCCCAGCAGCCGCACCTCGCCCTGATCGGGTTCGAGCAGGCCCTCGAGCATCTCGATCGTGGTGGTCTTGCCGGCGCCGTTGGGACCGAGCAGCCCCAGGGTCTCGCCGCGCCAGACCTCGAGGTCCACGCCGCGCACCGCATGCACCTCGCCGAAGCGCTTGTGCAGGCCGACCGCCTCAAGGGCCTTCTCCTTCATGGTTTCGGGCATGTCCGACCTGCGCCCAAGCCACCCGGGTGCGGACTGGGCAGCCCGCTTCCCAGGCGCTCCCCGGTCTCGATCCGGCTCCCGGAGCTGCTGCGGCTGGGTCGACTGGAGGTTGCAGCGCAGAGGACAGCACGGCTGCGTCCCCCGCTTGCGAAGTCCGGGGCGGCCCGACGCCCCGGCGCCGCCCGCGGAGCCGACGGGGGTGCGCCGGCGCGATCGGCGCGGGCAGCCCGGGGCTTGCGCGGGGCGCGTCGGGCCCTGTCCCCGGATGGGTCCAGAAGTCGGCGCGACCGGCCGGCTTGGAGCGATCCCGAAGCCGCCTTCATTCCCACTCGATCGTGGCCGGGGGTTTGGAGGAGATGTCGAGCACCACGCGGTTGATGCCGCGCACCTCGTTGATGATGCGGTTGCTGATGCGCGCCAGCAGGTCGCGGGGCAGGTAAGCCCAATCGGCGGTCATGGCATCCTCCGATTCGACCAGCCGCAGGGCGCAGGTGGCTTCGTAGGTGCGGCTGTCCCCCATCACGCCCACCGACTTGACCGGCAACAGCACCGCGAAGTACTGCCACAGGCCCACGTGGGCTCCGACGCGCTCGATCTCGCTGGTCACGATCGCGTCGGCGCGGCGCAGCAGCTCGGCGCGTTCGGGGGTCACCTCGCCCAGCACGCGCACCGCCAGGCCCGGCCCGGGGAAGGGCTGGCGATCGACGACCGCGGGCGGCAGTCCCAGGCTGCGGCCGATGGTGCGCACCTCATCCTTGAACAGGTCGCGCAGGGGTTCCACCAGGCCCAGTTCGAGGTCCTTGGGCAATCCGCCCACGTTGTGGTGGCTCTTGATCACCGCGGTCGATCCCCCGTGGGCGGCCACGGATTCGATCACGTCGGGATACAGGGTGCCCTGGCCCAGGAATTTCGCGTTGCGGAAGCGCCGGGCCTCCTCGCGGAAGACCTCGACGAACTCGTGGCCGATGCGCTTGCGCTTCTCCTCCGGATCGGTGACTCCGGCGAGACGGCGCAGGAAGCGGGCCCCGGCGTCGACGACCGTCAGGTCGAGCTGGAAGTGGTCGCGGAACAGGCGCTCGACCTCGGCCCGCTCGCCCAGGCGCAGCAGGCCGTTGTCGACGAAAATGCAGTGCAGGCGCGGCCCGATCGCGCGCTGGATCAGCAGTGCCGCGACCGAGCTGTCGACGCCGCCCGAAAGGCCCATGACCACCTCGCCGGTCCCGACCAACCGCTTGACCTTGCCGATCTCGAGTTCGACGATGTTTTCGGGCGCCCAATCGCCGGGCAGGCCGCAGACCTGGTGCACGAAGTTGGACAGCACCTCGCGGCCGCGCACGCTGTGGGTGACCTCGGGGTGGAACTGGATGCCGTACAGGCGCCGCTCGGCATCGCCGATGGCGGCGTATTCGCAATTCTCGCTGCGTGCCAGGACCTCGAAGCCGGCCGGGGGCCGGGCGACCGAGTCGCCGTGGCTCATCCACACCACGGTGTGGCCCTCGACGTGCTCGAAGATGCCGGTCGGCCGGGTGATCGCGATCGAGGTGCGGCCGAATTCGCGCTTGTCGGCGGCTTGCACCTGGCCCCCGAGGGCCTGGGTCATCCATTGCAGGCCGTAGCAGATGCCCAGCACCGGGACGCCCAGGGTCAGCAGCTCGCGCGGGATCGCGGGAGCGTCCGGGGCGTACACGGAGGCCGGGCCGCCCGAGAGGATGATGCCGGCCAGGTCCATGCGCCGGGCGACCTCGAGGGCCCGCTTGGGCGGGGCGATCTCGCACCAGACGCGGGCTTCGCGCACGCGGCGCGCGATCAATTGGGCGTATTGGGTGCCCAGGTCGACGATCAGGACCCCGCGCAGGCTGGCGGGTGCGTCGGCGTGGGGTTGGCTGGAAGGACTCATGGATTTGGCGACGCAGGGCGACGGCGCGCCCGAGCGCTCACTCGTGGAAGTAGTTGGGCGATTCCTTGGTGATCGTGACGTCGTGCGGATGGCTCTCGCGCATGCCGGCGGCCGTCACGCGCACGAAGCGGGCCTGCTGCCACAGCTGTTCGATGTTGCGCGCTCCGCAGTAGCCCATGCCGGCGCGCAGGCCGCCCACGAACTGGAACACGAAGGCGGATAGTTCGCCCTTGTAGGGCACCATGCCCTCGATGCCTTCGGGGACCAGCTTGTCGGCGCTCTTGACGTGGCCCTGGCGGTAGCGCTCCTTCGAGCCCTCCATCATGGCCCCGATCGAGCCCATCCCGCGCACGGCCTTGAAGGTGCGCCCCTTGTAGAGGATGCGTTCGCCGGGGCTCTCCTCGAGCCCGGCGAACAGGCTGCCGAGCATGGCCGAACTGGCCCCGGCGGCGAGGGCCTTGACCAGGTCCCCCGAAAAGCGGATGCCCCCGTCGGCGATCACCGGCACCCCGCTGCCGCGCACGGCCCGCGCGCACTCGAGCACCGCGGACAGCTGCGGCACGCCCACGCCGGCCACGATGCGGGTCGTGCAGATCGAGCCCGGACCGATGCCGACCTTGACCCCGTCGGCACCGGCCTCGACCAGGTCGCGCGCGGCCTCGGCGGTGGCCACGTTGCCGGCGACCACGTCCACGTCGTGGTGGCGCTTGAGCAGCCGCACGGTCTCGATCACGTTGGTGGTGTGCCCGTGGGCGGTGTCGACCACCAGCACGTCCACGCCGGCGCGCACCAGGCCGGCGGCGCGGTCGTAGTCGTGCACGCCGATGGCGGCACCCACGCGCAGACGCCCGCGCTCGTCGGTCGCTGCGTTGGGGTAGGCGTCGAGGCCGAGCACGTCCTTCATCGTGATCAGGCCCCGCAAGCGCTGCTCGCCGTCGACGATGATCAGCTTTTCGACCTTGTGCTGGAACAGCATCGTGCGCGCCTCCTCCAGCGAGGTGCCGGGCGGGGCGGTGACCAGGTTGCGGCTGGTCATGACCCGGGAAACCGGGGTGTCGTCGCTGGTCTGGAATCGGCAATCGCGGCGCGTGAGGATCCCGACCACGCGCTCGCCGTCCTCCAGGATCGGCAAGCCCGAGATGTTGTGCGAGGCCATGATTTCGCGCGCCTCGCGCATGGTCGCCGTGGGCGGCAGGGTGACCGGGTCGAGGATCACGCCGTTGGCCGAGCGCTTGACCAGCTCGACCTCGCGCACCTGGCCTTCGATGTCGAAGTTCCTATGGATCACGCCCAGCCCGCCCTCGCGCGCCAGGGCCACCGCCAGGCGCCAGCCGGTGACCGTGTCCATGGCGGCCGAGACCAGCGGCAGCTTGAGGGAGACCCGGCGCGAAAAGCGGGTGCGCACGTCGGTGTCGACGGGCAGCACGTCCGAGCGGCGCGGGACGAGCAGCACGTCGTCGAAGGTCAGACCCTCAACAAAGGCGGGTTCCATGGCGAGATCCGGGCTCGGCGCCCGAACGGGGCGCGGGACGGGGGATCCCGCCGCGGGGAACCGGGCGCAGGCCGGGCCCCAGGGGGCGCGGCGGCTGCACCCCCCGGGCCGCGGTCCACACCGGGTACGGCGCGGCGGAGGAAGCGCCAAAGACTAGTCTCCGGCGGCGATCCGCCGGTCATCATTTCCGCTCCTCGAGCCGCGCCGCACGCCGCGCGGCGGCGCCCCGGGGCACGGCGCGGACGCTCCGCGGGCCTCCGGGTGCCCTGGTCGGCGGGGCCGACCCGACCGGGGCCGTCCCAGCCGAACGCTCCGGGGAGTCCCCGGGGCCGCCCCTCGGCCGCCCGCCGACCGGCGCCCGCCGCCGCGACCGGCTCGGCCGCCCCCCGCCGCAGGCCCCGGCCGCGCCCCTAGAGTGTCGGGATGCACGCCGGGCCTCCGCTCCTCGCCCACGTCTTCCCGAGCTTCGAGGTCGGCGGCTCGCAGATGCGCACGGCGCGCCTGATCGACGGGCTCGGCTCCGAGTTCGAGCACGCCCTGATCTCCCTCTCCGGCCGCAGCGAGGCCCGCGAGCTGCTGCGGGAACCGGGCCGGCTGCGCCTGCTGCCCGCGCCCAGGAAAGCCGGCACCTGGCGCACCAGCCTGGCCCTGAGGCGCGCCCTGGCCGACCTGCGGCCGGCGCTCCTGCTGACCTATAACTTCGGCGCCCTGGACGCCCAGATCGCGGCGCGGACCCTGGGGCTGCCGGCGATCCACCACGAAGACGGCTTCGGGCCGGACGAAGCGCGCTCCCGCAAGCGGCGTCGCAATTGGTTGCGGCGCCTGGTGTTGCCCGCGGCGCGGGCCGTGGTCGTCCCGAGCCGGCTGCTGTTCGGGATCGCGGAACGGGAATGGGGCCTCGCCCCGCCCCGGCTGGTGCACATCCCCAACGGCATCGACCTGGAGCGCTTCGCCCCGGGCGGCCCCCGGGCCGACCTGGCCCGGGTCGGGCTGGACCCGGGCCGACCCACGGTGGTGGCCCTGGGCAGCCTGCGCCCCGAGAAGAACCTGGAGCGCCTGATCGCGGCCTTCGAGCACCTGCCGGAGTCCCTGGGGGCCCAGCTGCTGATCGTCGGCGGCGGCGCGGAGGCCCAGCGACTGGCCGCTCGGGCGGCCGCCTCCCCGCGCGCAGCGGCGATCGCCCTGGCTGGCCCCCAGGCCGATCCGGCCCCCTGGCTGCGGGCCTGCCAGGCCCTGGCGCTCTCCTCGGATACCGAACAGATGCCCCTGTCCTTGGTCGAAGCCATGGCCGCCGGCCTGCCCGCGGCCTGCATGGACGTCGGCGACGTGCGCGCCATGCTGCCCCCGGAGCAGGGCCCCTTGCTGGTCCCCTGCCCCCCTCCCGGCGCCCCGCGCGAGGCCGGCAAGGAGGCCCTGGCGGAGGCTCTGGCGAGCCTGCTCGCGGACCGGGGCCGCGCCCGGGCCCTGGGCCAGCGCAACCTGGAGCTGGCCCGGGAGCGCTACGCCTTCGAGGCCATGTTGGCCGCCTACCGCAGCCTGTTCCTGCGCCACGCCCGCCCCCTGCGCCGGCAGCCCGCGGGGTCCTAAGGAAGCGCAGCGGCCGGCTGTTCCCGAGACATCCCCGCCCCGGGAGACCGGCTCGGGCCCCGCGCACACTAAACTCCTCGCCCCTTGCCCCGCGGGCAAGCGGCCCCCCTGTGGCTCCGGATGGCTCCTCGGCCCATGCCCACCCAACAATTGGCAGTCGCCCCCTTGGCCCCCGCAGACCTGGACCTCCTCGAACGCATCGCCGACCGCGCCTACGCCCAGATGATCGCGATGATCCACATCGCGAACAACCGCAAGGACAAGCGCCCAGGCGACCCCAAGGTGGGCGGCCATCCGGCCGCCTGCGCCAGCTGCTTCCACATCCTGGGGGCCCTGCACCTGCGCGTGCGCCAGCCCCAGGACTTCGTGGCCTGCAAGCCGCACGCCTCGCCGGTGGACCATGCCTACCACCACCTGATGGGCCTGTTTCGCCGCGAGGACGGCACCTGGCTGACCGAGGCCGACGCGGAGGCCGTCATGACGCGCCTGCGCAAGTTCCCCGAGCGCGGCGCCGCGGATGTGTTCCAGAGCTACCACGCCAAGAGCGACCCGGATTCCTTCCATTTCCTGCCCTCCGGCACGGTCGGCATCCCGCCGGTCAATTCGGTGTTCCTGGCCCTGGGCCACCGCTACGCCGAAGACCACGGCTACGAGGTGCCCAAACAGGCCCACTTCTGGTCGCTGATCGGCGACAGCGAGTTCCGCGAAGGCTCCCTGTTCGAGGCCATGCCCGAGGCCGCGGAGCGCGAGCTGGGCAATGTGACCTGGATCATCGACTACAACCGCCAGAACCTCGACGGCACGCGCAACCCGAACGAGGCCGCCCTGGGCGCCAAGGACAACGACCGCATCGAGCGCACCGCCCTGGCCAACGGCTGGAAGGTGATCCAACTGCGCCACGGCCGGCGCCGCCTGGCGGCTTTCGCCGAACCGGGCGGAACCGCCCTTCAGGAGCTGATCGAGCGCGAGCTCACCGACAGCGAATTCCAGTGGCTGCTGTACCGCAAGGACGCCGCCGAAGCGCGCCAGTTCCTGCTCGCCCGCAAGCCCGCCGCGCGGCGTCTGCTCGAGTCGCTGGCCGACGAAGATCTGCTGGCCGTGCTGTTCGACCTCGGCGGGCACGACCTGGAGCTGCTGACCCAGGCGCTCGAAGCCTCGCGCGGCGACCACAAGGTGCCCTATCTGCTGATCGTGCACACGCTCAAGGGCTTTGGGCTCGAGTGCGCCGCGGATCCGGCCAACCACTCGACCCTGCCCAGCGAGGCCGAGGTGCGCGCGATCCTGGAGCGCAACGGGCTGAGCCTCGAGCGGCCCTTCGCGCGCTTCGATCCGGCCAGCCCGGAAGGCCGTTTCCTGGCCCAGCGCGGCGAGCGCTTCCGCCAGGGTCAGGACGAGCTGCTCGACCTGCGCCGCAAGAACCGCGACGCGGCGCGCCAGCGCATCGAAGACGCCGGGGGCGTGCCGGCGAACCTGGCCCTCGACATGTCGAATTTCCCGCTGGTGCACACCCAGCAGATGTGGGGCCAGGTGGCCGCCAAGCTGATCCGCATCGGCACCCACGGGGAGGGCGGCGACCCGATCGGGGGCGGCGGCGCCGACAAGCCGCTCTCGGAATTCGAGCAGCGCTGGCGGCCGGCGGCGGAGTGGTTCCTGACGCTCTCCCCGGACGTGGGCACCTCGACCAACATCGCCCCGACGATGAACGCGCGCATCTACGGGCCCACCGACGAAAAGCGGCCCATGCCGCGTTTCGAAGCGCGCCACCCCGAGCTGATCGCCTCCGAAAAGCGCCACGCGCACCACCTGCGGTTCGAGATCGCCGAGGCCAACGCGATGAGCGCCCTCGGCTCCCTGGGCAAACTGGGCGATTATCTGGGCTTGCCCTTCGCGCCCGTGATGACGGTCTACGACTTCTTCATCAAGCGCGCGCTCGACCAGCTGTACTACAACCTCTACTGGGGCAGCGAGTTCATCCTGATCGGCACGCCCTCGGGCGCCACGCTGTCGCCGGAAGGCGCCCAGCACTCTTGGAAGAGCGACATCCAGATCCCCAACCTGGTCACCTGGGAGCCGTTCTTCGCTGTCGAGCTGGAGTGGATCCTGTGCGACGCGATCGCGCGGCAGATGGAGGAGCGCAACCAGGGCCGCAGCGGCGTGCTGGTGCGCTGCGTGACCCGCGCCATGGGCCAAAAGCCCCTGCTCGAACTGCTGCGCACCCAGGCGCGCTACAAGGCCGCCCTGCCGCCGGGCGCCCTGCTTGCGCCCAAGGGCGCGCGCTGGGAGGGCGCCAGCGACGAGTCCAGCCTGGCGCCGAAGGCCGACGCCGAGATCCTCGAGAGCGTGCGCCGCGATTGCTTGGCGGGCGCTTACACGCTGATCGATTGGCAGGGCTACCAGGGCTACGAGCCGGGCGACAACGTGGTGCACCTGTTCTCGATGGGCTCCCCGACCACCGAAGCGATCGAAGCCTGCAAGTCCCTGCTCGAGCTAGGCATCTTCGCCAACCTGCACGTCGTCACCTCCCCTGAGCTGCTGCTCGGCATTCTGGGAGAAAAGGACGGCTACCGGCACCTGCGCGAGGGCCTGGGCGTCACCGGCGACCTGCAGCTGGTCCCCGCGGCCCTGCCCGCCGGCGGCGCGGGCGCCGAAGCCGATTGGATCTCCGTCTCCGGACGGCGCGTGCCGATCGTTGCGATCCTGGACGGCGAGCCCGGCCTGCTCGACAACATCGGCTCCGTGGTCGGCGTCAAGCAGCTGACCCTGGCCACGCGGCGCTTCTCGAAGTGCGGGCGCCCGGACCAGGTCTACGCCTACCACGGCCTCGACGCCAAGTCGATCGCCGAGGCCGCCGGCCGCGTGCTGGCGGAGACCGCGCTCGAATCGGTGCAGCTCTCGCGCGGCCTGCTGCAAGCCCTCGCCGGACGCGCACCGGAGGCGCGCCCCCACTGGCGCGAGCTGTGGCCGGGGGCCAGCGACGCCGGCGCGGCCCATTGACACCGGCCCCGCCGATCGACGCAGCGGGGCTGCGCGGCGCGGGCTCAGCTCGAGCCACGCAGCATCCCTGCGCAGGCCCGACGAGCCCGATCCGCCGCCCTGCGTCGGCCGCCACGCAGGAGCCGTGAGCGCTGGGCTCGGTCCCCCGCAGCGTCGGTTACCGTAGCGTCACCCGCGACCCCGAGCGCTGCTTGAGTCAACCGCCGCCCTCCGATACGCCCCTGCCGGGGCTGCCCCATCGCCCCGAATGGCACAGTTCGCAGCCGCCGCCGCGGCGGCCCGGGGCCGATGATCCGCCGCTTTTCCCAGCTTTTCGGCGCCTCTCGAGCACCCAGATCTACGATTCGCGCTGGTGCGGCCTGCGCCGGGACTGGATCCGCCTGCCCGACGGCCGCGAGCAGGATTATCACGTTTTCGAGGTCACCAACGCCGTGGCCGTGGTGCCTTTGACCGCGGCCGGCGAGGTGCTGATGCTGTGGCAGTACCGCTACACCCACGGTCGCTGCCACTGGGAGATCCCCGCGGGCCGCATCCACGCCCAGGAGGATCCGGCGGACGCGGCCCGGCGGGAGCTGCTCGAGGAGACCGGACACCGAGCGGCAGAAATGCAGCCCCTGCCCGGCTTCTTCCCCACCAACGGCATCAGCGCCCACTACGCGCACCTGTACCTGGCCCGCGGCTGCACGCGGGTGGCGGAGCTTGACCTGGATGCCTCCGAGCAGCTCAGCGTGCGCGCCTGGCCCCTGGCGGAGGCGCGCCGACGCCTGCTGGCCGGCGAGTTCGCGGATGGTTTCACCGCTTTGGCGCTGTTCTACGCCCTGGCCGCGATCGACGCCGGTTGAGGCCCCGCGCTCAGCGCAGCGCGTAGAGCTCGAGGCGCGGGCCCGGGCGCTCGATCTGCCATAGGGACAGCAGCGGAAAGCTGAGCTCGGTGGGCAGGCGCGCCTCGCTGGGCGGCGCACCGCGGCCCGGGTCCAGGCTCCACAGGGGCGGGCCGGGCGGCAGCTCGAGGGGGGCTAGGCGCGCCGGAATTTCTCCGGCCTGCGGGCCGCGGCGCAGCGGCAGCGGCGGCCCGCCGTGGATCAGCAGCGGTTCGATGCCATCGCGGGGATCGCGGTCCACCAGCAGCACGTGGGTCGCGCCCTCCCCAGCCAGCAGACGCGCCGGATCGGGATCGAGCCCGTTGGCCGCGGGGGCCAGGCTCACACCGCGCTGGCGCTCGTCGAAGCGATAGATGTCCTCGAGCGGCAGCACCGAAAGGCCGCCGGTGAGCACGCCGGCCCGCAGCAATTCCAATCGATGGCGCTCGCGCGAGCCCAGCTCGCGCAGCTCGGCCAGGCGCTCGAGGCTGCCCCGGTCCAGGTCCGGCAGGGGCCCGTAGCGGTCGATGGCCACGCGGCTGCCGGCGGGCAGCTCCGCCAGGCGGCGCTCGGCCAGGGCGCGGGTGTCCGCCTGGGACAACACATGCACGAAGCGCGCCGCCTGAACCAGCGGCAGCAGCAGGGCCGCGACCACCCCGGCGCGAGCCGGTCCGCCGCGCTGCCAGCCGCGCTCGAGCAGCAGGGCCGCCGGAAGGCACAGGAGCGCCGTGACCGGCAGCACGTAGCGCACGTGGTCGTTCTGGTTGGTGAAAAACACCAGCGCCCAGGCCAACAGAAACAGCAGCGCCGGCCGCAGCGGGCGCCGGCGCCAGGCCAGCACCAGTCCGAGCACTCCGGCGCTGGCGATCAGCGGGTCGTAGCCCCACAGGGCCTTCGAAAGGCGCAGGGCCGAGTCCCAGCGCACCTCGGGCACGAAGGCCTGGCCCCCGACCCGGATAGCCGCTTCGACCTCGCCGGTGGGCAGCTCGGAGCCCGCGACCGCGGCGCTCGGGGTCGGGCCGTAGCGCAGCAGGTAGGGATGGCCGAGCAACAGGCCGGTCGCGGCCCAGGCCAGCAGGCTGGCAAAGCCGATCGCGATGCGCCGCCGCAGGGCCTGCGCTCCGCGCCAGGGCCAGGGCAAAAATCCCCAGGCCAAGGCCACTAGCAGGGCGAACGGCAGCCCGGCCTGGTGCACGGCGAAGCCGAGCCCCGCCGCGGCCCCGGCCCAAACGAGCTGCCGTCCGGGGCGCGGCGCCCCGGGCAACAGCGCACGCGCCGTGCACAAGGCGGTCAGCAGCAGCGCCGTGACCAGCGGGCCCCAGGGGCGCTCCTGCACCGAGAAGTGGATGTGCAGCAGGGCCGTGGCCATCAGCACGCCCGCGATCCAGGCACCGGCGGTCAGGCCCGCCGTGCGCGCCAGAGCGAAGGCCAGGAGCGGAGCCAGGGCCGAGAGCAGCGCCACCAGGACGCGCGCCAGGAAGTGCATGCGCCCGGGAGCTTCGAGCACCTCTGCCTGGAACTCGCCCGGGCCCGCGAAGCGGCCGGTCAAGCGCCCCAGGGCGTACTCGCCGGTGTAGACCGGCAACAGCAGGTACGGCAGCAGGTTCGGGTAGGTCGAATACTTGCCGACCGGCGGCACCGGGTCGCGGTCCTTGGCCATGCCCAGGGCCGCGCGCACGATGTGCGTGTCGGGCACGTAGTTGCGCGGCAGCCCGTGGCCGAGGGGCATCAGCCGCGGCGCCAGGGACAGGGCCAGGAGCGCGAGCAGCAGCGCAAAGGGGCGGCGCCGGCTGGCCGACGGGGCTGCGGGATCTTGGGGCAAACTCACCTTCACCGGCCCGCCTCCGCGCCGCGCGCGCCCAGCAACCGCTCCAGGGGCCCACCGGGACCGAGCCAATCGATCAGCGCCTGGCGCGGCAGGCTGCCGATCCAGCGCGGCGACCAATCGCTGCGCCGCACGCGCACGGGGCTGTGCGGACCCGCGGCCCCCGAGCCCCCCAGGGATTCGAACTCGAGCCGCAGGGCGGGCCCCTGGGCGCCGGACACCTCCAGAGAGAGCCCGACCGGAAAGGCCGTCGCCGCGTCGTCCGCCACGTGCAGGTCGGCCAGGTACAGGGCTTCGAGGGCCACCAGCAGCGCCTCCGCCGACGGCCGCGGCAGGGCCCCGCCGCGGGCATCCTCGAACTGCCCATCCGGCCCACGCCGCAGCTCGAAATCGAGGGCGCTCCCAAAGCGCTCGCCGCGCACGGCGAGCGCGCTGACCTCCGGCGCCGTGAGCGGCAACAGGCGCCCATCCCAGTAGCTGCGCGGCTCGGTCGAGAGCGCCTGCAGGAGCGGCGCCGCGTAGACGGTCGGATCCCCGGCCCGCCGCAGGTAGACGCCGCCCCCACCCTGGGCCGGGCCGCGCCCCGAACGCTGGCCGATCTCGAGTTCCGCCAGCGGGGCCCCGGCGAGATCGAAACATTCGAGGCGCAGGGCCTGCCCCGGCTCCAGGCCGAATGCGGCCAGATCCGCGCCGGCCCCGGCCCGATCCAGGCGCGTCAGCCGGGCCAGGGCTTCGATCGGCGCGCGCACCGCCCCCTCGAGCACCGGAAAGTCCCCTAGCCCGGGCAGCACGAAGCCCCGCGGGCCGCGCGCGATCTCCAGGCGCTCGGCCCCCTCCCCCAGGGCCAGCCGGCCGACGGCTTCCAGACTGAGCCCAGGAAAGAGCGGCTCCGCCGCGCCGCCCCCCGCCCGCGGGGTCAAGGCGAAATCGAGCCCCAGCACCCCGAACAGGGCCAGGGCCAAGCACAGGTTCAAGCGGCTGAGGCGCATCCCTGGAGCCTAGCCCCAGGCCGACCCGGCGCTCCACCTTTTCCGCCCCGCCGGCCCCGGGGCCGATCCCCGCCCCACCTGGCGCCCGGAGCGGGGCTGCCGAGGGACCCAGGGATCGGTGGGCCCCGATCCGCGAGCGGACTCGGCGGCTTGCCATGTGCCGCCGCTCCCGACCGCTGGAGCGCCGATCGCTGTCCGGGAGATCGGCGCAGCCAGCGTCGCTGCGAAACGCGCGCGCAGTGAACGCCGCCGGGGAGAGCGGGGTCAGTCGGCGACCTGCCAGTCGATGGCGTTGGAGGCCGAAATCGCGGCCGGGTTCGAGCTGGGATCGACGCCAACGGCCTGGGCGTAGATGTGGCGCCCGACCAGTGCCGGGTTCAGGGGCAGCGGGCCGAAGCTCCAGTTCAAGCTGCCGGGAGTGGCCGTCGGCGCGACCGTGAAGCTGAACAGATCCAGCGACGTGTAAAGGGTGCACCCCGGGAAGCCGAGGCCCGTGAGGTCCAGCGGCAGGGCGCCGATCGTCGAGGTCTGATCGCTGATCCCCAGGATCACGAAGGCGACCGGGGGCGCGTTGCCGATGGTGGCGTTGAGCGCTCCGCCGAGGGTGGCGAAGCCGGCCGGCGTGAAGATCATGGCCGGTGTGCCGCAACCCGTTCCAAACACCACCGCACTGGGGGTTTCATTGGAGTACCAAGCGATCTTATCGTCGAACACCGACGAGGAAAGCACGTCGATGTCCCCATCGCCATCGACATCCGCGGTGAAGAGCGAGGACACCGCGTTCACGTCCGGGTTGTTCAGGGGCACGATGCCCTTGTACGGGCTGAAGCTCGCTCCCCCCAGGTTCTCGAACCAGCCGATCGGGTTGAAGTTGCCCGCTCCAGAGGCGACGACATCGAGGTCGCCATCCCGGTCGAAGTCTGCGGCCAAGGCGTCGCTGGTGGCGGCAACCTGGTCCGAGATGATCAGCCGCGGTCCGAAGAGGCCGGTGCCCAGATTCCTGTTCCAGTACGTCCCGTTGGGGGGATTCAGGGTCGTCAAGAGGTCGAGATTGCCGTCGCCGTCGAGGTCCGCGGCCTCAATCGAGCGAGCCACCTCGGAGCCGCCGGGGGAGGGAACCGGAATCAGGGCACCAAAGTTCAGGTTCCCCAGGTTGGGGAAGATCTGGAACTGACTGGGCGATTGTCTGGAGGCGATCAGATCGGGGCGGCCATCTCCGTTCAAGTCGGCCGCGCGCACGTAGCGGTAGACGCCACTCGAGCTTGGCAGCGATTGCTGCGGGCCGAAGACCCCGCCACCTAAGTTCTGGAAGAAAGCCACCCGCCCGTTTTGGGTCAGGAACGCGGCGACGATGTCGCGGTCCCCATCGCCGTCCAGGTCCGAGGTCGTGATCGACAAGGGAGTGCTCAGCGAGAGGGGCAGGGCCTGGCCCGGGCCAAAGCTGCCCCCACCGAGGTTCGCATGCCACACGATCTGATCGGCCTGGATGCCAGCCCAGAGCACGTCGGGGTCGCCGTCGCCATCCAGGTCGTCGGCCAGGACCTGTTGCGGGTTTGTGCCCAACTGGGAGATCAGCTGCTGGGCGCCGAACGCTCCGCCGCCCAAGTTCTCGTACCAGGCGATCTTTCCGTCCGCGGCTGAGGCAGAGAGCACGTCCACGTCTCCGTCACCGTCCAGGTCAGCGGCGTACACGCTTTCGGCGCGGTCGGCGGCCTGGGAGATGACGAACTGGTTGGAAAAGCCCTCAGGTTGGCCGATCAGGACCTGGGCGGCAGCGGTGTGGGCCAGGAGGAGGAGTCCGGGGACGGAGAGCGATGTGTGGCGCATGGCGGGGCGGAAGGGAAGGGAAGCGCTCCGGCGGTGGGTTCGGTCGGATCCTCGCCGCAGCCCGTAGCAACCGGGCCACGGGCAAAAGCCCGCGGCTGCACCGAGCGATCAAGGAAACCTCCAAAAAAATCCTCCGGAACCTGCGCGGCCTGAGCTGCATCTCAAGGAAGCCCAGGCGCTTGCCAGCGCAGACCCCAACCCCAATTCCGCGCGGCCAGTGCATCTTCACGCCTCCTCCCTTCGAAACCGGGCCGCTCGTCCGCAATTTTTGCCCAGAGGACGCAATTGTTAAGAAATCCGTCCTCCGGCAAGCCGCGGCTCAGCCCCCCAATGCGGAAAGTGCTTCCATAGCGGCACTCAGGTGCTGGGGCTTCGGCGCCGATCTCTTCCTCCATGTCCGACCAGAAGCTCGAGCTGACCTCGGCCGACCTAGCCTGGCTCACGGCCCTGGCTAGGACCCTGACGGGCAGTTGGCCCGACGCCGACGACCTGGTCCAAGAAACCTGGGTCGCAGCCAGCACGTCACCCCCGAAGGACGGGAAAGTGAATCGACGCTGGCTCGCGCGGGTCTTGCGAAACTTTCACCTGCGCAGCTGGCGCTCGCACACCAGGCGCAGCTCTCGCGAGCAGGCGGTCAGCCGACCTGAGGCCTTGGCATCCACCGAGGAGCTCCTGGAGCGTGCCGAGCTCCAGAAGAAGCTGGCGGAGAGCCTGATCGGCCTGGAGGCGCCCTACCGCACGAGTTTGATGCTGGTCGTCTTCGAAGGCTTCACCACCGCGGACCTGGCCCGGCATCAGGGCATCAGCGAGGTCAACGCGCGCCGGCGTGTGCGCATGGGGCGCGAATTGCTGCGCGAGAAACTCGAGCGCGACTACGGACACGACTGGCAGCACTGGGCCACGTTGCTGCTGCCGATCGCGCGCCTGCCGCTGCCGGGCGAAGTGGCTCCGGCGATCCCGGCCCCCCCGCCGGAAGCGCTGGCGACCGGCGGCGGACTGGCCACCGGCGGCGGAGTGATCGGCGCCGCGGCGGTGGCCGCGGCCCTGCTCTGCATGTGGGTGCCGAGCCTGCTCGACCCAAGACCAGGGCCGACGCTGGTCGCTCCGGCCGACGGGCTGGCGCGGGCGGTCGTCCCGCCCGGCATGGGTTCCCTGCTGCGCTCCGAGGGCGGCCATGGGGAAGCCCGAGCCCCCGTCGCCGCCAGTATGGCTTCCCCAGCGGGCGGAGCGCTCGCCACCCCCGAAGGTCCGGTCGAGACCGCGCTCCCCCCACTGCGCGTGGGCGGCCGCGTGTGGGTGCGGGACGAATTCGGCGTCCTGCATCGGCCCAGTTCGGGCCAGCTCCGCCTGGAGTCGGGCGGCGGCCCGCGGCAGGTCGCAGTCGTGGACGGCTCGTTTGAGTTGGAGCTGCCCCCCGGTGAGCAGCCAACCATCGTGCGCAACGCGTGGCTCGACGAGCGCGCCGCGATTTTCGATCGAGAACTGTGGATCGGTCCGCGGGCTGCGACAGCGGAACTCGAGCTCGAAGCCAGATGGCTGCCCTCGACCCTGCTCCATGTGCTGGACTCGGCAACGGGTGCGCCCCTCTCGGACTTGACGGTGGTCGCAGACACCTCGCCGCGCGCCAGCCACGGGCGTGTCTTCCCCCATCCCGGCGCTTTCCCCCCGGAGGCGGTCCTCGCCGCAGGAGCCGCCTCGCCGGTCGCGCTCCATCCGCGCAGCGCCTACCAGGAGGTCTACTTTGTCTCGGCACCGGGCTTCAGCTGGGCCGCGTTCCGTGCGGACCACCTGCAAGGGGGGGAGCGCACGATCCGGCTAGAGCGCGGAGTCGCCGACCTGACGCTCTACTTCGGGCTTGCCTCCTCGGCTCCGGTGCGCCTGCGCGTTGCGCGCTCGGGCGCCGCGCCGCTCGATTTGGACGCACGGCTCGGGCTCCCGCTGACCCTGCGGCAACTGGCCCCCGGGCCGCTCGAGGTCGAGGTCGAGGTCGCCCCGCCCGGGGGCGAGCGGTTCGTGCGCAACGTCCTGCTGACCGAGGGCGAGAACGCCCTGTGGTTGGACCTCACGCCCGCGGCAGCCTCAGCGGCGCCGCCCAGCCACCCGCTCGAGGGCCGGATCCGCGCCGGGGAAGGCTGGCAGGGTGAGGAGCTCGTGCTGCGCGTCGTCGGCGCAGAGGAGCGATCGCTGCCGCGTTCCCAATGGAAGCCGCTCGATGGCGAGCCCGATTCCTGGAGCTTCGAGCTGCCGGGTGTGGAAGGCCAGAGCGCTCTGGTGGAGGTGCTGCCGACCGGCTGGAGCGCCGAGGTCTCCCTCGCCGGCGACACCCGGGCGGCGCTGGAGATCCAGTTGAGCCGCCCCATCGAGCGCTGCTTGCGGGTGACCGACGCGGAGACCGGTGCGATCTGGAGCGCCGACCACCCGCGGCTCGAGCTGCGCTGGAAATCGGCTCAGCACCCGCTGGCGGCCCACACCAACAACGCTATCTACGATCCGTCCGCCGAACTCTGGCGCATTTCCTCCATCGATGTACCGATCGAGGTCGTGGTCTCCGCCTCGGGCTATGGGACGCAGACCCTCTGGCTTCCCGGCGGCGACCAGGTGCAGCTCCAACGCGCCAGCGGGCTGATCCTCGAGCTCTGCGACGGACGCGAAGAGGTGCACGTAGACGTGGACTGGATCCGGGGCCTGCGAGCGACAGACTTGGAAGGGGGCGCGGACCGGATCTGCTCCCGTGCCTTCGACGGGGTCGAGGTCGTGTATTGGATCTGCCAACCCGGCAAGCTGCGGTTGGAACTGCCGCCCGTCGATGGCTACAAGCCCATGGGCCCCCGCGAGGTGACGCTGCTGCCGGGCGAGGTGCTCCGCGTTCCGGTCGAACTCGAACGGGCGCCCTGAGGCTGTTCCCCCAGCCAGAGCCTGCGTGGCAGGCGCTTCGCACCGCTGGGGGCTGCCGATGCCGCTGCAAGGCGGGCCATCTCGCGCTCGGGGACGCCGCTCCGGGGCGCAGAGCGGGGACGGCGTCAGCGGCGGCGCCAGACGGGCGCGCGGGCGCGGCGCCAGGCGCACAGGAGCAGCACGGCCGGCAGCAGCAGGCCCAGGGCCGCGGTCGCTGCCATCGATAGCAAGCGGCGTTGGGCGGCGGCTTCGCTGGCAGCCAGTTCGCTGGCGCTCTGCTCGCCCCGGGCCCGGGCCACCGCGCCGCTGGGGCCCGCCAGACCCCGCCGCTCGCGCTCCTCGGCGAGGAAGTCGCGGATCTGCCGGGGCTCGCTCTTGCGGGCCCGCAGGGCCAAGAGCACCTCATCGGCGCTGAGCCAGTCGATCGCGTTCTCGAACAGGGCCAGATTTTGGGGCGCGGGGCGTCCGCTCGAGTCGAGCGGCAGCAGCCAGTTGGCGTCGCCGATCAGGACCAAGCGCCCGGGGCCTGGGCGCGCTTCGAGCGGACCGGCGGGAGCGTCGCTTTCGCCGCCCTGCGCATCGCGCACGGGCGGCGGTCCCGCGGAGGGCCCCGGGAACGGCCCGACCCCGGCCGCGGCCAGGGGCAGCCGGCGGGCGGTCTGCCCGGCGATCAATTGGCGCGAATACAGCGCCACGGCCTCGGCCTCGAAGCCCAGCTTGTCCGGCGTCGGCACGGCGAAGGCGCGCGCGGAGCTCGTCAGCACGGCCTCGAAACGGCTGCCAGCGGCGAGCTCGAGCGGGCTGGCCCACTGCAGCATCACGGCGGGCAGGCGCGCGCACAGGGGATGCTCCGGGGACAGGCTTTCGCCGCGCAGATTGAGCATCAGCGGGTAATCGAGCGCCTGGCGATCGGCGCCCGCCTGGATGCGGGCGGCGCTATCGAGGTCCCAGCACAGGTCGCCGGAAAGGGTCGCGCCCAGGCGCTCGAGCCAGGGCTCGAGCCCGGTCGGATAGGCCTGCATCGACAGGTCGCGGTCCACGGCGCGGCAGCGGTCCGCGGCGATCAGGAGCGCGCCGCCCTGGGCCAGGTAGCGCTCGAGCTCCCAGACCGCCCGCGGCGGCAGCTCGTAGGGAGCTGCCACGACCAGCGCGTCGAGCCCGGGGGGCGGGGCCAAGCCCTGGTCGAGGCCGGTGACCGTGGTGAACTCGAAGCGCGCCGCCAGGGCCTGCCGCAGGGGCTCGAGCCCCGGGGCGAAGGTTTCGGAAGCCAGCAACCCGACGCGTGGCGCGCGGGGCCGCGACAGCCGGCGCAGGGCCCCGACCACGGAGAGCTCGAGGCTTTCGGGCAACACCAAGGGCAGCACTTCCTGGCGGCCGCGGTGCTTGATCACCAGGCCCAGGAAGACCTCCTGGCTGACCCGGGTGGCGCCGACCACCGCGTCCACGTCGATCGGCTTCAAGCGGTAGCGCTCGGTGGCCTCGAGACGCGCCGCGCTGTCGCTGGAGGGATCGGCGAAGGCCAGGTCGATGCGCCCATCGGACAGGGCCGCCAGGCTCTCGAGCTGTTCGACCAGCCGCGCGCGCAAGAGCGCCAGGGCGGCGTGCTCGAGTTCGCGTGTGAAGAAGGCCTCGATGCGGGCCAGGTCGGGCAGCTCGGCGAGCACGCGCTGCGTAGCCGGCGAAAACCGGCTTAGGCCCTCGGCGGAGAGGTCGATGCGCCCCTTCAGGTGGTCGCGGGCCAAGCGCGCCAGCGCCAGGGCCAGGAGCCCCGAAAGCAGCAGGAACAGCAGGCGCTGCCGCTGCGCGCCGCTGCGCGCCGTCCGGGTGGTCGGGGTCAGCGCCATCGCCGCGCCTCCAGGCAAATCCAGGTCCAGGCCAGCGGCAGCAGCGTCGCCAGCAGCAGCCAGACCAGGTCGCGCCACTCGAACAGGCCGCGGGCCAGGGTCGGTCCGTAGTGGGCCGCCGGCGCCAGCAGCCAGACCCAGGGTCCGAAAGCGGCGGGCAGGTTGGGCGCGATCAGGGCCAAGACCCAGGCGCCGCCCAGGGACAGGGCCCCGAGCAGGAAGGCCAGCAGCGGCTCGCGGCACAGGGCCGAGAGCCACTGGCACCAGGCCAGTCCCACGGCCCCCAGGGCGAAGGCCCCCAGCAAACCGCCCAAAGCCGGGCCCGGGTCCAAGGGCCCGAGCCAGGCGCACAGCCCCCAGAGGGGCAACACGGCCGACGTGAGCAGCAGCCAAAGCAGCGCCAGTCCGGCGGCGAACTTGCCGAGCACCAGAGCCGGCAAGGGGGCCGGCGAGGACAGCAGCAGTTCTTCGGTGCCGCGCGCGCGCTCTTCGGCCCAGGCGCCCATGCCCAGGGCCGGGCAGAGCAGCACGAACCACAGCGGCAGCCAGGCGAAGGCCGGCGCCAGGCTGGCGGCTCCCCCGGCCCAAAGGCCGGGCAGCCGCGGCTCGCCCAGGGGGAACCCGACGATGGCGTGGGCCAGCAGCAGGGCCAGCGCCCCGCCCGCGGCCAGGGCCGGCGCCAGGGCGCCGTCGATGGCGGCGCCGAGTTCGCGCCGCAGCACGGCCAGGAACGGCCTCATGCGGCCCCCTCGCGGGCGCGGGCCACCTGCTCGCGGAACACGCTGTCGAGCGAGCGCCGCTCGGGAGCGAACTCCTCCAGGCGGTACTCGCTGCGCTGCAGGGCCGCTTCCAGCGCCTGTTGGAAAATCGCGCGATCCTTGAGGCGCAGAGCGAAGCGCGCCGGGCCTGGGGAGGCCCCCAGGCGCTCGACGGGGCCGCCCCCCGGCAGGGCGCCGAGCCACTCGCCCGTGTCGCGCTCGCGCGCCGGCGGCGACAAGGGCTCGAGGGCCACGATCCAGCGCTCGCTGTGGGTCAGGCGGGCCAAGGGGCCGTCCGCCAGCAGCCGGCCGCCCGAGAGCATCAGCACGCGCCCGCACAACTCTTCGACCTCGCCGAGCACGTGGGTCGAAAGCAGCACGGTCTTGGTGCGCCCAAGCTCGAGGATCAGCGCGCGCAAGCGCGCCACCTCCAGCGGGTCGAGACCCGAAGTGGGTTCGTCCAGGAGCAGGACCGCCGGATCGGCGATCAGGGCCTGGGCCAAGCCCGCCCGCTGGCGAAAGCCCTTGGAGAGCTCCTCGATGCGCTGGGTCAGGCGCTGCTCGAGGCCGCACTGGCCGGCCACGCGCTCGATCGCGCGCGACAGGGCCGCACCGGAGAGGCCCTTGAGCTCGCCGCAAAAACGCAAAAACCTGTCGAGCCGCATGCCGCGGTAGAGCGGGGTGCTCTCCGGCAGGTAGCCGAGCGCGGCGCGGGCGGCGCGGGCGCCCTCGGGGAGGCGCTGACCGGCGACCTCGAGCAGCCCTGAATCGGGCGCCAGCAGGCCGCACAAGAGCCGCAGGGTGGTCGATTTGCCGGCGCCGTTCGGTCCCAGGAAACCGACCACCTCCCCCGCTTGGATGGAGAACGACACGCCCTGCAGCGCGGGCACGCCGCGGTAGGACTTGTGCAGGGACTCGGCGCGGATCATGGGGCCAAAGGATAGGGCTCTGGCAGGCCGCGGTCACCGCGGCGCTCGGGCTCGGCCCGGCGCCGTGGGGCCGGCCAGCCTGGGCACGCTATGGACCTGGTATCCCCGGGACGGGCGCGGGAGCGCCGCCCGACCGCGATCCCGGGCGGCGAGCCGGAATCGGCGGCGCAGCCCCCGCTCGGAAAAGCTGCGCCCGGCGGGGGTGCCGCGGCCCACAGCCGGCCCACAGCCGGCCCACAGCCGGCCGCAAGCTGCGCCGCCGGCCCACCGGCCGCCGGCCCGCCGCGCACCGGTTCCGCCGCCGCACTGGCCGCTCGCAGCTGCACCCCGCGGGGCTCGCCGCCGGGCGGGATCGACCGGAGCGGCCGGGCGGCCGCGCCCAGGGCGCGGCCGGCGATCAGGCTTCCGGATCCACGTCGAAGCGCTTCAAGAAGTCGTCGTTCTTCTCGACGTCTTCGAGGCGCGTGATCAGGAGTTCCATGGCCTCGGCGAAGTGCATGCGGGCCAGCACCCGCCGCAGGGTGGTGACGCGCTTGAGGCGTTGGGCGCTCATCAGCTTCTCCTCCTTGCGCGTGCCGGAGCGCTCGACATCGATGGCCGGGAAGATGCGTCGGTCGGAAAGCTTGCGGGAAAGCACCAGCTCCATGTTGCCGGTGCCCTTGAACTCCTCGAAGATCAGCTTGTCCATCAGGCTGCCGGTCTCGATCAGGGTCGTGCCCAGGATCGTCAGGCTGCCGGCGGCTTCGGTGTTGCGGGCGGAGCCGAAGAACTGCTTGGGGCGCTCCATGGCGCGGCTGTCGAGACCGCCCGACATGGTCTTGCCCGAGTTGCCGGCCACGTGGTTGTAGGCCCGCGCCAGGCGCGTGATCGAGTCGAGCAGCAGGACCACGTCCTTGCCCAGCTCGACCAAGCGCGTGCAGCGCGCCCAGACCGATTCGGCCAGCTCCACGTGGACCCGCGCCAGCTCGTCGTTGGTGCTGACGAAGACCTGGCCCTTGGTGGTGCGCTTCCACTCGGTGGCTTCCTCGGGACGCTCGTCGACCAGGAGCACCAGCAGCTCGACCTCCGGATAGTGCTGCTCGATGCCCTTCGCGATCTTCTGCATCAGGATCGTCTTGCCCGTGCGCGGCGGGGCCACGATCAGGCCGCGGCTGCCGCGACCGATCGGGCAGATCAGGTCGACCACCCGCAGGGACACGTCGCCGGTCTGGTCGCCCAGGGCGTAGTGGAAGTCCGGATCGATGCTGGTCAAGCGCCGGAAGTCGGGCAGCTTGCGGGCTTCCTCGACCGACAGCCCATCGACGTCGAAGACCTCGGCCAGGTCCCACTTGTGTTTGCCCATGCCCTTGACCGGGCGGCCGCGCACGATCGCGCCCTGGCGCAGCTGGCAGCGCTGGATCAGCTTGGGCGTGACGTGCACGTCGTCCTGCTGCGGGCTGGGCAGGTATTGGTGCTGCTTGGAGCGCAGCTTGCCGTGGCCGCCGTGGTCGATGACCAACAGGCCCTCGCAGTCCTGGCCGGCGCGCGGCTTGTCGCCTTTGGTCGCCGGCTCCGCGGGCCGCAGCGGCGCGGCCCCGGGACGCTGCCTCCAGCCGGCCTTGGCGGGGCGGCCGGCGCCCAGGGAGGCGGCCGCCAGGCGCGCCTTGGCGCGGCGATCGAGCTCCGCCTGGGGGAGCGCCGGCTCGCCCTCCACGGCGGCCTCGCGCGCCGCGGGCTCGGCAGCGCTGTGGCGCCAGGCAGGCCGCGCGGCGGGCTCGGGCAGTTCGCTGGCCGGGGGCCGGGCCGGCGCGGCGGTGGCCGGCGCGGGCGGCGCGGCCGGCGCGAACTGCTCGCGCCAGCGGCGGCGAGGACGATCCTCGCCCCGGTTCGAGCGCCAACCTCCGGCCTGCGCGGGCGCGGGCTCGTCGCCCGGGGCGGAGCCCGTCGGGCGCCGCTCGGGCCCCGCCTCAGCCGCGGAGGAGCGCTCGCGCGGGGGCGCTGCGGGGGCCGGCGTGCGCGCCGCTTCGCGGCCGAAATCCTCGTCGTCCGCATCGAAGGGCAGGTCGACCTGGACCGGGCTGTCCTGAGCGGCGGGCGGCGCCGGGTCGCGCG
>ERZ1066117.396-NODE-396-length-36536-cov-15.618898_pt1 | contig 36536 bp, 24 predicted proteins | sample MGYA00382764_ERZ1066117 | MGnify/ENA primary metagenome ERZ1066117 (study PRJEB33369, sample SAMEA5778347) | biofilm metagenome | biome: Industrial cooling water; feature: Water cooling tower basin; material: Biofilm | place: United Arab Emirates | collected...
CCGCGTTCGACTTCTCGCTGCTCGGCTTCGACCTGCCGATCGGCACCTCGGACGCGATGAGCGTCATCCTGGGCAACTGACGCCGCGGCGTCGGCGAACCGGCCATCCCACCGCGAGGCCGCCATCCCAAACGGGGTGGCGGCCTCGCGTCGTTCCCGGGCAGCGCCCCCCGGCCGACCCGGCCGCCCCTGGCTGCCCCCGCTGATACTCGCCGGTATCCAATTGGCGTCCGGCCCCCTGTCCTCCCTATCCTCCTCGCCTCGCAACGCGGCCGGCTCCCGGCCCGCGAGCCCACAGCCGTCGATCCCGCCGCCGATGTCGTCGATCCACAACAAGCGCATCACCCCCGGGCAGAAGCCCGACTGGCTGAAGGTGCCGCTGCCGTCGGGGCCCACCGTCGCCAGCCTGGAGAAGGTGCTGCGCGACCGCAAGCTGCACACCGTCTGCGAAGAAGCCAAGTGTCCGAACATGGGCGAGTGCTGGGCCGGCGGCACGGCGACGTTCATGGTGCTCGGCGACACCTGCACACGCGGCTGCCGGTTCTGCGCGGTGAAGACGCACAGCCAGGGCACGCCGGTCGACGTCGACGAGCCGGAGAAGGTCGCCGAAGCGTGCGTCGCGATGGGGCTGAAGTACGTGGTGCTGACGATGGTCGACCGCGACGACCTGCCGGACGGCGGTGCGGCGCACGTGGCGGCGACGATCCGCGCGATCAAGCGGCGCAACCCGGAGATGCTGGTCGAAGCGCTGGTCGGCGACTGGCTGGCCGGTGAACGGCAGACGGCGACGACCGAGCAGATGATCGCCACCGTGCTCGACGGCGGCCCCGACGTGTATGCGCACAACGTCGAGACCGTGCTGCGGCTGACGCCGCGCGTGCGCGACCACCGCTGCAGCTACGCGCGTTCGCTCGACACGCTGCGCCTGGCCAAGAAGCTGCGGCCCGACGTCGTCACCAAGTCGTCGCTGATGCTCGGCCTCGGCGAGAGCGAACGCGAGATCGAGCAGGCGATGGACGACCTGCGCGAGTACGGCGTCGACGTGGTGACGTTCGGCCAGTACCTGCGGCCGACGCTGCTGCACCTGCCGGTGCGCGAACACGTGACGCCGGCGCGCTTCCAGGCGCTCGAGGCGCGGGCGATGACGAAGGGCTTCCTCTACGTCGCCGCCGGCCCGTTGGTGCGCTCCAGCTACAAGGCCGCCGAGTTCTACCTCGCCGGCATGCTCCGCCAGCGCAAGGCGATCGCCGGCGCCGGCACTTCCACGACCGGTACTTCCACGGCCGGCTCCTCCACGATCACCCCCACGCCCGAATCCGCATGAGTCTCGAACTGCTGACGATCCTCGACAAGGACGGCAAGGCCCAGAAGGGCAAGGACCCGAACCTGCCGGCCGCCGAGCTGCAGAAGCTCTACCGCCTGATGGTGACCACGCGCGCGCTCGACGACCGTGGTCTGGCCCTGCAGCGCCAGGGCCGCATCGGCTTCTACCTGCAGTCGACCGGGCAGGAGGCGTCGCACCTCGGCACGGCCTACGCGCTGAAGGACAGCGACTGGCTGTTCCCGGCGTACCGCCAGCCGGGCATCCTGCTGCTGCGCCAGATCCCGATCGAGAAGATCGTCTGCGAGTGGTTCGGCAACGCCGGCGACACCAGCAAGGGCCGCCAGATGCCGGTGCACTACAGCTTCCGCCAGGCGAACTTCGTCTCGATCAGCTCGCCGATCGGCACGCAGCTGACGCAGGCCGCCGGGGCCGGCATGGCCGCACGCATCCGCGGCGACGACACGGTGTTCATGACCTACTGCGGCGACGGCGGCACCAGCAGCAACGACTTCCACACCGGCCTGAACTTCGCGGCGGTCTACAAGGCGCCGGTCGTGTTCGTCTGCGAGAACAACGGCTGGGCGATCTCGGTGCCGTCGGAGAAGCAGACGTGCAGCGAGTCGATGGCGATCAAGGCCGACGCCTACGGCATGCCCGGCGTGCGCGTCGACGGCAACGACATCCTCGCCGTCTACCGCGCCACCAAGGAAGCCGTCGATCGCGCCCGCGCCGGCGAAGGCCCGACGCTGATCGAGACGGTGACCTACCGCATGGCCTCGCACAGCAGCTCCGACGACGCCGGGCGGTATCGCGACGCCAAGGAATACGAGGCGTGGAAGAAGAAGGACCCGATCGCGCGCTTCCAGCTCTACCTGAAGGGCAAGAAGCTGTGGAGCGAGGCGTTCGAGCAGGAGTGCGTCGAGGGCGCGAAGGCGGCGATCCAGGCGGCCGTCACCGCCGCCGAGGCGACCGGCAATCCGCCGGTCGACTCGATGTTCGACGACGTCTACATGAACCTGACGCCGCAGCTGAAGGAACAGCGCGAGCACCTGCGCGACCTCGTCGCCAAGGGCAGCATCGGTGCCGACGTCGGCGCCTTCCCCCTCTGATCCCTCGAGTCGAACGCCCACGACCGAGAGCCAACGAAACCGCATCTGCGCCGTGAACGCGGCGCCCAGCAAACCAAGCGAACCTCACATGACTGCGACCAAGACCAAGGCCGGTGCTGGCGAGACTGGCACCAAGGTGATGACGATGCTCGAAGCGATCACCGACGCGATGCGCACCGAGATGCGCAACGACGATCGGGTGGTCGTGTTCGGCGAAGACGTCGGCAAGAAGGGCGGCGTGTTCGGCGCCACCGCCGGCCTCTTCGAGGAGTTCGGCGAGAAGCGCTGCTTCGACACGCCGCTGTCCGAGTGCGGCATCATCGGCGCCGGCGTCGGCATGGCCGTCTACGGCATGCGCCCGATCGCCGAGATCCAGTTCCTCGACTTCATCTATCCGGCGTTCGACCAGATCGTCAGCGAAGCCGCGAAGATGCGCTACCGCAGCGGCGGTGAGTACACCTGCCCGATGGTGATCCGCTCGCCGTACGGCGGCGGCATCCGCGGCGGCCACTACCACAGCCAGTCGAGCGAGGCGTACTTCTGCCACACGCCCGGCCTCAAGGTCGTGATCCCGAGCACGCCGGCGGACGCCAAGGGCCTGCTGATCGCGTCGATCCGCGACGAGGACCCGGTGATGTTCCTGGAGCCGAAGCGCATCTACCGCCACGGCAAGGGCGACGTGCCGCTCGGCGAACACGTCGTGCCGCTCGGCAAGGCCCGCATCGCCCGCGAAGGCACCGACGTCACGCTGCTGTGCTACGGCGCGATGGTGTCGGTCTGCGAACAGGCCGCCGAGGAGGCGCAGAAGGCCGGCCGCAGCTGCGAGATCGTCGACCTGCGCACGCTGGTGCCGCTCGACGAAGCGACCGTGCTGGCGTCGGTCAAGAAGACCGGCCGCTGCGTCGTCGTCTACGAGGCGCCGAAGACCTGCGGCTACGGCGCCGAGCTGTCGGCGCTGATCGCCGAGAAGTGCATCGAGTACCTCGAGGGCCCGATCGTGCGCGTCGCCGGCTTCGACACGCCGTTCCCCTACACGCTCGAGCCGCTCTACATGCCCGACAGCAAGCGCGTGCTCGCCGGCATCGAGAAGACGTTCGTCTGGTGAGCCCGAGCGGCCCGCACGAACGCACCACCCACACACACTCCCCGCATTCGCACTGACTCAGGAATCACGATGGCACTCAAGGAATTCAAGCTCCCCGACATTGGCGAAGGCATCGCCGAAGGCGAGATCGTCAGCTGGAAGGTCAAGGCCGGCCAGGCCGTGAAGGAAGAGGACGAGTTCGTCGAGGTGATGACGGACAAGGCGACCGTGACGATCACGGTGCCGTTCACCGGCGTCATCGCCGAGCTGCGCTGCAAGGAAGGCGACGTCGTCCCGGTCGGCAGCACGATCGCCGTGATCGACGCCGGCGCCGCCGGTGGCGCTGCGCCGGCCGCGGCCCCGGCCAAGCCCGCCGCGGCTCCGGCTCCGGTCGCGCCGCCCGTCCCGGTCGCCAAGCCCACAGCACCGGCCCCAGCACCCGTCGCCGCACCGAAGCCTGTCGCGATCCCGACGCCGCCGCCGGTTCCGGCCGCCCCGGCCCCCGCTGCCGCGCCCGCCGCGTTCGTGCAGTCGAGCCCGGGCAAGGTGCTCGCCGCGCCGGCCACGCGCCGCCGCGCCCGTGAGCTCGGCATCGACCTCGCCGCCGTCGCCGCCACCGGCCCGCGCGGCCGCGTGACCAACGACGACCTGGCGGCGGCTGGCACCACCAGCGCTCCCGCCGCGCGCGGTGCGGCTCCGGCCGCCGCCGGCGCTCCGGGCGCCAAGGTGTTCGCGCCGATCGCGATCCCGCCGGCACCGGCCGGCCGCAGCGAGGAGCGCGTGCCGTTCCGCGGCCTGCGCCGCAAGATCGCCGAGGCGATGACGCGGTCGAAGTACACCGCGACGCACTTCACCTACGTCGACGACATCGACGTCACCGAGCTGGTGAAGATCCGCGGCGAGGCGAAGAAGTCGTTCGCCGACAAGGGCATCAACATCACCTACCTGCCGTTCATCATGAAGGCGATCGTCGCCGCCATGAAGGAACACCCGTCGATGAACGCGTCGCTCGACGAGGTCACGCAGGAGCTGGTGATCAAGAAGTACTACAACTTCGGCATCGCCACCGACACCGACTCGGGCCTCATCGTGCCGGTGATCAAGGACGTCGATCGCAAGTCGATCGGCGAACTCGCCAAGGAGCTGCAGGAGCTCGCCGCGCGCACGCGCGACGGCAAGGTCACGGTCGAGGACCTGACCGGCGGCACGTTCACCATCACCAACGCCGGCAACATCGGCGGCCTGTTCGCGACGCCGGTCATCAACTTCCCGGAGGTCGCGATCATGGGTGTGCACGCGATCAAGGACGCCGCCATCGTCAAGAACGGCGCGATCGTCGCGGGCAAGAAGATGTACCTGTCGGTGTCGATCGACCACCGCCTGGTCGACGGCGCCACCGGCGCGCGCTGGATGAACGTCGTCAAGGACCACCTCGAGCAGCCGTACCGCCTGCTCCTCGGCTGATGCCTCCGGCGAAGATGGCGAAGAAGGGCAAGCCGGCCGCGAAGCCGGTCGCCAAGCAAGCGCCTGCAGCCAAGGCTGCAGGCGGCAAGCTGGTGGCGAAGGCGAAGCCGGTTGCCAACGCGAAGGCGGCGACGGCGAACAAGCCGGCGCCGACCGCGAAGCCGGTCGCCAAGGCTGCCACGGTCGCCAAGGCCGCGGCGGCCCCCGCCGCGACCTGTGCTTTGCCCACCACCAGCGGCCTCGTGCGCCTGCTCGAGGACGACGGCACGGTCCAGAAGGGCAAGGATCCGAACCTGCCGAAGGACGTGCTGCTGTTCCTGTACGAGCAGATGGTGCAGGTCCGCGAGTTCGACCGCCGCATGCTGATGCTGCAGCGGCAGGGCCGCATCGGCTTCTACGGGCCGATCCTCGGCCAGGAAGCGGCGACGGTCGGTTCGGTCGCCGCGCTCGAGGCGCGCGACTGGATCTTCCCGGCGCTGCGCGAAGGAGCCGCCGCGATGATGCGCGGCCTGTCGCTGACCGAGGCGATCAACCAGCTGATCGGCAACGGCGCCGACCGCTGCAAGGGCCGGCAGATGCCGTGCCACTACACCTTCAAGGAAGGCAACTACTACGGCATGTCGTCGGTGATCGGCACGCAGCTGAGCCACGCCGTCGGTGCGGCGATGGCGGCGCGCATCCGCGGCGACGACGTGGTCGTGCTCGGCTACCTCGGCGACGGCGCCACCAGCGCCAACGACTTCCACTGCGGAATGAACTTCGCGGCGGTCTACCAGAGCCCGTGCGTGCTGTTCTGCCAGAACAACCAGTGGGCGATCTCGGTGCCGATCAGCAAGCAGTCCGCGTCGGAGACGCTGGCGCAGAAGGGCAAGGCCTACGGCATGCCCTACGTGCGCGTCGACGGCAACGACGTGCTCGCCGTCTACTCGGTCACCAAGGCCGCGGCCGAACGCGCGCGTTCCGGCCAGGGTCCGACGTTCATCGAGGCGGTGACCTACCGCCGCCTCGGCCACAGCAGCAGCGACGACCCGACGCGCTACCGCGACGAGGCCGAAGTGAAGGCGTGGGAGAAGAAGGACCCCGTCGACCGCTTCCGCACCTACCTGCAGAAGCGCGGGCTGTGGAGCGAGGCGCAGGAGACGGCCTTCAAGGAGGGCATCGCGCAGCGCGTCAACGACGCGATCGCCGCCGCCGAGAAGAACGGACCTCCCGCCGACGAGACGTTGATCACCGACGTCTACGGGCAGGTGCCGCAGCAGCTGAAGGACCAGCTCGCCGAGGTGCTGTCGCTCGAAGGGCGGCGCGTCAACGAGGGCGCGTTCCCGCTGTGACATGGATCTGCGCTCGCCGTGGCTCTGGCTGACGATCGGCCTGACCGCGGCTGCGAGCGGCGCCGTTTGGTGGTGGCGAGTGCGCGCGGCGAAGCGAGCAGCGACCCATCTGGCAGCGCCGCCGACCGCCCCCGGCTTTCGCGACCTGCTGCGCCAGCCGGATCTGTGGGACACACTGGAAGCCGACTTCGCCGCAACCCAAGACGAACGGCGGCGCGCCAAGGGCTGGACCGGCGGCCGCGTCGCGGCCGCAGTACGCCGGTTCGTTCTCGAACTCGGCCACAGCGACGACGACCGTGAAGATCTCGCCGCGCGCCTGGCCCAGCAACCGGCGCGAGCCGCCAGCCACGCTCTGCAGATCCTGGAGGATCCAGCGGCCCAGCCCCTGCTGTTGCGCGAGAGCCGCTCCCAAGGCTCCAGCTCCCTGACCGAGACGCCAGCGCAACGCGCTTGCGAACTGCTGGCGGACCACGCGCTGCCGACCGCGATTCCGCGATTGCAGGCGCTGCTCGGCCAATCGCACGACGGCACCCGCAAGGCGGCCGCGATGGCGTTGGGGCGCACCGGCGACCCCGCCGCAGTGGCGGGACTGCGCCTGGCCCTGGCCGATCGCAACGAGTTCGTGCGGAGCTACGCAGTCATCGGCCTGGAACGCGCCGCAGAGGCCGGACAGCTCGCCGCCTCCGTGCGCGAAGCGTTGGTGGCGCCGCTGCTCGAAGCCGCACTCTCCCACGACGACCGCAAGCTCGCCGATCTCGCCGTGGGGTGGAATCCCGAGGTCGCCCTGGCGCGCTTCCGCGGCGTCCGCGCCCTGACCACGAACTCGCCACCAAGCACCCTGCGCATGGCTCTCGACGCGCTGACCAAAGCCAACCGACTGCTGCCGCGCGAGGAACTGCTGGCGCTATGGCGGGAGCGCCCGCACGGCGACGCCTACCCGCTGCCACAATGCCGTGCGGCGATCTTCACCATGTTGGCTCGGCACGGCGACCCTGCGGACGACGCGTTGCTGCAGGATCTGCTGCTGGGCGGCGGCGAAGAAGCGGAGGCCGCAGCCGGAGCATGGATGCGACGCCTCGGTCTCGCCGATCTGGACGCGCGGCTGCACGAGAAGCGTTGGAAGACCCGCGAGCCGCTGTCGCCCGCGGAGCGTCGGCACGACGCGATGCGGATGCTCGATGCGGAAGTCTGCAATGGCGGCTTCGACCAGTACTTCTCCAACTCGAGCGGCAACGACTGGGAGGCGGCGCTGGCGGGGCTCGCCGCGTTCGATCCCCCACGCGCGGCGCTGCTGCGCGAGGTCGTCGTCCAGTTCGCGACGCCCCCGAGCAGCGATCGACGCGTGCGCGCCAAACAGCTGGCAACGCTGCACGCGAAGTCCACCGATCCACTCGGCGCCTTCGACCGGCGCTACCATGAACTCACGACGCCGATCGACGTCGGCATCGCCCGCCACGCCGCCGCCCACGTCGAAGAACTGCGACGCTGAAGCTGCCCTCGCGGTGCGGCCGGCGACCCCGAACCGAACCGTGCCGCGATGGGTCGCGCAGAGCACTCGCGGCACGGTCGCGACCAGGAGCGCGATCCCATCGCAAGCACAGAGCGCCAGGAGGAACAGCGGGCCGGTGAGTGCGCCGACGCGGCGAGCCGGTCGCCTGGATCCACTGCACCCGCACCGCTACCTTGGCCGGGCTCGCGGCGCCCGCCGCGCCTGCAGCGATGACCGACACCAGCGCGTCCGAACCCAACTCGCCAGCTCCGCTCGCAGTCGCGGCGGTGCCCTCGGTGCGATCTGCTGTGGCGAGCGCCGGAGTCGTCGCCGGCACCGTTCGCCACCGGGCACACGCACGCAGGGTCGGCATCGGCGGCGACGTCGCGACTTCGGGTCGTGCGGCATGACGAACACACCCGATGCGTCGTCACCGAGCCGGCCGCCCGCGACCCCGTCCGGGCTGCTGTTCGACCAGTGGAGCCGCTACGCGGCGCTGGCGCGCGGCGTGGAGGCGCTGCTGCCGAACGGCGGCACGGTGCTCGACGTCGGGTCCGGCGGGGCGATGCTGCTCGGCCAGTTCCTGCCGCGGCACCAGATCACCTACCTCGACCCGCTGCTCGCCGGCCGCGACGGGCCGGGCGTGCTCGGCAAGCCGCTCGACGAGGCCCACGTCGCCGACCAGAGCTTCGACGTCGCCGTCTGCGTCGACGTGCTCGAGCACGTGCCGGCGTCCTCGCGCGGCAACTTCCTGCAGCAGATGGTGCGGGCCAGCCGCGTCGGCATCGTCGTCGCGGCACCGTTCGCCGACGCCGGCGCGCCGAAGGCCACCGACGACCACGTGCACTTCGCCTACCGCGCGAAGACCGGCCGCGACTACTCGTGGCTGCACGAACACGAACAGTTCGGCCTGCCGCGGCTCGACGAGGTGCGCAGCCAGTTGCTCGCGCAAGGACTGCAGCTGGCGTCGTTCGGCAACGGCCACACGCCGTGGCTCGAGGCACTGCTGGCGTGGCACGTGATGCTGCTCGACGAGCACGGCCACCTGGCGATGCTGCGCGAGATCGGTGACCGCTTCGCCGCCGAGCTGATGCCGTTCGACCACCTCGAGCCGACCTACCGCCAGGTGCTGGTGGCCGCGCGCGGCGACCAGCCGCAGCTCGCCCCGCTGCCGAGCGACGCGGCGACCGTGGCGAGGGCGCAGGCAGCGTGGCACCAGTTCCGCCTGTGGCTGGAAGCGCGCCTGACGCAGCACGCCGACGTGCTGGCCGCCGAGACCGAACGGCTGCGTGCGCGCATCGTCGCCACCGAAGCCGGGGCGCAGCAGGCGAAGCTGCAGCAACAGCGCGCCGAGAGCGAACTCGCCGCCGTGCGCGGCGAACTCGCCGAGCTGCGGGTCGCCCGCAGCCAACTCGCGGGAGCGCAGCAGGCCGCCCAGCAGCAGGCTGCGCAGGCGCTCGCGCACGCCACCGCGCTGCAACAGAGCCTGTCGTGGCGGCTGACCGCGCCGTTGCGCTGGGTCGGCGGCGGCGTCGCGGCCACGCGCCGCCGCCTGCTCGCGGCGGCCGCCTGGCTGCTGCCGCGCGTCGTGCCACAGCGCCTGCGCTGGCCGCTGAAGTCGGCGTTCTTCCGGCTGTTCGCACCGCTGCTGCGCGGCAGCCGCGAGTACCGCGAGTTCCAGGAAGCAGCTCGACGCCGCGGCGGCGGCCTCGGCCCGTCGGCAACGGCGACTGCGACGCCCGTGGCACCGCGGCCGCTGCCGCAGGTCCCCGAGCCGCGCGACGATCGCCACGACGTCGTCGTGTTCGGGGTCATCGACTGGCACCTTCGCTTCCAGCGACCGCAGCAGCTGGCGCGCGAACTGGCGCAGCGCGGCCACCGCGTCTTCTACCTGACGCCGGGCTTCGAACTGGCGGACGCGCCGGGCTTCGCGCTCGAGCCGCTGCTCGACGGTCTGCCCGTCTACCAGGTGCGGCTGTGCACGCGCGAGCCGGTGTCGATCTACGACGGGCCGCCGGCGCCAGCGGCGCGCGACCATCTGCTGGCCGGGCTGCGGCAGGCGTTCGGCGCCGTGCGGCTGTCGACCAGCATCGCCCTCGTCGACCATCCGGGCTGGGTCGAGTTCGCCACCGCCTTGCCGCGCGCACGCGTGCTCTACGACTGCATGGACAACCACCACGGCTTCGCCGAAGCGGGCACCGCCCTGCCGGCGGCCGAGGCACGGCTGCTGCAGCTCGTCGACGGCGTCGTGGTCACCAGCGACTACCTCGAACGGCAGGTGCGCGATCGCCATCCGCAGCGTCGCATGATCCGCAACGCCTGCGACCCGTCGCACTTCGCCGGCATCCCGCCGGCGACGAGTGCACGGCCGGTGGTCGGCTACTTCGGCGCCGTCGCGCAGTGGTTCGACGCCGGCCTGCTGCGCGCGGTGGCCACGGCGATGCCCGACTGCGACTTCCTGATCGTCGGCGGCGACACCGCCGACGTCGCCCGCCGCGTCGGCAAGCTGCCGAACGTCACGTTCCGCGGCGAAGTGCCGTACGCGGAGCTGCCGCGCCACCTGGCGGCGATGCACGTGCTGCTGATCCCGTTCGTCATCGACGAACTGATCCTCGCCACCAATCCGGTGAAGGCCTACGAGGCGCTCGCCGCGGGACGGCCGGTGGTCGCCACCGAGATGCCGGAGCTGATGAGCCACGAGCTCGCCAACTTCGTGCGCACCGCACCCGATGCCGCCGGCATCGTCGCCGCCCTGCGCGCCGCACTGCGCGATGCGGCCGACCCGGCGCGCACCGCAGCGTGCCGCGCGTTCGCCGCCGGCCAGACGTGGGCGGCGCGCGCCACCGACCTGCTCGACTTCGCGGCGACGCTGCCGCGGCCGAAGGTCGGCGTCGTCGTGGTGTCGTGGAACGGTGTCGCACTGACGCGGCGCTGCGTCGAGTCGGTGCTGCACGACCCGCTCGCCGACGACGTCGACCTGGTGCTGGTCGACAACGCGTCGACCGACGGCACGCCGGCGTGGCTCGACGAGATCGCCACGCATCCGCGCGTGCGCGTGATCCGCAACGCCGACAACTGCGGCTTCGCAGCGGCCTGCAACCAGGGCCTCGCCGCCGCCGCCGAACGTTCGCCCGAGCTGCTGGTCATCCTCAACAACGACCTGGTGGTGACGCCGGGCTGGACGGCGACGCTGCGTGCGCACCTGCGCGCCGATCCGCGCATCGGCCTGATCGGGCCGGTGACGAACAACATCGGCAACGAAGCGCGCATCGACACGCGCTACCAGGACCTCGCCGACATGCCGCGCGAACAGCGCACGCGCACCGCCGCCGCCGCCGGCCGCAGCTTCGACATCCCGGTGCTGGCGTTCTTCTGCGTCGCGATGCCGCTCGACGTGTACCGACAAGTCGGCGGGCTGGACGAGAACTTCGGCACCGGCTTCTTCGAGGACGACGACTACTGCCAGCGCGTGCGCCGGCTCGGCCGCCGGCTCGTCTGCGCCGAGGACGTGTTCGTGCACCACGAACTGTCGGCGTCGTTCGCGCGCATCGACCAGGGCGCACGCCAGGCGCTGTTCGAGCGGAACCGCCGCTACTACGAGTCGAAGTGGGGGCCGTGGCAACGCCACGAGTACCGGCCGGCGAACGGCGACAAGTCGGCTGCCGGCTGACCATGACCAGCGCCGTGCGCGCCGCTCACATGTAGTAGCCGGTGCAGGTGCGGCAGAGGTCGATCTCGTTCTTCTTGCCGGCTTCGAACAGGCGCAGCATGTGCTGCCGCCGGTGCGAGAAGTAGAGCTCGCGGATCGTCGACTGGTGGGCGTTGCCGATCACGCCGCGCGAGTTCAGGTCGGCGCAGCAGACGGTGGCGTCGCCGTTCGGCAGCACGACCATGTCCTTCACCAGGAAGTAGCAGACCTTCTTCTTCGGCAGCATCTGCTGCGCGTGCCATTCGTAGTCGCGGTCGTCGATGCCGAGCTCGGCGCTGCCGTCCCAGTTGTGCGGATGGCGCAGCGACACGTCGTCGATGCGCGCGAACAGCTCGCGGAATTCCGGCTCCATCCAGTCGGTGGTCAACGGCCGGCTCGGGTCGACGATGCAGATGATGCCGGTGCGCAGGCGGCGCTCCTGCCTGGCGTTGGCGTCGAGGAACGCGTGGATGTTGGCGCGGATCGACGCCCACTTCGCCGGCTTGCGCAGGTCCTCGAACAGTTCGCGCGTGCCGCCGTCGACGCTGAAGCGGATGTCGTCGATCGCGCCCGAATCGAGGATCGCGGCGGTGCGCGCCTGGTTCAGCGGACCGGCGTTGGTCAGCAGGTTGATGCGCGGCAACGACGCCTTGCGCCTGGCGATCTCGGCGAACATGCCGGGCAGGTCGGGATGCAGCAGCGTCTCGCCGGCGTTGTGCAGTTCGATGCGGTCGAGCCGGATGCCCGGATCGGCGATGACGTCGTCGAGCACCTTCGCCAGCAGCTCCCGCGACATGAACTGCTTCGGCTTGTCGTGGTCGAGCGAGCACCACTTGCAGCGCAGATTGCAGATCGACGAGAACTCCAGGTTCAGCCACTCGAGGGTGAGGCGCCCGGTTGCCTCGGCGATGCTGGTCGGCTTGCCATCCGTCATGCGCTCGTTGTAGCGCCGGGGCCGCGGCGCATCACCTCGCGAACTGCCCCCGCACTCGCTGCTGGAGCCCCCCGCGGAGCATCGCTACCATCCCTCGCCCCGTGCGCGCGCTCTCGGCCTTCCTGCTCGATCCGTTCCGGTCCGCCTGGCAGCGCCGGGGCCTGGTGCGCGAACTGTCGCGCCGCGAGATCGAGGTCGCGTTCACCGGCTCGGTGCTCGGCGCCGGCTGGCTGTTCCTGCAGCCGCTGCTGTCGCTGGCCGTCTATGCGCTGGTGTTCGGCGGCATCCTCGGCCTGACCGGCGGCGGCGGCAGCGCCGAGCTCGTCAGCCGCCTGTTCACCGGCATGATCGTCTACCAGGCGTTCGCCGGACCGACCTCGCAGGCGGCGCACCTGGTGCTGTCGCGGCCGAACTACGTGACCAAGGTCGTCTTCCCGCTGCACCTGCTGGCGTGGCCGGCGGTCGTGCAAGCGGCGCTGAACGCCGCCGTCTCGACCGTGCTGCTGGTGCTGCTGCACCTGCTGTTCGTCGGCGCGCCGGCGTGGACCGTGGTGCTGGTGCCGGTGGCACTCGGCCCGGCCCTGCTGCTCGGCCTCGGCGCCAGCTGGGTGCTGTCGTCGCTCGGCGTCTACGTGCGCGACACCGCCGAAGTGATGCGCGTGGCCCTGCAGCTGCTGTTCTTCCTGTGCCCGGTGGTGTGGACGCTGCGCGACGTGCCGAGCGACACCGTGCGCACGCTGGTGATGCTGAATCCGCTGGCGGTCGGCATGGAGACCTGCCGCGCGCTGCTGACCGGTGCCCCTGGCCCGGGCACCGCCTGGGTCGTCGCCTACGTGCTGCTCGGCTGGCTCGCGGCCGCCGTCGGCCACACCTTCTTCCGCCGCACCCAGGACGGCTTCGCCGATGTCCTCTGAACCGAACGGGGCCGGCGAACCGAACATCGCCGCTGGCAGCAGCGACGCCGGCAGCCGCAACGTCGGCCACGAGGTCGTCGTGCGCACCCGCGGCCTCGGCAAGTGCTACCACATCTTCAAGCGCCCGCAGGACCGGCTGCGCCAGTACTTCGCGCGCGCAGGCACGAAGCACTACACCGAGTTCTGGGCGCTGCGCGACATCGACCTCGAGCTGCGGCGCGGCGAGACGCTCGGCATCGTCGGCCGCAACGGGGCCGGCAAGTCGACGCTGCTCGAGCTGATCGCCGGCACGCTGAAGCCGACCACCGGCAGCGTCGACGTGCGCGGCCGCGTCACCGCGCTGCTCGAACTCGGCAGCGGCTTCCACCAGGACTTCACCGGCCGCGAGAACGTCTACGTCGCCGGCGCCTTGCTCGGCCTCGAGCGCGCCGAGATGGACCGCCGCCTGCCCGACGTCGAGCGCTTCGCCGACATCGGCGAGTTCCTCGACCGCCCGGTCAAGACCTACAGCAAGGGCATGTTCGCGCGGTTGTCGTTCGCGGTCTACGCGAACCTCGACCCCGACATCTTCATCGTCGACGAAGCACTCGCGGTCGGCGACGCCAAGTTCCGCCACAAGTGCATGTATCGCTTCAAGCAGATGCAGGACAGCGGCGTGGCGGTCGTCTACGTGTCGCACGACGCGGCGCCGATGAAGCACATGTGCGACCGCGTGGCGTGGATCCACGACGGCCGGCTGATGGCGGTCGGCGATCCGACCGAAGTCGTCGACGACTACCTGGCGCACCTGTTCCACGACCAGCAGCCGCGGGCGCAGCGCTCGGCGGCCGGCGCCACCGTGCAGGCGGCCGACAAGGAAGCGCTGCGCGGCGACGACGACCTCGGTTCGCACGCGGCGGTGTTCACCGGCTGCCAGCTGCTCGGCGCCGACGGCCAGCCGACCGACCACCTGACCGGCGGCGAAGAGTGCACGGTGCGGCTCGAGGTGCGCAACGACACGCTCGAGCCCGGGCAGAAGCTCGTCGTCGGCGTGTCGCTGAGCAACACGCACGGGCTCGACATCACCGGCACCAACAACATCGCCAACGACACCGCCCTGCTGGCGCCGGCGCGCGGCGGCAAGATCGCGGTGCGCTACTCGTTCCGCCTGCCGGTGCTGGTGACCGGCAGCTACGCGCTGTCGCCGATGCTGCTGGCGCTGCGCGAGACCGGCGACATGGACCTGCTGCACCACACGCCGAACGTGCTGCAGTTCACGGCGACGACGACGATGAAGGTGTTCAGCCTGCTGGGCCTGCCGACCACGGTCGAGGTCGAACCGCCGGTCCCGCCGGTCGCGAACGAGCCGCCGACCGGTCCCGCCGCGCCGGCGCCATGACCCGTCGGCACGCCGCGGCCCGCCATTCGGGCCTTGACGAACGGCCGGGCATTACCCATGATCTCGCCCCGCCGATGCGTTCGTTCGTCGCCTTGCTGACCCTGCTGCTGGCGCTGCCCGGGCTGCTGCTGCCCGTGGGCGCGCTCTGGCACCTGTGCGGCTGTGCGGCGATCGAGCGGACGGTGCCGACCTGCTGCGCCGCCGCAACCGCGCCGCGCGAGGCCGCCCCGGTGCGCAGCTGCTGCGCCAGCAAGGCGAAGACGCCGGCCGAGCGCCCGATCGAACGACCGGGCGAGCGCGACGAAACGCCCCAGTTCCGCGCCGACGACTGCGGCTGCGAGTGGATCCCGCTCGCCGACGACCAGCCGGTGCGCAACACGCCGGAGCCGCCGCCGATCCTGCTGGCACTGCCACCGCAACCGGCGTTCGAGCCGGCGAGGATCGCCGCCGCGCCATCGCGCGTGCAGGCCTGGGTGGTGCGCGCATCGCGGCCCCCGCCGCCCGACGAACAGCGCTCGCTGCCGCTGCGGTTGTAAGGAACGGACGACGCCTGCGTCTGCCGGTCCGTTCCTTCCCCGCTCCCTGCGAGGTCTCCGTGAATCCGCTCGTACGTTCGTTCGCCCGTCCGCTGTTCCGTCCGTTCCTGCTGCTGTCGTCGCTCGCTGCCGCCCTGCCGGCGCAGGAGCCGCTGCGCGTCGACGTCCCCGCCGCCCCCAACGCCAGCTGCCCGATCATGGGCAAGAAGGTGTCGCTGCCGCTGTTCGTCGACACCGAGCTCGGCCGCATCTGGGTGTGCTGCAAGCCGTGCTTCAAGAAGGTGCTGGCCGACGTGCCGAAGGCGCACCAGACCGCCTATCCGGTGGTCACCGAGGTGAAGAACGAGACGTGCCCGGTCAGCGGCGAGGCGATCGGCAAGGACGCCGTCGTCGTCACGCTGCAGCAGAAGCGCTTCTCGCTGTGCTGCGGCGGCTGCCACGACACGGCGAAGAAGGACGCGCAGGTCGTGCTGGCCAAGCTCGCCGAGCCGAAGCTCGTCGATCTCGAGAACGACGTCTGCCCGGTGCGCGGCACCAAGACCGCGCCGAACGCGTTCGCCGTCGTCGACGGCCACGTCGTGCGCCTCGCCGACGCGAAGGCGGTCGAGGACGTGAAGAAGGACCCGGCGGCGGTGCTGGCGAAGGCAAAGCAGCTCGCCGCCGAGCAGCCGGCCAAGCCGAAGCACGTGCACCAGCCGGCGCCGGCGAAGGAAGCGCCGAAGGCCGAGCCGAAGCCGGACGCGAAGGACGGCGCGAAGGCGGAGGGCGCCAAGTGACGCGCCGCAGCCAGGCCGCCGCGGCGATCGCGGCGCTGTGCCTGTTCGCCGCCTGCGCGGCGTCGCCGCCGCTGCCCGAACTGCCGCCCTCGCATCCGGCCTCCCCCGCCGCCGACGAAGCGCCCGAGAGCGCGCCGTCGTCGACGCTGCGCATGCCGGAGCGCAAGCCGCGCGGCACCGGCAACGGCACCGGCGCGGGGCACGGCCGATGAACGTGCGCCCACCGTTCGCCGCGGCGACGCTGGCCCTGCTGGCCGCGTGCACGTCGCTCGATCCCGCCGACGACCAGCGCGCGCTGCAGGCGGACCTGCTGGCGCGCACGGCGGTCGAACTGCCGGCGAACGCCGACACCACCACCGGCGCCAGCGACGACGACCTGATGGCGTTGCTGCGCGAACCGCTGACCGCCGCGCGCGCCGTGCAGATCGCGCTGGTCCACAACCACCGCGTGCGCGCGCTGCAGCAGCGGCTCGGCATCGCCCGCGCCGAGCTGGTGCAGGCCGGCCTGCTGCGCAATCCGACCGCAGACATCGACGCGCGCTTCGTCGAAGGCGGCGGCACCGACCTCGAGTTCGGGCTGTCGCAGCCGGTGCTCGAACTGTTCTTCCTGCCGCTGCGGCAGAACCTCGCCGCGCACGAGTACGAAGCGGCGAAGCTGCGCCTCACCGACGAGCTGGTGCACCTGGTGTTCACCGTGCGCCGCGCGTTCGTCGACGCGCAGGCGCAGGAGCAGCTGGTCGCCGTGCACCGCGACGCGCTGGCCGCCGCCGCCGCCGCGCACGAGCTCGCCGTCGAACTGCACGCCGCCGGCAACCTGACCGACCAGGCGCTCGCCAGCGAACGCGTGTTCGAGTCGCGCATGCGCCTCGAACTCGCCGCCGCCGAGCAGACCGCCCGCGAAGCGCGCGAGCCGCTGCAGCACCTGCTCGGCCTCTGGGGAGCCCACACCGACTGGACGATCGCCGCGCCGCTGTCGCCCGAACCGCTGCAGGGGATCGATCTGGCGCACGTCGAGTCGCGCGCGATCGCCGCCTCGCTGGACCTGCGCGCGCACCGCGCCGGCCTGAACGCGCTGGCGCAGGAGGTCGGCCTCGACTCGTGGCGCGGTTGGTTCCCGGAGCTGGCGCTCGGCCCGAACGGCATCCGCCTGCCGGGTGGCACCTGGGGCTTCGGCCCGCGCGCGCAGCTCGAGCTGCCGTTGTTCGACGCCGGCGGCACGCGCACGACGCGCGACCGCGCGCGCCTGCAGGCCGGCCTGCACGAGCACGTGCAACTCGCCGTCGAGGTGCGCGCCGCCGCGCGCCTGCTGCGCGAACGCGCGGGCCGCCTCGCCGAGCGCGAGCGCTTCCTGCGCGAGGTGCACCTGCCGCACCGCGACGACGTCGTGCGGCGCACGCTGCAGACCTACAACGCGATGCAGATCGGCGTGTTCGACGTGCTGCAGCAGAAGCAGCTCCAGCTCGCCGACCGCCGCGACCACGTGACCACGCTGCAGAAGGCGCACCTCGCCCACCTCGACCTGCAGCAGCTGCTCGCCGGCAGCCAACCCGGCGCCGTGCTCGAACGCCTCGTCGAGGGCTCGGGCGACACGCCGACGATCCGCGGCGCCGATCCAGGAGTCGTACGATGACCAGCCGACGCCAGTTCCTGTTGCGCACCGCCGCCGCCGGCGTCGCCGTTCCCGCCGCCGCGCGCGCGACCCTCGCCGCGAGCCCCTCCCGCACGCTGCCGGCCGACGCACCGCCGCAGCCGCCGGGGCGACCGTTCGTCGACTACACACCGGTCGAGACGCCGAACGGCGCTTCGCTGCCGTGGAAGGTCGTCGACGGCAGGAAGGTCTTCCACCTGATCGCCGAGCCGGTGCGCCACACGTTCGCGCCGGGCCTGCAGGCCAACTGCTTCGGCTACAACGGCCGCGTGCACGGGCCGACGATCGAAGCGGTCGAAGGCGACACGGTGCGCATCTACGTCACCAACAAGCTCGACCAGCCGACCACCGTGCACTGGCACGGGCTCATCGTGCCGTGCGGCATGGACGGCGTCGGCGGCCTGACGCAGCGCTCGATCGAGCCCGGCGAGACGTTCCTCTACGAGTTCGTGCTGCGGCAGCACGGCACGTTCATGTACCACAGCCACCACGACGAGATGACGCAGATGGCGATGGGGCTGATGGGCATGTTCGTCGTGCACCCGCGCCGCCCGGACGAACCGCGGCCCGACCGCGACTTCGTCTACATGCTCAGCGAGTGGCCGATCGTCGTCGGCACCGAGCGGCCGAATCCGACCGAGATGACGGACTTCAACGTGCTGACGTTCAACGCCACCGTGTTCCCGGCGACGGCGCCGATGGTGGTGAAGAAGGGCCAGCGCGTGCGCATCCGCATCGGCAACCTGAGTGCGATGGACCACCATCCGATCCACCTGCACGGCCATGCGTTCACGGTGATCGGCACCGACGGCGGCACCATCCCACCGCCGGCGCGCTGGTCGGAGACGGCGGTGCTGGTCGCGGTCGGGCAGACGCGCACGATGGAGTTCTTCGCCGACAACCCGGGCGACTGGGCGATGCACTGCCACATGACGCACCACGTGATGACGCAGATGGGCCACGGCGTGCCCAACCTCGTCGGCGTCGACCCGAGCCTGTTCGACGAGAAGCTGGCGGCGCTCGACCCGACGTTCGCGGCGATGGGCAGCGACACCGGCGGCGAGGCCAGCGGTGCCGACACCGAGGACGACACGCTGCCGAAGAACAGCCTGCCGATGGTCGGCGGCGCCGGGCCGTTCGGCTACATCACGATGGGCGGCATGGTCACCGTGCTGAAGGTGCGCGAGAACCTGAACGACTACGCCGATCCGGGCCCCTACGCGCATCCGGCCGGCACGGTCGCCGACGTCGCTTCGGCCGACAACCTCGCCAAGGACGGCATCGACGGTTGAGGAGTTGGAGCCGGCACCGCGGCGCCTCCGATAGGGCGCCCATGCCAGCCCGGCCTGCGCAGCTTTCCCCGTTCGTGGTGTGCCTCGCTGCCCTGGCGCCAGCGATGGCGCAGTCGGCGCCGCCGCGCGACCGCGTCGTGCTGGTCGACGGCAAGGAGCTGCGCGGCCGCGTCGTGCACGAAGACGCCGACGAGGTGCTGCTGCGCGTCGGTACCACCGACAAGCCGATCGCGCGCAAGCTGGTGCGCGAAGTGCACGCGGTCGCCGCGCACCATCGCGAGCTCTTGCAGCAGTGGCGCGAACGTTCGCCGGAGGACCCGGCGGCGATGCTGCAACTCGCCCGGATCGCCGACGAACAGGGCCTGCCGCACGAAGCGCGGCTGTTCCGCTGGTACGCGCTGCTGCAGCGCCCCGACGACGTCGAGCTGCACACCGCCCTCGGCAACCGGCGCGCCGGCAAGCAGTGGCTGGTGGCGCTCGGCGACAAGCGCGTGCCGTTCGACCGCGCCGACGCGATGGGCGTCGACTTCGCCGCGGCGTGGCGGCTGCGCAGCGAACACTTCGAGCTGCGCTGCGCCGCTGGACTGCGCACGACGCTGGACACGCTGCTCGAGCTCGAAGGCCAGTACCACGCGTTCCACGCCGCCTACGGCGAGGCGGTGCGGCTGCTCGAACTGTGCGAACCGATCCCGGTGCACGTCTACCGCGACCGCGCGCAGATGCCGCAGCAGAGCGGCGCGATCGGCGCCTACTACAAGCCCGACGAAGCGACGCTGTTCACCTGCTGCGAGAACGGCCGCGCCTACGCGCTGGCACACGAGGCGACGCACGCGCTGCTGCACCACACGTTCGGCCGCGCCTCGCGGGCGAAGGGCGAACTGCCGCCGTGGCTCGACGAAGCCTGGGCCGAGCACTTCGCCGGGCGTTTGCAGACGCGCGTGCCCGGCAAGCCGGTGCTGCTCGAGCGCAGCGTGCAGCCGGCGCACCGGACGACGCTGGCACACACCGCCGCGAACGACCTGCTGAGCGTGCAGCGGGTGCTCAACCTGCAGCAGGGCGACTTCCAGGCGTCGACCGGACAGGCGAGCAAGTACGCGCAGGCGTGGGCGCTGTTCACGTTCTTGTGCGAGCACGACGACGCGGCGATCCGCGCGACCTTCGTCGACTACCTGCGCCAGGCAGCGGCCGGCAAGGGCCAGTCGTCGACCTTCCGCAAGCTGTTCGCACCGCACGAGCGGCTGCTGCCCGACGCGTGGAAGTGACGGCACCGCCAGCGGACGCTCGACGGCCGGCGCCGTGTCGCCGTTCCGGGCTCGTTTCGGGACCGATGGCACGGCGGCAGCCCCGCGCGGCGCTTGCCGGCCAGCGGGCGTTCCGTATGCCACTGCCATGACCGTCGATCCGACCGACGACGAGGACGCCTGGTTCGCCGCCGCCCGGGCCGGCGATGCCGACGCCCTCGACCGGTTGCTGGCCCGCTACCTGCCGCAGCTGCACGCCTTCGTGCGCAGCCGGCTCGGCAGCCTGCGCCAGCGCGAAGAGAGCGGCGACGTCGTGCAGTCGGTGTGCCGCCAGCTGATGGCGTCGCGGCACACGTTCGAGTTCCAGGGCGAAGCCCCGTTCCGCGCCTGGCTGTTCACGGCGGCCTTGAACAAGATCCGCGAGAAGCACCGCTTCCACCATCTCGGCAAGCGCGACCCCGGCCGCGTCGCCGACGGCGTCGATCCGCAGCAGCTGCCCGGCGGCGACCTGGCGACGCCGAGCCAGGAAGCGGCCGGACACGAGCTGCAGGACCACCTCGCCGCAGCGCTCGCCGCGCTGCCGGCCGAGCACCGCGAAGTGATCACGCTGGCGCGCACGGTCGGCCTGCCGCACCGTGTCGTCGCCGAGATGATGGGCCGCAGCGAAGGTGCCGTGCGCCAGCTGCTCGGCCGCGCGCTGGCCGGCGTCGCCGCCGAGCTGCGCCGCCGTGGCGTGCCGCTGCCCGGCGACGAGGCGCCGTGACGAACACCGCGTGACGAACGACGACCGCCTGCATTGGAACGGCATCCCGCGACCGCGGCCTGCGAGACCCTGCCCGACATGAGCGACGATCCGGCCTCCGAACCCGAACCCGAACGCGCCGACCAACTCGACGACGAGCTCGACGACGCTCTGATGGACGCGCTGTGCGACGCCGTACTCGGTGTGCCGCCGGCGACGGCCGAGCAGGCGCTCGCCGCGCTGTGCGCCGCGCACCCTGGCGCCGCGTACGCGCTGCGCCGACGAGCAGCGTCGATGCTGGCCGCCGAGCGCGCGCTGCAGCCGCAGTTCGTGCCCGAGCCCGACCCGACGACGATCGGCGACTGCCGCGTCGTGCGCCGCCTCGGCAGCGGTGCGTTCGGCGTCGTCTACCTGTGCGAGCAGCTCGCACCGGTGCGGCGCGCCGTCGCCGTCAAGGTGCTGCGCCCCGGCGCCGGCGACCGCAACACGCTCGCGCGTTTCGCCAGCGAACGGCAGGCGCTGGCGCGCATGAACCACCCGGCGATCGCGCAGGTGCACGACGCCGGGGCCTTGCCCGACGGCCGCCCGTACTTCGTCATGGAGTACGTCGACGGCGTCGCCATCACGCAGCACTGCGAACGCACGCGCGCCGACCTCGTCGCACGGCTCGACCTGTTCCTGCAGCTGTGCGAAGGCGTGCAGCACGCGCACCAGCGCGGCCTGATCCACCGCGACCTGAAGCCGTCGAACGTGCTGGTCGCGACCGCTGCGGCAGCGGACGGCGGCGCGCGCGCGCAGCCGAAGGTCATCGACTTCGGCCTCGCCAAGGCGCTGTTCGCCTCCGGCGACACGCCGTTCGACGTCGAGGCCGCAGGCCAGCCGACCGAATCGGGCCGCGTGCTCGGCACGCCGGGCTACATGAGTCCCGAGCAGGCGAGCGGCCAGATCGCCGACGTCGACACGCGCAGCGACGTGTTCGCCCTCGGCGTGATCCTCTACGAACTGCTGACCGGCAGCCGCCCGTGGCCGAACGGTGCGATGACCGCGGAAGCCCCGTTGGCGAGCACGCGCGCGCCGCAGTCGGCGACGGCGATCCGCGGCGACCTCGACTGGATCCTGCGCAAGGCGCTGCAGCTCGAACGCGAACCACGCTACGCCTCGGTGCGCGAGTTCGCCGACGACGTGCGCCGCCACCGCCGCAACGAGCCGGTGCTGGCCGGGCCGCCGTCGACCAGCTACCGGCTGCGCAAGTTCGTCCGTCGCAACCGCCTGCTGGTCACCGCGACGCTGCTGGTCGCGACCTCGGCCGCGCTCGGCGTCGCCGGCGTGCTGCGCTACGCCTCGCGCGCGCAGCAGAACCTCGAACGCTTCGAGCTGCTGGCGATCCAGAGCCGCCTGCAGCAAGCGCGCGACGCGACGTCGACGCTGTTCCCGACCTGGCCCGATCGGCTGCCGATGTTCGAGCGCTGGCTGCAGCAGCACGGCGAGCCGCTGCAGGCCGAACTGCCGCGCCTCGAACGCACGCTGGCGGCGCTGCGCGCGCAAGCGCTGCCGTACGGCGACGCCGACGCCGAGCACGATCGCCGAAGGCATCCGCTGGCGCGCGAGCTCGCCAACCACCACGCGACGATCGCCTACGAGGACACGCTGCTCGCCGCACCGCTGCTGCAGCAAGAGGCGTTCGCCAGCACCCGGAAGCGGCTCGAGGACGACCGCGCGCGCCGCCGCGGCGAGGTGCCGAAGCTCGAGGCCGCCGTGCAGCAGCGCCGCAGCTGGCGCTTCGTCGACCCGGCGCAGCAGTTCCTGCACGACACGCTGGCCCGCGTGCACGACGAACTGGTGCCGTTCGTGCGCGGCGACGACTCGATGCTGGCGCGCGTGCAGCGCAGCGACGCGCGCATCCGCCGCGAAGCCCAACAGGACGCCGAGGCGCTGCGCGAACCGTGGCAACGCGCCGCCGCCGCCGTCGCCGCCGATGCACGCTTCGCCGGCTTCGTGCTGCGACCGCAGTACGACCTGGTGCCGCTCGGCGCCGATCCGCAGTCGGGGCTGCAGGAGTTCTGGCATCGCCCGTCGGCCAACGACGACACGCCGATCGTCGCTCGCGGGGCCGACGGCCAGCTGCCGCTCGGCGATCGCTTCGGCATCGTCTTCGTGCTGCTGCCGCCCGGCCGCGCCCTCGTCGGTGCGCAAGCCACCGACCCAGCGGCGCCCGCCTACGACCCGGGCGCTCGCGTGCAGGAGTCGCCGGTGCACGAGGTGGCGCTGGCGCCGTTCCTCGTCGCCAAGCACGAACTGACGCAGGCGCAGTGGCTGGTGCTGACCGGCGAACGCACGCCGAGCGCGCTGCCGGCCGGTTCGCTGCGCAGCGACGGCACCGCGATCACGGTGCGCCATCCGGTCGACAGCGCGTCGTGGAGCGAGTGTGTCGCCGTGCTCGAACGCCACGGGCTGTCGCTGCCGACCGAAGCGCAGTGGGAGTACGCCTGCCGCGCCGGCACCACGACGACGTGGCCGACCGGCGGCGAGCTGGCGTCGCTGCAAGGCACCGCCAACCTCGCCGATGCCAGTGCACGCAGCGCCGGCATCGCCGTCGAGGCCACGCTCGACGACGGCCACGCCGTGCACGCGCCGGTCGGTTCGCTGCGGCCGAACGCGTTCGGCCTCTGCGACATGATCGGCAACGTCGCCGAGTGGTGCCGCGAACCGTTCAGTTCGCTGGCCTACCTGCTGCCCGCCGGTGCGGGCGACGGCCTGCGGCCGGTGCCGGAGGTGGCGCAGCGGCCGCTGCGCGGCGGCAGCTTCGAAGACCTGCCGAAGCTGGCGACGGCGGCCGCCCGCGCGTTCGCTCCGGCCACCGCGCGCACGCGCACGGCCGGGCTGCGTGCGGTGCGGCGGCTGCAGCAGGACTGATCGCCGGCGACGCGTCGCCGCGCAGGCGTCGGGCTAGAAGCTGCCCAACACCAGCGTCAGCGCCTCGCTGCTGCGCACGGCGCCGAAGCCCCCGGCGGTGAGTTCCAGTTCCACGAACTGGTCGCGCAGCACCACGCCGACCAACGACGGCGTCGGCGGGATCGCCAATGCAACCGACACGGCACCGGCGATGGGCACCGTCGCGGCGATCACGTCCGGCGCGGCCCACAGCATGCAGCCGGGCACCGCGGTCGCGAACACCGCGGCCAGCGGCAAGGCGACGGACTGGAAGCCGATCACCTCGACGGCGATCGCCGCCGGCCCGAAGCCGGTCGACTGCGCGCGATAGACGCCGCCGAGCCACGGCAGCGCCGACGCCGCGAACGTGAGACTGCCGCCGCCGGTGCAGCCACTGCCGACCGCCGTCGCGGTCGCGGCACAGCTGGGCCGCAGGCGCACGAAGCCACTGCACGCGGTGTCGACCGCGCCACCGACGGGACCACGCGCCTCGATGCCGCCGAAGACCACGAGGTCGCCGTTCGGTGCGACGAGGCAACCGTCGATGCCGACCACGCCGAGCGGATAGCGCGTCCACGGCGCGGTCGAGCCGTTCGGCGGCGTCGCGCGGATCGCGACGTGGCCCTCGGTGAGCGAGCTGGCGAACATCGCGACCGCCGCACCACCGCCGCTCGGCAGCAGCGTGCCGCTCGTCTGCACGCCGGGCTGCACGCTGCCGGTGTCGACCGGACTCCAGAACAGGCCGTTCCACACGTCGGCATTGCAGCTGGTGCAGCTGGTGCCTCCGGGCCACGCGCGGAAGGCGAGCAGTTCGCCGGTCGCCAGCTGGTCGAGGGCGACGACCGGCTGCGCCATGCCGGGGCCGAAGCCCGACCACCCACTGCCGTTCCACCGCGCGACGTTGGTCGTCGCCACCGGACCGGCCGCGAGGAACGCCCCGCCGACCAGCAGTTCGCCGTTGGCCAGCAACTCGAGGCAACGCACCTCCGGCGCGGGACCGCCGGTGATGCCGCCGCCGAGTGGCGCCCAGCTGGTGCCGTTCCAGCGCGCGATGCGGTTCGCTGCACCACCGCCGATCGACACGAACGCACCCGCCGCGATCAGGTCGCCGTTCGGCAGCACGAGCAAGGACCGCACGGCCCCGCCGCCGCCCATCGCTTGCCAGGCGCTGCCGTTCCAGCGCGCGAGCCCGTTGGCGGGCTGGCCATCGGCGGTGGTGAAATCGCCGCCGGCGACGACGTCGCCGCCGGAAAGTCGTGCGAGGGCCCGCACCTGCCCACCGCCGAAGCCGGTGCCGAGCGGCTGCCAGGCGCCCGGCACACCGCGGGCGATGCCGTTCACCACGGTGCCGGAGATGGTGCGGAAATCGCCGCCGATCACGTACGCCGCGTCGACGGGCAGCACCGCGCGCACGCTGCCGGCGATGCCGCGCCCGGCCAGCGGCACCAGCGCGCTGCCGTCGTACGCCGCGACCAGGTCGTCGTTCTCGTAGCCGGCGGTGACCAGCTGCCCGTTCCAGTAGGCGAGATGCGTGAGGAAGTCCGGCGCGAGGTTGCTCCAGCCGCTGCCGTTCCAGCGGTAGAGGCGACTGTCGTCGCGGATCACGTTCAGTTCGTAGCCGGTCGTGCCGACGCCGCGCACCGCCACCCACCGCGCCGGGCCGGGCGTGCTCATCGCCGCCCACGCGTTGCTGCCGGCGTTGTAGCGGGCGACGCCGACGGCCGGCAGCGGGCCGATCGCGGTGAACGCACCGACGGCGAACAGGTGCGTGTTGGTGATGGCGATCGCGTTGCGGACCGCGAGGTCGGTGACGGCGCCGTTGGGATTGCCGACCGCCGCCCACGTGCTGCCGTTCCATGCGGCGAGGTTGGTTGCAGCGACGCCACCCGCGATCGCGAACGAGCCGCCGGCGAACAGGCGGCCCTGGTAGCTGGCGAGCGCGAACACCGTGCCCGGGAAGCCCGAGCCGAGACTCGCCAACTGGCCGGACGTGGTGATGCGGGCGATGCGCGCGAACGGCACGGCGTTGGGGTAGCCGATCGCGGTGAAGGCGCCGGCGAACACCATCTCGCCGCCATACTCACCGATGGCGTTGACGATGCCGTTCACATGGTCGACGACGACCGTGTAGCCACCCGGGGTCAGCAGGCTGATCTTGTAGTAGTCGAAGGTCGGCTGCCCCGGAACCGGCAGCGTGTGGTACGTGACCACCGCGGTCTGGCCGAGCACGTTGCCGATGCGCACGACCTCGCCCCCGGGAGGCAGGGCCACTTCGCTCCAGTCGACGCCGTCGTACGCCGCGGCGCGGGCCCCGACGAACGTGCCGCCGCGCAGGCCGAAGCCGCCGGCCAGGAGGCGCGGCGCCAACGGCCCGGTGCCGTCGGGATCCCAGGTGCCGAGGCGGTTGGTGTTGCCACGCAAGAACGGCAGCGGGTCGGTGGGCAACCAGTCGACCGCGCACTGCGCCGACAACGAGGAGCCTTCGAGGAGCAGGGCGATCAGGAACGCGAGGCAGGGAAGGAGCCGCATGGCCGGCACGCAATGCAGCCCGAGGCCAGTCGTGACGCCGGGCGCCGGATTTCGCCGCGCGCGCGCGAGAAAGTGCGTCACGACCGCCGGCGATCGTCATTGCGACGGAGCGCGCAGCCAGCGCACCAGCACGCCCATGTTCGCCATCGCGATCCAACGTCTCCTGCCTCCGTTGTTGCTCGGCCTCGCCGCGACCGCCCAATGCACGACCGCCTGGACGCCGATCGGCGCCGCCCCCGGCGTCACCGGCCCCGGCGCGCGGGTGTCGTGCGCCATCACCTGGGATCCCGACGGGGCCGGCCCGCTGCCGCCGCAGGTCGTGCTCGGCGGTCGCTTCGCCTACGTCGGCAGCGTGGCTGCGACCAACATCGCCGTCGGCGACCCCACCACCGGCACCTGGGCGCCGCTCGGCGCCGGCATCCCGGGCATCGACTCGTTCTCGGTGGTGAACGCGCTCGCGGTGCTGCCGAACGGCGACCTCGTGGCCGCCGGCCTGTTCGGCCCGTGGAGCGGTGCGAACGGCAGCTACATCGTGCGCTGGGACGGCAGCGCCTGGCAGCCGCTCGGCCTCGGCACCAACAACCGCATCGAAACGCTGCTGGTGCTGGCGAACGGCGACCTCGTCGCCGGCGGTGCCTTCGACTTCGCCGGCGGCGCCCCGGCCAACTACGTCGCCCGCTGGAACGGAACGGCGTGGGCCCCGCTCGGCGGCGGCACCAACGCGACGGTGACGGCACTCGCGACGACGAGCACCGGCGAACTGCTGGCCGGCGGTCTGTTCACCACGGCGGACGGTGCGCCGGCCAACCGCCTCGCGCGCTGGGACGGCAGTGCCTGGAGCCAGTTCGCCGGCGGTGCCAGCGACACGGTGCGCGCGATCGTTCGCCGCGCCAACGGCGACCTCGTGGTCGGCGGCGACTTCGCGACCATCGGCGGCGTCGGCGCGGCGCGGCTCGCGCGCTGGAACGGCGCCACCTGGTCGGCGCTCGGCGGCGCGCCGAACTCGAGCGTCTCGGCCATCGCCGAACTCGGCAACGGCGACCTCGTCGTCGGCGGCCTGTTCACGTCGCTCGGCGCCGTCGCCGCGAACCGCATCGCCCGCTGGAACGGCAGCGCGTGGTCGGCGCTCGCCGCCGGCACGACGGCCGCGTGCACCTGCTTGCACGTGGCCCCCGGCGGCGCGCTGCTCGCCAACGGCGAGACGTTCGCCGTCGCCGGCGGCGGCATCGCCACGCGCGTCGCGCGCTGGAACGGCAGCAGCTGGTCGGCGGTGGCCGCCGGCGGCACCAGCGGCGAAGTGCGCGCCACCGCGACGCTCGCCAACGGCGACCTCGTCGTCGCCGGCACGCTGACCGCGATCGGCGGCGTCGGGGTCAACCGCATCGCGCGCTGGAACGGCAGCAGCTGGAGCGCGCTCGGCAACGGCCTCGGCAACAGCCCGAACGCCGTCGTGCACGCCCTCGCCGTGCTGCCGAACGGCGATCTCGTCGCCGGCGGCGAGTTCACGACGACCACGGGCGCGCCCGCCAACCACATCGCGCGCTGGAACGGCAGCACGTGGAGCGCGCTCGGCACCGGCACCTCGGCCGCCGTCAACGCGCTGACGACCGCGGCGAACGGCTCGCTGCTGGTCGGCGGCAACTTCATCGCCGCCGGTGGCGCGCCGGCGAACCGCATCGCGCGCTGGAACGGCAGCTGGTCGGCGCTGGGCAGCGGCCTCGGTGGCCCGGTGCGCGCCATCGCCGAACTCGCCAACGGCGCGATCGTCGTCGGCGGCGACTTCCCCACCGCCGGTGGCGCGCCGGCGAGCCGCATCGCGCAGTGGCAGAGCGGCACGTGGTCGGCGCTCGGCACCGGTTGCGACGGCAGCGTGTTCGACCTCGCGGTGCTGCGCGACGGCACGCTGGCCGTCGCCGGTGCGTTCGCCAACGCCGGGCCGCTGGCGAGCCCGGGCATCGCCCGCTGGACCGGCAGCAGCTGGCAGGGCTACGGCAGCGGCGCCGACGGCAGCGTGCACAGCGTCCTCGAACTGCCCGACGGCGACCTCGCGATCGGCGGCGCGTTCGCCACCGTCGGCGGCACCGCCGCGCCCTTCCTCGCGCGCTGGCAAGGCAGCGGCTGGGCACCGTTCGCCAGCGGCGTCGACGGCGGGGTGCTGACGCTCGGCGCCGGCGCCGACGGCCGCGTGCTGGTCGGCGGCGCCTTCGCGAGCGCCGGCGGCCAACCGTCGGTCGGCTTCGCCCGCCTCGGCGCGACCTGCGCCGCCAGCGTCGCCGCCGCCGGACCCGGCTGCGCGAGCAGCGGCGGCAGCAACAGCTACACGGCGCAGAACCTGCCGTGGCTCGGCTCCACCTACCGGCTGCGTGGCACCGGCCTGCCGCCGCTCGCGTTCGCCGCCGTGGTCACGGGATTCGGCGCCGCGGCCGTGCCGCTGGCCCTGGTGCTGCCGCCGAGCCCCGCGACCTGCACGCTCTGGGCGAGCCCGGACCTGCTGGAGTTCGCGCTGGTGACGACCGGCACGCTCGACACGCAGCTCGCACTGCCCGACGACGCGGCGCTGGTCGGCGCCGTGCTGTTCCAGCAGCTGGTGCTGCTCGAACTCGACGCGCAGCTGCAGTTCGTGCAGAACACGGCGAGCAACGCGCGGGCGGCCACCCTCGGCAGCTTCTGAACGCCGCCACGCGCGGCACGCCGCAACGACCGAGCGGCGACCGCCGGCAGGGGCGCTGGAAGCCGCGGGCAGCTTGGTTCCCGCCGGGCCGTTCCCTATCCTCCTCGCCCTTCCATGACCTACGACGTCCTCGTGATCGGTGCCGGCCCCGCCGGCTACGTCTGCGCCATCCGCTGCGCCCAGCTCGGCCTCAAGACCGCTGTCGTCGAGAAGGAGAATCTCGGCGGCGTCTGCCTCAACGTCGGCTGCATCCCCAGCAAGGCGCTGATCGCCGCCGCCAAGCTGGTCGACAAGATCCAGCACGCCGACCTGATGGGCATCAAGGCGAAGTTCGAAGGCCTCGACGTCGGCGCGCTCGTCGCCTGGAAGGCGGGCATCGTCAACAAGCTGACCGGTGGCGTCGGCGGCCTGCTGAAGAACCACAAGATCGACACCTTCATGGGCGACGCCAAGGTGGTCGCGAAGGGCAAGGTCGAGGTCAGCGGCAAGGACGGCAAGAAGACGCTGGAAGCGAAGAACATCGTGATCGCCGTCGGCAGCACGCCGATCGAGATCCCGGGCTTCCCGTTCGACGGCGACGCCGTCTGGTCGAGCACGCACGCGCTGGCGCCGAAGCAGCTGCCCAAGCGCATGATCGTGATCGGCGGCGGCTACATCGGCCTCGAGCTCGGCCTCGTGTACCACAAGCTGGGCACGGAGGTGAAGGTCCTCGAGTTCATGGACCGCGTGCTGCCGGGCATGGAGGAGGAGCTGTCCAAGGAGATGGGCCGCTCGCTCAAGAAGAAGAAGGTCGACGTCTACCTGAAGACGAAGGCCACCGGCTTCAAGAAGACCAAGAACGGCCTCGAAGTCACCGCCGAGGTCGACGGCAAGGCGCAGACGTTCGAGTGCGACGTCGTGCTGTCGTGCGTCGGCCGTCGGCCGAACGGCAAGGGCCTCGGGCTCGAGGCGATCGGCGTCAAGGTCGACGAGCGCGGCTTCGTGCCGGTCGACCACCGTCGCCAGACCAACGTGCCGGGCATCTACGCGATCGGCGACGTCGCCGGCCAGCCGATGCTGGCGCACAAGGGTTCGCACGAAGGCCTCGTCGCCGCCGCGGCGATCGCCGGCGACAAGGGTGCGGCCTACGACCCGGCGTGCATCCCGGCGGTGATCTTCACCGACCCGGAGATCGCGTCGGTCGGCCTGTCGATGGAAGAGGCGAAGAAGGCGGGCTTCGAGCCGGTCGAGGGCAAGTTCCCGTTCGGCGCCTCGGGCCGCGCGATGTCGCTGAACGAGACCGAGGGCTGGGTCAAGGTCATCGGCGACGCCAAGACCGACAAGCTGCTCGGTGTGCACATGATCGGCCCGGAGGTGACGGAGCTCGTCGCCGAAGCGGCGCTGGCGATCGAGATGGGCGCCACGGTCAACGACATGGCGCAGACCATCCACGCGCACCCGACGCTGCCGGAAGCGATGATGGAAGCGGCCGAAGCGGTGCACTCGATGGCGGTGCACATCTTCCAGGCGCCGAAGAAGGCGCACTGATTCGGCTCGCCCGCAGGGCGAGACGAATCAGGCGTTGCCAGGACGCCGCGACGCGGGGGCCAGTTGCCGCGAGAGAATCAAAATCGGCCCCGCTGCGGCGTCGCCTGGGATGTGAGCCTGACGCATCGAAGCCTGTGGATCGAGACCCGCTAACCAGGCTCGTAAATCTGCCAAGCTCGTCGGCAGATTTCCGGTAGATCCGCCAACGGCGTCGGCAGATTTGCGGGCACTCCGCACTCAGCGGCGGCGTGACGAACGAGCGGCGGCGGGCTTCTTCGCGACCAGCACCGAGCCCATCGCCGCCGGGCGCAGCACCCGATGCCGGCAGTCGACGAGACCGGCGTCGGCGATCCACCGCTGGAAGTCCGCGAGACGGTGCGTGTGCGTGCCGACCTCGAGCAGCAGCGTCAGGTCGAACGCCGCCCCGTAGTCCTTCGGCATGTGGTCGCGCAGGTAGTCCTGCACGACGAGCACCCCGCCCGGATTCAGCGCTGCGGCGCACTTCGCGAGCACGGCGGCGTTGTCGGCCGGCGATTGGTTGTGCGCGACCGAGAAGTACAGCACGACGTCGAAGCCGGTGCCGAGCGCGTCGGTGACGCAGTCGCCGGCGCGGGTCGTCACGCGATCGCCGAGACCGTGCGCCTTCACGTTCGCCTTCGTCGTGCGCAGCGAGACTGCGTGGTCGAACACCACCGCCGACAGCTGCGGGTGCCGTTCGCAGAACGCGAGGCTGTGCAGGCCGTGCGAACCGCCGACGTCGAGCAGGCGACGCGCGGTGCGTGGGATGCGGACGCTGCGCGCGATGTGCGGGCCGGCGTGGCGCGCGAAGGCGTGCATGTAGGCGGCAAAGCGTTCGCCGAGGCCCGGCTCCTTCGCCATGCGATCCCACAGCCGCAGCTCGGGGCCGCCGCGCTGCAGCGAGCCGGCGAGGTCCGCGGTCAGCCGCCACGCGTCGGCCGTCCACAGCAGGCCCGGCGTGTAGTCGACGCTGCCGCGCGACGTGAACCAGCGCTGCGTCGCCTTGGTGTTCGCGACCTTGGCGCCCTGGCGCCGCAGCCAGCCGGCGAGCACCAGCAGGTCGACGAGCCGTTCGAGTCCATGTGCGGGTGCGCCGAGCTGCCGTGCCAAGGCCGGCAGCGGGCGCGGCCCGCGCGCCAAGGCTTCGAACAGGCCGAGCTGCCCCGCCGCGAGCACGGCGGCGTTCTGCATCATCGGCACGTAGACGGCGAGCATCGGCAACGCCGCTGCACCGGGAAGATCTTGCATCGGCGGCATGGTCTTGGGCGAAGGACCGCGGAAGCTAGACCCATGCACCCAGACGGACAAGCAACGGCCATCACGCCCCCAGCGAGCCACGGGCGCACGTACCGCTTCTACGACCTGATCCTCGGCGCGTTCGTGATGACGCTGCTGTGCAGCAACCTGATCGGCGCCAGCAAGCTGGCGGTGGTCGGCGGCTTCGAGTTCGGCGCCGGCATCCTGTTCTTCCCGCTCAGCTACGTGTTCGGCGACATCCTCACCGAGGTCTACGGATACGAACGCTCGCGCCGCGTCGTCTGGGCCGGCTTCACCGCGCTGCTGTTCGCCTCGGTGATGAGCGCCGTCGTGGTCGCGCTGCCGCCGGCCAACGGCTACCAGGGCCAGGAAGCGCTCGCCGCCGTGTTCGGCCAGGCCCCGCGCATCGCGCTCGCGTGCCTCGTCGCCTACTGCGCCGGCGAGTTCACCAACTCCTACGTGCTGGCGAAGATGAAGGTCTGGACCAGCGGGCGTTTCTTGTGGGCGCGCACGATCGGCTCGACCATCGCCGGCGAAGCCGTCGACTCGATCCTGTTCTACCCGATCGCCTTCCTCGGCCTGTGGCCGACGCACCTCGTGTTCCAGGTGATGGTCACCAACTACGGCCTGAAGGTGCTGTGGGAAGTGCTGCTGACGCCGGTCACCTACCGCGTCGTCGCCTGGCTGAAGCGCGCCGAGAACGAGGACTACTACGACCGCGACACCAACTTCACGCCGTTCAAGCTGTAGGCCGCGGCGGTAGGCCGAACGGACCGTTGCGCGCGCGGTGCGCACGCCGTGTCATGCGCGGATGCATCGTCGACTCGTCGTGCGCGCCGCCCTGCTGGCGGCGCTCGGTTCGCTCGCACCGCTGACCGCCCAGTCGCCGCGACCGCTGCCGGCCCTCGAGCAGGCGACGCAGATCCACGACACGGCGAAGGGCTCCACGTGCAGCTGGCCCGAGCTGATCACCGCGATCGCCGAACGCGACGTCGTGTTCCTCGGCGAGACGCACGTCGACGACACCACGCACCAGGTCGAGCTGCGTGTGCTCGAAGAACTGCTGCGCGCGCGCCAGGGCAAGGTCGTGCTGTCGATGGAGATGTTCGAGCGCGACGTGCAGCCGGTGCTCGACGACTACCTCGCCGGCCGCATCGACGAAGGCGAGTTCCTGCACAAGGCGCGGCCGTGGCAGAACTATCGCACCGCCTATCGCCCGCTGGTCGAAGCCGCCAAGGCGGCGAAGATCCCGGTGATCGCCGCCAACTTCCCCGGCACGCTGCGCCGCGCGTTCGCCGGCGGCGGCGGCAAGGCGGCCCTCGACAAGCTGACCGCCGAGCAGCGTGCGCTGCTGCCGGCCGAGATCTTCCCGGCCAGTGCGCAGTATTGGGAACGCGTCGATCGCGCCGTGCGCGGCCACATGGGCGGCGGCGGCGGCGGCACGCCGGAGGAGCGGCTCTACGAGACGCAGAACCTGTGGGACAACGCCATGGGCGACGCGGTCGCGCAAGCGCTCGGCAAGCACGCGGGCAGCCTCGTGCTGCACGTGGCCGGCGGCTTCCACGTCGCCTACCGCGACGGCACCGTGGCGCAGTTCCAGCGCCGCGCCAAGGACCGCACGTTCGCCGTGGTGTCGATCGCGCCGACCGCCGAGCTGCACACGGTGCGGCCCGATCGCGACCGCGAGCAGGCCGACTTCCTCGTCTACGCGCGCACGCTGGCGCGCGACTTCAACGAGGGCAACTACGCGGTCGAGGTGCCGGCCGAACTGCGCTATCGCCTCGAAGTGCCCGACCAGGGCACCAACTGGCCGCTGCTGGTGTGGCTGCCCGATCGCGGCACGCGCGTCGAGGACGCACTCGCCCAGTGGCAACTGCAGGTCGGTGACGGCGCCGCCGTCGTCGTCGTCGAGCAGCCGTTCCCCGAAGTGCAGCCCGACCTCGCGCTCGGCGGCCGCTACGCGTTCGGCGACGGCTTCCGCGCCGACTACTCGCGCACCAGCCACGGGCTGTCGCGCATCGTCGAGTACGTGACGCGCCGCTTCCCGGTCGACGCCCAGCGCATCGTCGTCGCCGGCCAGGGCGACGGCGGCGCCACCGTGCTGTGGACCGCGCTCTACGGCGAATGGCTGCCGCACGACTTCGTCGCCGTGGCACCGACCGACACCAAGCGCCTCGGCATGGAAGCGCTGCCCGACCAGAAGCCGGTGGCGAAGTCGCTGCGCCTCGTCGGCGGCGCCGACGCCACTTCGGCCCTCGAGGCGATCGCCGCCGACTACCGCAAGGTCGGCACGCCGGCCGAGGTCGCGACGCAGGACGGTGCCGCGTTCGCCGCCAGCGTGCGCGCGCAGCTCGGCCTCGCCGCCCTGCCCGCCGCCGCCAACGCCGACGATCCGCTGCTGCTGGTGCTGCCGAACGACAGCCCGCGCACGCGCGACTGGGCGCAGCGGATGGTCGCGATGGCCGCGCTGCAGGGCACCGCGGTGCGCATCGTCACCGCCGCCGAACTGCCGGCCGACGCGCCGGCGTCGCGCGTGCGCCGCCTGCAGGTCGGCGGCGACGGCCTGTGGCCCGCGGAGACGTTCGCCAGCGGCCGCGGCCTGCCGCTCGCCGGCGGCCCGTTCGGCGGCACCACCGTCGTCGTGCTGCCGAAGGGCACCAGCGACGAGGACAAGGCGATCTGGCTGGAGCACGAACAGAAGAAGGTGCTGAAGCGGCGCAGCATGTTCGCCAACATCGCGATCGCCTGCGAAGACGGCGAACCGTCGCTGCCGCAGCTGGTGACGAAGCTGAAGGGCATGGGCCGTTCGCGCCTGCTGATCGTGCCGGCGACCTTCTGTGCCGACGCCGCGACGATGCAGGCACTGCGGCAGCAGCTCGGCGCGGCCGCGGACGGCATGGACGTGGCGTGGCTGCCGGGCCTCGGCGGCGAACTGGCGACGCTGCCGCCGAGCGGTCGCTGAGGCCGCGACCGCCGTCGCTCGCGGGCTGCGGACGGCGGCGGGCGAACGACGTCGCCGCGATCCGGCAGAATGCTGAGGTCGCTGCAGGCCGCGGTGACGTTCTGCCGCCATGACCGAGTTCCCAGCGGACGAGCTGCTCTCCCACGGTGACGCCCTACGCCGGCTGGCCCGCGACCTGGTCGCCGACGACGCGCTGGCCGAGGACGCCGTGCAGCAGGCCTACGTCGTGGCCTTGACCAGGCCGCCACGCGAACGGACCTCGCTCGCCGGCTGGCTGCGCGCTGTCGTGCGCAGCTGCTCGCTCGATCTGCTGCGACAGCAGGGGCGGCGCCGGCGCCGCGAGCAACGCGTCGCCGCACCGAGCCCGTTGGCTCCGGACGAAGCCGCAGCCCAGCTCGAGCTGCAGGCCGCGATCGTCGCGGCCGTTCGTGAGCTCGGCGAGCCCTACGCATCGGTGGTCTGGCTGCGCTGGTTCGAGGCGCTGACCCCGAGCGAGATCGCGGCGCGTCAGGGCGAACCGGTGAAGACCGTCAAGACGCGGCTCGGTCGCGCCCTGCAGATGCTGCGCAGCAAGCTCGACGCTCGCCCCGGCGGTCGGCAAACGTGGCTCGCGGCGTTGGCGCCGTTGCTCCAGTCGCCCCTGCCGCGAACGGCCGCAGCTGGAGTCGGCGGCGGCAGCTCCCTGCTGCTCACGCACTGGCTCGGCGGTCTGTTGGCCGCAGGCCTGCTGATCGCGGCAGGGTTGCTGGCATGGGATGACGGTGTGACGGCGCAAGGCGCAGCCACGCCGACATCCGGCGCGGTCGCGGCTGCGGTCACCGAGGATGTGGCGGCGGTGCCGAACGCCATCGCGGGCAGCGAGGGCCGCCGCGACCTCGCAGCCGACGACCAGACGGAGCCGGCAGCGCGGCGAACCGCGGCAGGATCGTTCGCTCCGAGCGAGCCGACCGTGAAGGTGCGCGTGCTGGGCACCGACGGCGAACCCGTTCCGCGCGCGGTCGTGCTGTACGGCGCGCCGAGGGCTGTGGCTCGAGCAGCCGCGAACTCCGACCTCCCCGAAGAGCAGCAGGCCAAGCTGCGACGCGACACGGCCGCCACCTACTCGCTGTTCGGCGAACGCGCCGACACCGACGTCCACGGCATCGCCCGCTGGCCGTGGCTGGCTCCACAAGGCAACGACCGGCACTGGCTGTGCATCGTGCAACACGAGGGCGACTACGCCGAGACGTGGCTGCAGCGGTCGTCGTCGCCCGAGGTCGTGCACGATCTGCTGCTGCAGCGCGACCGCAACTTCCTGGTCCGTGTGCTCGATGCACGCCAGCAACCCGTGGCCGGCGTGCGTGTGGTCTCGAGGTTCGCGGATCGGAACGACGAGCCGCGGCAGATCGACCAGGACCTCGGTGCGACCGACGACGCGGGTGAGATCGATGTGCAGCACGTGCAGACCTGGTGCGAGCGCATCGCACCACGCGGCACGACCCTGCCGATGCTGGTGGCGATCGACCTGCCGGGCATCGCCGTGGCGACGACCATCGACGCCAACGCCCTGCCGGACCAGCCGGTGGTGTTGTCGCTCCCGCCGTGCGGCTCACTCCGCATTTCGGTGCTCGATGCGACCGGGGCACCGGTCGCGGGCCAGCCCTGGGTGTTGCGCGAGCACGAAGGCGCAAGCGATCGCGCGTTCGGAGCGAC
>ERZ1066117.399-NODE-399-length-36293-cov-7.916441_pt1 | contig 36293 bp, 37 predicted proteins | sample MGYA00382764_ERZ1066117 | MGnify/ENA primary metagenome ERZ1066117 (study PRJEB33369, sample SAMEA5778347) | biofilm metagenome | biome: Industrial cooling water; feature: Water cooling tower basin; material: Biofilm | place: United Arab Emirates | collected...
TGTCCACTGTCCACTGTCCACTGTCCACTGTCCACTGTCCACTGTCCACTGTCCCCTCTCAACTCTGACACTGAGGACAGAAATGAGCCGAACGCCCTGCCAACTTTAATCTTTCAATACTACCGCCGCAGACGCGACAGGGTTGGCGATCGCGGTTATAAACCCAAGCTACGCCCCCATAGTTCCCATTAATACCTTGTACATTGAGGAAATTACTGAAAGTCGTTCCACCCACTTCAATACTTGCTCGCAAAACATCGATAGTGGCATTTCTAATTTGTTCGATTTGTTGCCGATTCAAAGACGTACAGAGCGTAGTTGGTCGGACGCCAGCGAGAAACAGCGCTTCATCGGCATAAATATTACCGATTCCGGCGACTAACTCCTGATCTAGAAGCGCGTTTTTAATTGGACGACGACGCGATCGCAATTTTTCCACCAAATAATCCACCGAAAACCCATCCGAAAAAGGATCTGGCCCCAGTTTTTTTAATCCTGAAATAGCATTTTCTGGCGCTTGTCCTGGCGGCACCCACCACATTTTCCCAAACGTCCGCTGATCTACAAATCGCAACTCCCAATCTTGCCCAAAGAACAATCTTACCCGCGTATGTTTCTGCAAAGGCGCATCCCGATGCAACCATAGCAATTGACCAGTCATCCGCAAATGAACCCCCAACCACCCCGCAGAATTATCTTCTTCCTCTCCCTTATCTTTTACTGCCAATTCTGCTAGCAAATACTTTCCCCGGCGATGCCACTGTAAGATCGCAGCATCTTTCAAACCCGCCAAAAATTCGACCGCAGAAAATGGGTGGGCGATGGTGCGGGAAAGCAAAACATCTCCACCCTGAATTTGCTGATTCAAGGTTACTTGATTCAGACCGCGTTTAACTGTCTCTACTTCGGGTAATTCGGGCACTTTTTAACGAGATTCAGTTCCTTGATTGGGAGATCCTGCTACTACACCGCTGCCTTCTCCAGACTCTGGTGCCGCAGTTGGTTTGCCGTCGGTTGGCATATCAACGCCCGTCTTGCGGTAACGTTCGTCGAGTTTGGTTTGATATCCGCCGGAAGCTGCGGGGGTTTTAGCACCTGCTGGCGCTCCTGCAACTTCTTCGACTTCGTTCATGCCAAAGTTATTAGTATTAACTCCTGCGTAGTTAAGCCTTTCAAAGCGAACGATTACCGGATATTTGATACCGCTTTGGTCAACAGAAGCCACCGTTCCTACATCTTGAAACCAATAAGATTCTTTCCGCAGCACTCGTACTTTAGAACCACGTTGAATAGCCATGAGATCCGTCCCTTTTATGATGAAATTTTTAATCGATTAGCTAATCGATTTATAGGTTACTAACTCAAGGCTGTCACAACATACTACCGTAGGGCTGACACCAAGGTCACGCCGAAGGCTGATTTTTTTTCTGATTCAGCATTTATAACTAAGGCAGAGATCGCGCTAAAGGTATATTTTTATTTTCCTGCTATTGGGTTCCATCGTAAGGGCACGGCGTGGCAAAATCTGCGGTTACAACCTCAAAATTTGTCATACCGTGCCCCTACTGGCTCTTGACAAGTCAGCCAGTTTGAGGTACCAGTTTCTGGTTCCCTACTTCTTCGCCTTAGCTGGAGCGGGTGCTTCCACTTCTTCGAGTTCGCTGGTAGCAAAGTTATTGCTGTTGACGCCACTCGCGCTGCCGCTAAAGCCAGTGTAATTGACTTTTTCAAAGCGAACGATGACGTTGTACTTGATGCCGCTGGTGTCGATAGAAGCTACGGTACCGATATCTTGATACCAGTAGGAATCTTTGCGGAGAACTCGCACTTTAGAACCACGTTGAATAGCCATGTGTGTTTTCCCTTTCGAGATGTATCTGCAAAATGATTGCGGAATTGCTATACAGCGTACTACCGCAGAGGTACGTACTGAGCAGTTTAAGTTTTAAGTTTTGTTGCTATTCTACCCACCGCAGGCGGACGAAATGGGCTGGGCGCCCCCAGACATCGCGGGTAAAGGTAATGTCTGCGATCGCTAGATTAAACGGAATCGCCGTCGTTAGATATTTTTGCGCGATCGCACCCGCATTGGGCGCGATTTGGGATGCTGCCGTCGCCGCGAGGCCCAAAGCAACGATCTGCTCGATGGGGCCGCGTGGCAAAAGCAGATGCATCCCCAAGGCGAGTCCTGCTGTCAACATCATCGAGACGGATAAATTCGTGCCGCAGCGGGGATGGACGGCTAAATCCCATTCACCGCTGGTTATCCGTTGTAAGGCAATCCGGACAGCACGCCGGAGATCGGTTGCGTTTACTTGTCCGTAGAGGTAAAATCCATGCTCGGTAGACATCCCCCCCAATAACTCGTTGTCGCGAGTCGTAGCAGCGCCCTCAACAGCAGCGCTGGTGCCAGAGTTGCTCAAAACCCAAACTGTGGCATGTTCGAGGGCATGTACCTGCCGTAACATCAGAATTTCTTTTAAACCCGGAATAAAGTTAAGTTGCTTGAGTAAATCGGCATCCTGAGTGGGGTAAGGCGCCATCCAATCCCAGTTGGGAAAATCAAAGGGAGATTGAGTAGAAGCAGAGCTAGTCATATCACCACTATCCTAAGGCAGGCGATCGCACGAGGCGTTTGATAGCGGATTGCACTCGAATGAGGTACACCGAAGGTTTGTATAGCAGCACCCTTAAGGGTGCGCGCTATACAAACGAAGCGATAACGCTTTCCCTCACAAGGGCTGCAAGCCGCTGTATCAACTCTATCGCTGGATGCTATGAACTAGCTGCAAATTTTTGTTGATAAAATTGAGGGCTGACCCAAAGGTGTCAGCCGCTCTCTCCTGTTAGGCTTACTGCTTGCTGGTTGCTTGCTTTGCCTTTTCCCATGAGTGATTCGATTAGGACACAACTTGATCCTTCTTCAGATTTGTGGTGGGAGCTGTTGGCAGAGTGCAGCAGTTGACCTCATCAATACAAACTTTGCCCCACTGCAACGCCCATCGCACCAGCGCCACCCGGTTGTCAGTGCCGGTTTTGGTCAAAATGTTGCTAATGTGATTGTCAACAGTGCGCTTGCTAATTTCTAGTTGCTCGGCTATATCGTGGTTGGTTAAGCCCGCCGCCACTAGGTCGATGATTTGCAGTTCTCTTTCTGAAAGGGATGCAGGGGATTCTGAAATGTTACCAGCCATATATCGATTCCTATACCTGTATATGTACCTAGTCTAACCTTAGATTACTGTACGACATGGGTTTTATGTTCTGTCTTGGCGGTGATATATACTCAGGTTGGATATTGGGGTTTTGGGTTTGTCTACCTGGCGACTTTGTCTTAACCTGTTTGCCTAACATCCAAAAAAAAGGAACGTACCCGTGTCAAATCCCCGTGTTCTCTGCCTTGGTGAAGTTTTGTTCGACTGTCTGGCAGATCAACCAGGTCGCGAACTTGACAGCGTCGAGTCTTGGACTCCCTATCCGGGGGGTGCGCCCGCGAATGTAGCTTCTGCTTTAGTCAAGTTGGGAACCTCGTCTGGCTTTATCGGTTGTGTAGGTCACGATGAGGCGGGTGACTCGCTTGTAGAGTTGCTCAAGGAAATAGGAGTCGATACTGCTGGGATTCAGCGTCATCCAATAGCCCCGACGCGCCAGGTTTACGTGTTGCGAAGCTTGGAAGGCGATCGCAGTTTCGCCGGTTTTGGTTCTCGCGATACCACAGAATTTGCCGACGCCTTCCTGCAAGCTGACCAACTGCCGCTGGAACTATTTGAACGCGCAGAATTTTTAGTCCTCGGTACGCTCGAACTCGCTTATCCCGAAACGCGGCAAGCTATTACTAGGGCGATTCAATTAGCAGAGCAATATCATCTCAAAATCTTGGTGGATGTCAACTGGCGTCCGATGTTTTGGCCCGATCCCAACGCCGCGATCGCACCCATCCTAGAACTAATCCAACACGTTGATTTTGTCAAGCTTTCCCTCGAAGAAGCCGAATTGCTATTTAGCACTACCGATGCCAAAGCGATCGCCGATCGTTTTGATGCCCTAGAAGGTGTTCTGATCACCGATGGCGAAAAAGGTTGTTCGTTCTGCTTTGCCCACGAAAACCAAGGTAGATTGCCAGCTTTCCCCGTCAAAGCTGAGGATACCACGGGGTCTGGGGATGGCTTTGTCGCGGGAATTATTCACCAAATTTGCCTCAAAGGAATCAAAGCCTTAAGCGATCCGCAAACCGCTAGGCGCATGGTAGCTTATGCTAGTGCCGTCGGAGCAATGATCGCGATGAAACCGGGCGCGATCGCCGCCCAACCTACCGCCGATCAAGTAGAAGAGTTCTTGCGATCGCATTAATATCTTTGGGTAATCGGTAATAGGTAATGGGTAATGGGTAATTTGAGATTAAGATTAAATCCCAATTACCAATTACCAATTACCAATTACCAATTACCAATTACCAATTTTTTCGGAGTTTTTTATGCTTCCAGAAGTTACCCAGAAACTGCTAGCCGCCAAAAAGGAAAAGAATATCACCTTTGCTGACTTGGAAAAAATCTTAGGGCGCGACGAAGTTTGGATCGCAGCGGTTATTTACCGTCAAGCTAGTGCTTCTGAAGAAGAAGCAAATAAACTCATTGAAGCGTTAGGACTTCCTCCAATTTTCGCCCAAGAATTAACCGAATGTCCTCTCAAAGGATTGGGGCCAGTTGTGCCAACCGACCCGTTAATTTATCGCTTTTACGAGATTATGCAAGTTTATGGAATGCCAATTAAAGCAGTGATTCACGATAAGTTTGGCGACGGCATTATGAGCGCGATTGACTTTACTTTAGATGTGGAAAAGGAAGAAGATCCTAAAGGCGATCGCGTCAAAGTCATCATGTCTGGAAAATTTTTACCTTACAAAAAGTGGTAACAGTGGACAGTGGACAGTTGACAGTGGACAGTGGACAGTGGACAGTTGACAGTTAGTTAACCGTTCTTGAATCACCAGGCTCTAAACCCTGTTTTTTGCTAATAATTGTCCAGTGAAAGGTAATTGGTAATTGGAGAAGAATCTGAACTATTACTAATTACTGTTTCGTAGAAACCCCGTTTCTTGGCGTGTCCTACAAGTAATAGGGTGGGTAACAACCCACCCTCAACTGACTCTTGCCGAATTCCATGCTTAGACTGTGATTTCTTCCTGATAACTCCTCGATCTTTCGTCGGGCTTAATTAATTTGTAAGCGTACACTCCTAAAACAGCACCCACAATCGGAGCGACAATAAACAACCACAATTGCCCTATAGCCCATCCACCTTGAAATACTGCCACACCGATGCTTCTGGCAGGATTAACTGATGTGTTGGTTACGGGAATACCCACTAAATGAATCAACACCAGCATCAAACCGATAGAAAGACCGCCAAAACCGGCTGGGAATTTTGGATGGGTCGTTCCCATAATCGTAAACAGCAGAAATGCGGTTAATACAATTTCGGTAATTGCTGCTGCAACTAAACCGTAACCTCCAGGAGAATGTTCGCCAAATCCATTGGTAGCAAACCCTTTAGTAATATCAAATCCAGTCGTTCCCGAAGCGATTAAATACAACACGCCACCAGCTAGAATTCCGCCTCCAATCTGCCCAATTATGTAAAAAGGCACAAAACGCGGGTCTAATTTTTTGGCAACGACTAACCCAATTGTGACGGCTGGATTAATGTGACACCCGGAAATTTCCCCGATGGTGTAAGCCATGATCAGCAATGATAAACCAAAGGCAAAGGAAACTCCCAAAAAGCCTATTTGTTTGCCCGCTAACACTGCGCTTCCGCATCCGCCGAACACCAATACGAAAGTACCGATCGCTTCCGCGACCAGTATTTTTGTGTTTTTGTTCATGATTAAAACCCGACCAGATGGAAGGTTTGCTATTAGTTTGGCTTGACTTTATCACCTTCCTTTTTTATTGTCAAATCTAAATAAAAAATAAAATTTTCCACGTTGCAGCATGGAAAATTTTACAGATCGTACCTGTAAGAGGTAGCAGGAAATACTTTTAATACTGAATTTCGGGGGCTACCAGTCTAAAGCGGGACAAATTATTTTTGAATATTTTTCTTCCTTGTCCTCCTTGTCCTCCTTGTCTCCCTTGTCTTCCTTGTCGGTGTATAAAACTGTCCCGTCTTAGGTTGGTAGCCATTTCGGGTAGGTCAAATTTAGGTAAAAAAGTGGTTTGTGACCGATGACCTATTACCCTAAGAGGCAGCTAATTTGCTCCAATTGATATAGGGCAAATTGGCTGCTGTTACTCGAATTTGGTCGGCGCGATCGCACAGTTGACCGCAAGCATCCCAAGTGCCAGAAACGAACATATTTTTAGCCCCTTCGCCCATCGAAATTGGGGCAGAAAAGTCGCCGCATTGCACCTGCATTGTTTCCAAATTTACCGTCATCGGTATTTGGGGATTGGTTGTTAAAATTTCTTGCAATTGCTTGACAGTGGCAGCATCGGCGGTCACGCAGGGAATGCCGATGGCAACGCAATTGCCGAAAAAGATTTCGGCGAAGCTTTCACCGATTAAAGCTTGAATTCCCCATTTAGCGATCGCTTGCGGTGCGTGTTCCCGCGACGAACCGCAACCAAAGTTACGATTCACCACCAAAATTTTCGCATCTTGAAACTGCGATTGGTCAAACGGATGTTCGCCGTTGAGTGCCTTTCTGTCATCTGCGAAAGCGTGGGCGCCTAATCCATCAAACGTAACGCAACGCAAAAATCGAGCCGGAATAATCCGATCGGTATCAATATCATTGCCCACCAAGGGAATACCGCGTCCAGAAACTGTTTTAACTTGGCTGACCATTGTTTGTTCTCCTCGAAAAAGAATTGTGGATTCGGAATCAATTAATCGTTTAATGTTTTAATACTCAGGAACATTCAACTTTCCTCGCGCATGGTATCTATCACGATTATTACCGGGTGTCCTGGCAGTGGAAAAACCACGTTATCGAATTTACTGGCGCAGACATTACCCAAGGGCGTTCACTTACATGCAGATGTTTTTTATGATTTCATCGCTGATTTGATCCCGCCAATTCTGCCAGAATCACATCAACAGAATACAACGGTGATGCGAGCGATCGCGAATGCCACGGCTGCTTATGTCATGGGTGACTATGACGTAGTTGTCGATGGCATTTTTGGCCCTTGGTTTCTGCCCACACTGGCGGAGGAGTTTCAGTCGTTAACCTGTCCGGTAAATTACGTTGTGCTTCGCCTACCGCTAGCGGAAACTATTGTGCGGGCAACTACACGTCTGAAAAACCCTACCAGCGAGGAAATTATCAGGCACATGTATCCGCTATTTAACAACCTGGGGGAATTTGAGCGGTATGTATTTGAAGTAGGCGTGAGTGCTAGTGAAGATATTCTCATTGACTTAAATCAACGTTGTCAATCGGGTGAGTTTCGGCTGAATTGGTCGCTAGTTACGCGATAGTTGCCGGTTTTCTCGTCCCCAGGCTCCAGCCTGGGAACGCAATTCTGGTGGGCTGCTGCCTCCTTTAAAAACGATTTTGATTGGGCTGCTACCTCGGTTGAAAAATGAGGCGGAGCCTCTTTACTTGTGTTACCAGGCTGAGCCTGGTAACAAGAAATGCCTAATTCAGCAACTCCCGCACATCAGAGACTGCGCCTTTGACTGCTGCTGCTGCCACCATCGCCGGACTCATCAATAAGGTACGACCAGAGGCGGAACCTTGTCGTCCTTTAAAGTTGCGGTTAGAAGAAGAAGCGCTAATTTGCCTGCCTTGAAGTTTATCGGGATTCATTGCCAAACACATGGAACATCCCGGTTCGCGCCATTCAAAACCTGCTGCTTGGAAGATTTTATCCAATCCTTCCGCTTCTGCTTGCTGCTTCACCCGTTCCGAACCTGGAACGACAAAGGCTTTGATTCCCTCGGCGACGTGACGACCTTGAGCAATTTTGGCAGCTTCGCGCAAATCGCTAATTCGTCCGTTGGTGCAACTGCCAATAAAGCAAACATCAACTTTAGTACCACAGATGGGTTGACCGGGAGCCAAATCCATGTATTGATAAGCTTCTTGAGCAATGAATCTATCTTCTTCCGGCAGTTCTTCCGGAGTTGGTACGACTTGATTGACGCCAATTCCTTGACCAGGTGTAATTCCCCAGGTAACCGTCGGGGGAATATCGGCAGCGTCGAAAACTACTACATCATCGTACTCGGCATTGCGATCGCTCTTAATTGATTCCCACCAAGCAACCGCTTTATCCCACTCTTCGCCTTTGGGTGCAAAATCCCTACCTTTGAGATATTCGTAAGTAACGCTATCTGGATTAACGTAACCGCATCTGGCACCGCCTTCGATTGCCATATTGCAAATGGTCATCCGTTCTTCCATGCTCATTTGCTCGAAAGTCGTGCCTGCAAATTCGTAGGCATATCCGACGCCGCCTTTCACTCCCAAAGTGCGGATAACGTGCAGAATTACATCTTTGGCGTAGACACCTGGTTTTAAAGTACCGTTGACTTCAATTTTGCGGACTTTTAATTTAGACAGGGCGAGAGTTTGGGAAGCGAGAACATCGCGCACTTGACTGGTACCGATACCAAAAGCGATCGCACCAAAGGCACCATGAGTAGAAGTATGACTATCTCCACAAGCAATAGTCATCCCTGGTTGAGTCAGTCCCAACTCTGGTGCTATGACATGGACAATCCCCTGATTCCCAGAACCGATGTTGTAAAAAGTAATGCCATTTGCTTGACAATTTTGCTCTAGAGCCTGCATCATTTCCTCTGCCAGGTCATCCACAAACGGACGCGCCTGATTATCTGTAGGGACGATATGGTCTACTGTAGCGATCGTCCGTTCTGGATACATTACCTTTAAACCCCGTTCCCGTAACATCGCAAAGGCTTGGGGACTGGTAACTTCGTGAATTAGGTGCAGTCCAATAAACAGTTGCGTTTGTCCAGACGGTAGCGTCCCAACTGCGTGTAAATTCCAAACTTTATCAAACAGAGTGCCTTTGCTCATACTTACTTAAACGGGTCTTTTAGCCATCGGATCTTTGATGTTATCAAAAATTTAGCCGACTCCCTTGACCCGAAAGGATTTCTCAAACATTGCGCTTGACATTCTATAAATCGAGGTGTACCGATGCCAATGCCGAAAAAACCCAGATTGCAATGCCTCAACTGCGGTAGAGAAACTAAAAGAGCGGTAGGTAAGTATTGTAACAACTACTGCATGAACGAACATAGGTACAAAGCTTATGTCTTATCCTGGCTGGCTGGACAAGAAAACGGGACTAAAAAATATGGAACTGTATCTAATCATGTCCGAAGGTTTTTAGTTGAGAGATATGGTGAAAAATGTTCTTTGTGTGGATGGTGCGAAGTTAATACGCATACGAGCAAGATTCCGGTTGAGGTAGACCATATTGATGGTAATTGGCAGAACAACTCGCCAGATAATCTCCGCCTCTTATGTCCTAATTGTCACTCGCTTACACCCACATACAGAGGAAGAAACAAGGGAAAAGGCAGAGATTGGCGGCGCGAGTTGTATGCGTCCAAGTTTGAGTAGGTAAAATTTGGCGTTATAGCGATCGCAGCGTACCAAACTTTGTTATAGTGTCTTTAGTTGCTGGTATAGCTCAGTTGGTAGAGCAACGCACTTGTAATGCGTGGGTCGCAGGTTCAAATCCTGTTACCAGCTTGGTTTCAGCCATTTTGAAAAGAGCGAATAGCACCCCCCAAACCTCATAGCTGTGGGTTTGTATCTCCTCAGACTTCAGTCCCCCGCAGCTTTTGATGAACTACCCCGCCGCAGGTGACGGACGGGGTTTCTACTCCCTCATCCGAAGAACGGCTAGGCTTTTGACTCTTCACTTGCTTCAGTTGCCGCATCGAGCCAGTATGCTTGCGCTTACTGGTCGAATTGGTAGAGCTACTCTACGGCACACCATCCCCACCGCTCCCTTCGGATGGGGAATTCCGCAGGTTTTGTTAAACTCAGGTGGCGAAAGACATTCCAATTCTTCCTATGCCAGAACAGTCCCCATCCCAGGATTTTGAAACCAAATGGCCTCAATACTACCAAGCCGTCGCCGGAAGGCCCCCCCGTGCTACCCTTTTAGCCGCATTAGAACGCTTTGAAACTCCAGGGTTCGCGGTAGACTTGGGATGCGGCGAAGGTCGGGATACCGTCGAACTACTCAGACGAGGTTGGCGAGTTTTAGCTATTGATGGCAATCCAGAAGCATTTGACCGGATGCGAGAGCGAGAAGATTTAGAAAATCTTGATAATTTAACCACAAAAGTCGCCAAGTTTCAAGATGCAATTTGGCCTGAAACCGATTTAATTAATGCTAGCTTTACCCTGCCCTTTTGCCCGCCCGAATATTTCCCCCAATTGTGGGATAAAATCGTTCAAAGCCTCCGACCTGGAGGTCGTTTTTGCGGTCAATTATTTGGCGATAGAGACGACTGGGCAAGTATTCCCACTAACACCCATCATACTCAAGCGCAAGCAGAGAAGTTATTAGAAACATTTGAAATTGAAATGTTTAAAGTCGAAGAAGAAGACGGGAAAACAGCATTGAATGAACCGAAGCATTGGCATATTTTTCATATTGTGGCGAAGAAGAGGTAATTGGTAATTGGTAATTGGTAAAAATGTAGGGGCGGGTTTTACCAGGGGATTTGAACTCCAACAGACGATTTATATAAACCCGCCCCGGCAAGCTCTTTGATTTAGGCGCGATCGCATAAAAAAAGCGGGCAGTATTTTCACACAAATTTGGTAGAGGCAGGGCAATGATTTTGGGTAATTTCATATTTTTCCAGCACCTGTTTGATCGTCTTCAGATGGCGCATTCCAATAAAGTTGGGTAAATTCTTCTCCCGCATCTGGGTTAATTTTGTTCAATCCATTCCTAATTTGCAACACCGCCTCCGCCACCGGATCTGTAATTTCATAAAACCAACGGTGAACGTTTGAGCGTCGAGTTCCCATCGTCACCGCCAATCGATTTTGGGTAATTCCATATTTTTCTAGCACCTGTTTGAGGGCTTTACCAGCTCTTGCCATGCAGAAATTTTCTCACCACTGTTCCTTATTTTCAGATGGATCTTGCCAATACAACTGAGTAAATTCCTCTGCTGCATCCGGGTTAATTGCCTTAAGTCCATCTCGAATTTGCAACACCGCCTCCGCCACCGGATCGGCATTCTCATAAACCCAACGGTGAACGTTTGAGCGCCGAGTTCCCATCGTCACCGCCAATCGATTTTGGGTAATTCCATATTTTTCTAGCACCTGTTTGAGGGCTTTACCTGCTCTTCCCATGCAGAGATTTTCTCACGACTGTTCCTTATTTTCAGGTGGCGCATTCAAATACAACTGAATAAACTCCTCTGCCGCATCAGGGTTAATTGCTTTTAGTCCATCGCGAATTTCCAGCAATGCCTCAGCGACCGGATCTCTACTCTCATTCACCCAGCGGTTAACATTTGAGCGTCGAGTTCCCATTGCCACCGCCAGCCGATTTTGAGTAATTGCATATTTTTCCAGCACCTGTTTAAGGGCTTTACCTGCTCTTCCCATTCCTGAGATTTTGTCAAAGGCTTTTAACAAAGTAAATGCTTCCTATTAGCGACGCAAGATGTATGATGAGAATGGTTCCAATAGGAAGCATCAATTTCTAAATACAAAACAGGTAAAACCCGATTAATACAAGCTTTCTAGGTTTCAACATACGACTATCCACAGTTCTCAGCTTCATCAACATACTAGGATTGGTTTCCTCAAGACAAGTAGCGATCGCAATATTCGTCATCAGTATTCCTGAAGCCGTTACTAGCACAATTCATACCTTGCTCAGCCTCTATTTTGCGGATATGAGCCATTCAAGTTGTTTATTACCCATCCTCAACCATGCCTATGAAGTAATGAGCATTTTGCAGTGATAGTCAGTTGTAAATAATTTATCTAGCGCTAAAGAAACCCGCTTTTTCAGAAAAACTGGGTTGCTAGTAAATACTCAGATTAAATTAAGTTTTATAAACCAGGAACTTTCCAGAATAAAATAAATAGAAGCTGTAGATATTAATTACAACCAGAAAAAAGGCGATCAAACATGACTAGAGATCCAAGATATTACGATGTCATCGTATACGGTGATGAAGTTCCGGGCGTCTTTGCAGCCGTTTCTGCCGCGAGGGAATACCGCCGCCGCACCAAACAGTATCCGCGAGTTCTGCTTCTATCTAAAGGTAATTTACAAGCCGGAATTGGCGGTCATTTAGTTAGGGGAGGACTCGCTTATTTAGACCGCAGCCAAATTGATAAATCGACTCGAGACAATCTCGGTTTACCTACTTTTGGCGATCCAGCAGCAATCTATAAAGAATTTTTGCAAAGAATGGGCGTGATTGTTGTTGGTCTTGATCCGCGCAAAGCGAGTACAGTTCTTAGAGAAATGCTGCAAGAAGCTGGAGTCGATCTCCTCAGTAACGTCGAGATTGACTCGGTTGTAAAAGCGAATCAAAATATTGTCAGTTTAATGACATCAAAAGGCAGATACTCTGGCAAGCAATTTATCGATGCAACGGTGAATGCCGAATTAGCGCAAGTCGCCGGTGCTAGAAAGTTAAAAGGATTTGAAACCTTTGGCCTTCCAGAATCAGAACTGGCTGTCAGTGTAGTATTTGAAACCGCAGACTTGAGCATTCAAAGACTAAGACAAATTGAATCTACCTATCTCAAACGCTTTACTAACCTAAACGATACAGAAGCTCAAAATTTCTTGCTTGCTGCTACAGGAAATGACGAAGAGTTAGCCAAACAACTGCGACGAGATATGGTTGATAGTTCTGGTAATATCAAAACCATGTACGCAGGGAGTGATTATATCGATGTTCGTTCTCCGGCTTTATCTGTAGCTTACCACTCGTTTAGAGGAATTAAATTTTCTTTGTTTGAATCTGGTGTAATTTTGGACAAAGCGAATATCGCAATTCTTCCTGGCGGTAGGCTTTCTTGGAATGCGCTTTTATTTAGCGTTACAGGTTCGGAAGCGGAAGAATTAGCTAGAAAAGGTGCTAAACCAAGTCCTAAAATGCTAGCAGAAATGGAATACATCGAAAAGTGGTTTAACAGTATCGGTGCTACTGTTTATGTTCCCTCGGAACTTTATATCAGACATGCTGGCAATATTAAGGATGTTGTTCAACCTCTAACTGGTGCAGATATGCTGATGGGTGGCGTCCCTGCTAGAGAAGCTTTGGGAACGTTTGGCTATCAATTTGACGTGCGGGGAGGCATCAGAGATTTTGCTAAAATTGCTTATGAGAAAGGGATTACCAATCTGAGTTTTACTCCGCCTATTTTTAATATAGGTATCCAGCACGCAATTGTGAGAACTATTCCCAATCTTGCTGTAGTTAGTCCGGCTTCTGGGTTTGTCGGTTTGGCTGCGTCTGCTGGTAGAATTGTGGAATTTAATGCCGGGGTAGCTCAAGGTTTGGGAATTGCGGCAATTATTGCGATTTTGGGTAATAAAAATTTGGCAGATGTATCGAATTTAGAGGTGAGAAAAGTCCTAGTTGATACGAAAAGATTGCCAAAGGTGTTTGGGATTCCTAAGCTGGCAGAAGCTTCGCGCATGGGTGCGATTGATACGTTGGGTGATATTGCGATCGCATAATACCGTTTTCCCATAAATCCGAAACACTTGAGCGGGGGCGGGTTTACTTAAAATGTTTATTTTTCCCAAAGGTTATTAGTAAAACCCGCCCCTACAATCGGTACATATTGATGTGTAGCATTATCAGGACTGACGCACGGCGAAGTCATCACCTTAGTTTCTTCGTAGATCTCTGGTTTCTAAACCAAAGATTTTTCATAGAAACCCGGTTTCTTTGCGTAAGTCGTGATTATCAGGGGAAATTGCTATAACCTCGTCCTTGCCTAGATACCCGACTTCTCTAAGAATTCGGGTATCTGAGGATTTTAGGCTGATTTAAGTAGAAGCGATCGCACTACCAATCCGCTTCATTACCCGCAACACATCATACAACTCATTCCGCCGCCGATAAAGCGAAAAATCATCGGATAATGCATATCGCTGTTCGCCTTGTTTGCTCAACTTGATGAATATGAACGCCTCGCCATTAGTCGCCATGCCAAAAGTTGGTTTATTAGAATCGGGACTAGCAAGCATGTAGGTTAAAGTCTGGGGTATCGCCACTGAGAAAGAAAAGGTAGTACGCTTTGACTCAATTACCGCCACCCAAAACTGGTTTTGCAGAACCAAGTAATCAATCCGCCCTCGGTAGATTTCCTCTCTGTCTTCTACCGCAATTTGTACTGTTTGTTCGGAACGAATTTTAAACGGGAAATCGTAAAATCCTGCTAGTTCTAAAAGCGGTGACAGCACGACTAAATCAACAGTTCCCTCTGCCAAAGGGCCATCTGCCCTATGATAAAAGTACCTGTGCTTGACTCTATCCAAAGATGCTTTTTCCTGATCTGTGAGTTCGGGTAAACCTTCAAACCATTCTGTGAAAAACTGCTCATCTACCACAGGTGCGAGGTTAAACTTTTCCTGCGCTTGGTTTAGAGTTGTAATATTCTCCTCAATGGCGATTCTTTGAATCATCTTTTAAAACTCCACAGTTTGTGGCGCGCGCGGGAAAGGAATCACATCGCGAATATTGGTCATTCCGGTCATAAATTGCACCAGCCTTTCAAACCCCAAACCAAATCCAGCGTGAGGCACTGTGCCGAAGCGACGTAAATCTAAATACCACCAATAATCAGCGGGATTTAAGCCTTGAGCGTTAATCCGTCTTTCCAAGACATCTAAACGTTCTTCCCGTTGGGAACCGCCGATAATTTCGCCGATTTTGGGTGCGAGAATATCCATTGCGGCTACGGTTTTTTCATCGTCGTTTAGACGCATGTAGAAAGCTTTAATTTCTACTGGATAATCGGTGACAATTGTCGGCTTTTTAAACAATTCTTCTGCCAGATAGCGTTCGTGTTCCGACTGCAAATCTAAACCCCATTTGACGGGATATTCAAATTGTTTGTTGGATTTTTCTAACAGCGCGATCGCATCGGTATAAGTCACCCGTTCAAACTCGTTGTTGATGATATTATCCGCCGTTGCCAAGACCGAATTATCAATCCGCTGGTTGAAAAATTCCATATCTTCCGGGCAAGTTTCCATTACATGCTTGAAGATATATTTAAGGAATTCTTCGGCTAAATCCATATCTCCTATCAAGTCGCAGAAAGCCATTTCCGGTTCGATCATCCAAAATTCTGCCAAGTGACGGGATGTGTTAGAATTTTCGGCGCGGAAAGTAGGGCCAAAAGTGTAGACATTACTAAACGCCATCGCCATCACTTCAGCTTCCAATTGTCCGCTAACGGTGAGATAAGCTTGTTTGCCGAAAAAGTCTTGGCTGTAATCGACTTGTTTTTTATCTTCCGTAAGGGGGATGTTATTTAAATTAAAGCCGGTGACGGTGAACATTTCTCCCGCGCCTTCGCAGTCGCTGGCGCTGATAATCGGGGTGTGAATCCACAAAAAGCCGCGTTCTTGGAAAAATTGGTGGATCGCCCTGGCGCAGGCGTTGCGGACGCGGAACACAGCGCCGAAAGTGTTGGTGCGCGATCGCAAGTGTCCGATTGTCCGTAAAAACTCGAAGGAGTGGCGTTTCTTTTGTAACGGATAAGTTTCCGGATCGGCATCGCCGTATAACTGCATTGCGATCGCCTTTAGTTCGATCCGCTGTCCCTTCGCTGGAGAAGCGACTAAAACGCCTTCAATTTCTACAGAAGCACCCGTATTGACCTGCTTGAGAATTTCGGCATAATTGGGTAAATCGGCATTCAGCACCACTTGCAGGTTCGCCATCGAGGAACCATCGTTTACTTCAACAAAAGCAAAATCTTTTAATTCCCGTTTCGTGCGTACCCAACCGTGAATTTTAACGGTTTCATCGGGTTGACCAGTGCGGAGGATATCAGCAATACGTATAGTTGTCATGTGGCTATTGAGTTGCTAATTAGCTGAGAAACGATGCAAACAGATCGGGATCGATTTAACTATCGTAGGGGTTCACCAGGAGCAATCAGTCCCAAGTTGAATTTCTCCTTAGATCAATATAGCTAGAAATCAGCCTTAGATACATCGACTCCCCCGATAATTACCCAAAGAAACCGGGTTTCTATGAAAAATCTACAAAGAAACCCGGTTTCTAGGCTCTAATCTCAACGAGTCTGCCTTCCTTTCAGGGGAATACCACCCTGAGAAGAAACTTGTACATTAGGAAAGAATTGATTTCTAAGCAACTAATGGTTGACGCATTGACTTGGGTGACTAACTTCACTAACTTGGGTCACATTCCGCTGTTGGCTACTGTGGCTGAATCAGAAGACACCTCAATGGTACTCCCCGGGGTACTGCTGAGTTTAGTTGTGATTTATTTTGCCAGCAAAGTGGGTGGAGAAATCTCGAATAAATTTGGCTTACCCCCCGTTTTAGGCGAACTCGTGGGTGGCGTCTTAGTGGGAATTTCTGCTTTACATTTGCTAGTGTTTCCAGAAGGCCAAATTGATAGTTCCAGTTCGCTGTTGATTCAGTTTCTACAAACGATTGGCGGTTTAAATCCTGCCGCCGCCGAAGCTACTTTTAAAGCTCAAAGCGAAGTAATTTCTGTTTTGGCTGATTTGGGTGTCATCATCCTGCTGTTTGAAATCGGTTTGGGATCGAATTTAAAGGAACTGATAGCAGTCGGTATCCAAGCAACTGTTGTTGCATGTGTTGGGGTAGCAGTGCCGTTTGCTTTAGGTACGGCAGGGTTGATGATTATATTTAACGTTGCGGCAGTTCCAGCAATTTTTGCGGGTGCTGCTTTGACAGCAACCAGCATCGGAATTACTTCCAAAGTTTTGTCAGAAATTGGGCGGCTCAATTCTAGAGAAGGTCAGATTATTATTGGTGCCGCAGTCATCGATGATGTTCTGGGAATTATTGTCCTTGCAGTAGTAGCAAGTTTAGCTAAAACTGGCAAGGTTGATGCCACCAATGTCGTTTATCTCATTATCAGTTCTACGATTTTTTTACTAGGTGCGATTTTGCTGGGCCGCTTTTTTAACAGTTGGTTTGAAACCATCTCGGAGCGACTCAAAACGCGGGGTGAGTTGATTATCCCAGCTCTAACTTTTGCGTTTATTTTGTCCTACATTGGGGCAGCAATTAGGTTAGAAGCGATTTTGGGTGCTTTTGCAGCCGGTTTAATTTTACACGAAACCGATAAGCGGAGGGAACTCGAAAAACAGGTACAGCCAATTGCCGATATGCTCGTACCAATTTTCTTTGTCACCGTGGGTGCGAGGACTGATTTTAGCGTCTTAAATCCGGCAATTCCTACTAACCGAGAAGGGCTGGTTCAAGCAGTTTTTTTGATTGCCGTGGCAATTTTTGGCAAGGTTGTAACTGGCTTCACTGTCTTTGGTTTAGATAAAATTAACCGCTGGGCAATCGGCGTCGGGATGATTCCGCGAGGCGAAGTCGGGCTAGTTTTTGCTGGGGTTGGTTCGGCAAGTGGCGCGATATCACCAGCAACTAATGCCGCAATTATTATGATGGTAATTCTCACCACTTTTTTAGCGCCTCCCTTGTTGCGGGTGGTGTTTGGAGCGCCTATTCCGGTAACAGATGAATCGGAAAATTCTGCTGTGGATAGTGCTGTTACAGATCCTTTGGCTGTAGAAGCAACTCAGGAGTCTAAGCACAAATAATGCGAGCTTGTTAGGAATGCAAATCTACGCCCGCACCCTGAAGGGTGCGGCTATACAAACGAAGCCCGCCTGCGCGGGCTTTCTAGAAACCGGGTTTCTGCGTGGATCTTTAGTTTCAAAGCGACGATTTTTCATAGAAACCTGGTTTCTTTGCGTAAGTTTTGTATACAAACGAGAGCCATCCTTCGCAGGCTTTAAATTTAGCCCGCGAAGGCAGGCTTTAAATTTAGCCCGCGCAGGCGGGCTTTGTTTGTGTAGCGACACCCTTTAGGGTGTCCGCTACTCTACAAACCAACCTAAATATTTTTAGCAAATAGGGTATAGCGACGGATTGTTTGAGCATAGCGGCGGCTGAGATTGCGGGAAGGGTTAGCATCGTGCATTAAGGCATGAATGGCACGGGTAAAACCTTTTTCGTAGGCACGAGTTTGACAGGTTGCTACTAATAAATTACCCAAACCAGCGTAAATTCGTTTCGGTAAAACGGCAACAGTTTTAATCACAATTGTGTTGACAGTTTCTCCTCGTTGTGCTTGCAGCCAGTCGGGTATTGCAAACAGAAATCCCACGGGTTTGTTGTTGTCTTCTGCTATGAGTATTAATTCAGGATTGAGATAGGGTAATAAGGGGCGGTAGAGGGCAACGAATGCGGCTTCTGTAATGGGTGTATAAAGAAAATTACTTTGGAAGCTAGCGATCGCTACTTCAAACACCCCATGCAATTCTGCCTCAATCCGCTGCATGTTTATCGGGCGAATTTCCACGCCTGCCTTGTTTAATCTGCTTTTTACTCGCTCTAGGCGCGGATCGACATAACTCAAGTTTGCATTCAACGCCGAACTGTACTGAGCCAGCGGTGTAAAACCTTGGTCTAAAAAATGACAAGGCCAATCATCGGGATTATCTGGTTCTAGAAAGAAAACTGGGTGCGTACCTCGTTCCGTCACCAATCGATAGCGGTGCCAAGTATTACCGTCAATCGGAGCTATTGCCAGAGTACAGCCAAACGCGGCTAATTGTTCGCCAGCTTGCTGTAAAAGTTGAGTAGCTGTCGCCGCATCTTTAACTGCATAATGACCGATAAATCCGATGCGGTGGTTGAGGTAGGATGGTGTATTTTGCCACCATAAAGAACAACGTCCGATGATGTTGCGATCGCTACTATCATCCCTAACCAAAACCCAATGAGCATCGGCTATTTCTGGTAATTCTTGATCGATAGTCTGTCCTATTTCCCCCATAAAAATCTTTCCCCCAATTACCAATTACCAATTAAATAATTTCTTCCAAAATAAACTTTTTATAGAAAAACACTTTATCCTGTTGATGCAGATAGTCAGCCAGGTTTGTCAAAGGTTGCAAGCGATCTGCCATTGCCTCTGGACGGCTGCGGGAGACTAACAGATTCCAATAAGCTAATCTGGCTTTACTGCGTCCAACTTGTACCAATTTTTTAAGTAATTGATGATAGTTTTCCCAAGACATTAATTCAAAGATATCGCTTAAGTTGTAGCGATCGATAGAGCCTTGTTCCAAAGTATCCAAAAAATCTTCAATCGCGATACAGTGCCACTCTAAACGATCTAAATTATTACGAATCGCTTCAAAACTTTCTGCACGTAGAGAGTAGGGAAGCACGTTACAATATTGCCCCATGACAATCCAATGCAGGTAGGGATTCTCAGCCGGATTTAGAGTTGTCAGTGCATAGCGGGTGCGTTGCAAAAGATGCTCGGCAATATTATCCTCAACGTACTTAAAAAAGCTAGGATCGCGTCCCATAATTCCCATAACAAATCTTGAGAAAAAAGCTCTAAATAAAAGCTGCCATCGCCAGTTATTCCAACGCTTTTCGTATAAAATATCCCTTTCTTTTGGGCTATCTTCCTTGAGTAAGGAGATGATATCCTCGCGATTGTGAATCAAGGGCAGGATGTATCGACGGAATATATTTAAATAACGCTCGAACTTTCCCAGCGTGCCTATACCTTGTGAAATTCCATTTAAACGCACATCCCAAAATTCACGAGTATTGGGCGATATTTGCCAGCGACAGCGGCGGTACAGATCGATTCTATGTTTAGCAATTTTGGTATTATTAGTTACAGGATAATAAGCTTTACCTTCAGATGGATCTAATGAATTTCTAGCGCCTATTAATAATAATAATTCTGGATGGGTTAATTCCCTATAAGCTGCTACTCGCAGTTCGAGACAAGCAATTTGAGCTGGATTTAAATCAACTGCAATTACCCGTTTTGGATTGCGACTCAGCATTGCCAGCGTATTGTCTCCAGCAGAAGCGATGGACAAACAAACATGATGAGGTTGCAGATCGAGGGCATCTAAAAGAATATCCGCATCTTCCCAACATTGAGCGTAACGGATCTGAGAAAAATTAGCAGTAAGCGCAATTTCGCTAGGCATTAAAAAATTTTAGATTTGAGATTTTAGATTTCAGATTGAGCAAACTATCTTGTAGCTTACCTTTACCGCATATCAACAATTACCAATTACCAATTACCCATTACCAATTACCCATTACTTAATTTTGCAAACTTTCCCGGTGCTACCATCTAATTCTACCCAATCGCCATCTTTTAACCATTGGGTAACGCCAGGAATGGAAACAATCGCGGGAATTCCCAACTCTCTTGCAACAATAGCAGCATGAGACAGCAAGCTACCTCTTTCTACTAACAAACCAGCAGCAGCAGGAAAGAGTAAAATCCAACCCGGATCGGTGCGTTCTGCTACTAGAATTGTACCAGGTTTTAAGGGTTCGCCTTTATTTTCTCCTATAACTTGTTTTGGATCGGAAATGACGCGGACGGCACCTCTTACCAATCCGGGAGAGCAACCAATTCCTTGCAAGTAAGAATCAGTAATTGGAGAGGGAGAAAGATGGTTTTTCTGTTGCCATCCTTGGTAAACAATGCCGTGCGTTTCAAAGCGATCGCTAGGCACAGGCATTTCCTTATATTTAGCAAATTCTGCCTTTCTTACCCCTACCAATCCCTTCAAATCCGTACAGGTAGCCGTTCCTTCAATATATCCCAATATTTCCTCAACTTCTAAGTAAAAAATATCGCGGGCATCGTCGAGTAAATTCAGCGCTTGAAACTGCTTTCCTAATTCTACAAACACCCGACGGGCGCGACCAAAAACACGAGTGCGTTCAAAGCGTAAATTTTCGCGATCGCGCACTCGATGCCGGGTATTTTTCAGCACCCAATTAAACAGTAACTTACGGAAAGGATTAGACCTCAATCCCCTCCTTGCCCTTAATTCTGCCGCCTTTCTCAATGGATGTTCGATTTTAGATAAAGAATTTGGTTTCTCTGCGGTTTGTACTTGTGCTAATTGTCCCACAGCGCGCAATAAAGGCAAGGGGTCATCGTGCAGTGTCGGACTTTCTAGTTTAAGTTCTTCTAAGCAGCGATCGCCGAATTTTTCCAAATATTCTAGATACTGGGATTTAAACTGGGGCAGCCGTTCCATTTCTGACAAAATTATCTCTAAAGATTCTTCTCTCAAGATTTTGACAAAATGTCGATAACTTGAGATAAATTTAGCCATTTTTACCATTCTTTCAGCCGGTTCTGTACTAATAATTCCGCCTTCCCCGCCAATTAAATCGTTTTGCAAAGTTCCCGACTTATCTCTGCACCAGTTCTCAGTCATGCGGCGCAAAACCCCATAGAAAATCATTGCAAAGAAATCGTTAATTAAAGGCGCATCCCAGCGAGTTATTAATTGACGTTCGACGTGACGATAATAAGCAGCTAACTCATCGGTGCGTAATGCTTCTATATTAAATTGTGGTGGCAAAGCTCGATCCAACCTTTGATAAAATTTCTTCCGGATACGAGGAAGTAAAAAATAATTTTTAATTAAACCTACAACCGTCATTAACAGTCGCCAACTATCTTCGAGGCGATTTTGCCAGGTAGCCGCATGTAAGTCAGAAACAATACTTTCTGGTAGCGATTCTTTTAGCCCCAGCATTTGTTCCATAAACCGCCGATTTATTTTAAACCCAGGCAACAAAGCTAAAACCCGATACCAACTCAGCAGGTTATAATAAACTCTGCCTTGAATTAACCCAATCATGCGGCTAAATGTATCGTTATGCTGATTTATCGAGTCCTTCGGAACTCCCATAAAGTAGCAGAATTGACGATAAACTTCCTCATAGGCACGACGGGCAAAACTAAAGGTAAGCGGTGTAGTAACGCCGCTATAACTTTCAGCAATATTGCTATTATCCCACAAGTTAAATATCCCATCTGGATCGGGCATTTGCGCCAGCGCAGTAATCGGGCGAGATTGCAATAAATAAAGTTGCCCGCGTTCAATAGCCCATTCAATATCTTGAGGAACTTGAAAATATTTGCTTACCTGGCGCGCCAACTGGGCTACCGCTAAAATTTGGTTATCCTGAAGAATTGGTTTTGTGCCAATAATTTGATGTTGAACGATAGCGCCTTCTCGGTTTACATGATAGGTATCTGCATCGCTTTCTCCCGATACTAAAGAACTCGCTAAACCTGTCACTGCGCTAACAACTGCTATACTCCTTCTTCCTGTTACCGGATCGGCAGCAAAAGCCACCCCCGAAACTTCCGCATTCACCATTCTTTGAATCAAAACCGCAGGTGGATGGGGGATGGAAGATAAACCCCGTTCTTGACGGTAATTGAGGACGCGAACATTAAAACCAGAGCGCCAAACTGCGGCTATTTTATCGACTACATCTGCGGGATTTACGTTCAAAAAACTATCCAATTGCCCTGCAAAAGAATGCTGCATTCCATCTTCATCGCTAGCAGAAGATCGCACCGCCAACAGTTCTCCATTTGGAGAAAGTTCAGCTAAAGCTTGCAGCAATTCCAATCGCACCTCTTCTCTGGGTTGAACGGTTACCAAACCCGTCTGAATCGCCTTATATTGTTGCAATGAATTTTCGTCAAACTTCTGTTGAGTATTGATGCTATCTTCAAACGCTACCGGAGACACAATAAACCCTTTTGGCATCATCACCCCTGCCCGTTGCAATTGTGCAATTGCCCTTGCCTTGCCTCCCATTAAAAATTCTTTTTCTTTATCTTCAAGCTGAATAATATATTTCATCTTCAATCCATTTATGATTAACAATTAGCAGCGCGAATATCAACAAATATTGGTAGGGGCAGGTTTTACCAACCATTTATGGGAAAGAAACCTCGTTTCTGTGAAAAATTGTTGAGTCAGGAAAGAAATTTACCAACAAACCCGGTTTCTAATTTTGGTAAACTCGCCCCTACTTACAAACGCAACAAAAGCGGCACAATACCCAAACAGAGATATACAAGCAGCGTCCACAGTGCAGTCATTGCCTCGATGAGTTTAGCGCGTTTGGTAAGGGGTTTTTGCAGAAAAAGCCAACCTACCCCTACCACACTAGCCAATAATATCCCTAAAAGCCAACTAACCGGAGTGGTAAAGTTAATTTGGGATGCGGCTATCGAGGTAGCGATCGCACTCAAACCCAACACCCACACCCAAGCTACCACAGCCTTTCCCCTACCCCAAATCGCGCTATAAGTCTCTACCCCAAATTCTTCAGCTTCAGGCGCACGAATTTTCCGCCCAATTTCAATTGCCGTGCCGGTAAAAAAACTCGCCGCTAAAAACCAAAATATCTTAGCATTCGGTACATTTCCCACAACTAACCAATCGCAAGCACTAGCATACAAATTGATCAGCGGTACATAAACTAAATGACTCAACATATATACCAAAGGATGCCCCTTTAACCAATCGCGCACAAAGAATTCTTTGCACATCAACCCAAAATACAACCACACCAAACCCAACAACAAAGCCAAACTCGGTGATAGCCAAAAAGCCAATAATAGCTGAATAATAGCAGTCCCAACACCCAGCCAACCCAACTCGCGCAAACTGACCAAACCTCTAGGTACTGGACGATATGGACGGTATCGCGCATCATCTGCAAAATCTTTAAACTCATCCGCAATTCGCATTTGTAAAAAAAACAAAAAAACACTTACAAACGCAACCACCATTGCCGCTATACTCGGCATCCTCCTCCCATGCACCAGCACCGAATAACTAACCGCAGAAACACTAAAAACAGCAATCGGCAACCCATGTTTCAAAACTGGGAAGCGTTCTTTTTGATAAACCCACCATCGATTAACCATCATTCTCCCTGCCTTCCCCCCTAAAAAATTACCTATCTCTTCTTTCCTCTTTCCTCTGCGTCCTCTGCGTCTCTGCGGTTCATTAAATAGGTATTCGGGAAAAAGAGTAAATCTTATTATTCCTCCCCTTCAAACCGGCGCCGTGTATTCACATTTACCAGTCCTTGCGCCAGTTCAATTTCTTCATTACTCCAACCTTGCGCTTGCAAGCGGCTAGCAATTTGCGTATCGCTCAAACCCCGTTCTTTAGCTTTTTTTGTATAATTAACCAAAGCCAATTCCGTACTAGATAATCTTTGTTGAGGGAGACTTTCAGCGTTTATTTCTTCCCCATCTACCGCAGGATTTTCAGGCATTAAACCCGTAACCCGCATAATTCCCCAAATAGATCCTACTATCACCATGCCTACCAACCAGGCCATACCAGCCCAGATTAAAAGCCCAATACCTAGCGTACACACTGTTAAAATAACCAACATATTTATAGCATTTTGTACGCCTCCAGATGTGACAGCCATGCCAATAAAAACCGTTAAGCATCCGACAAAAAAACTGATGAGTAAAAACTGGTCTTTTTTGTTATGCATAGCGCCTAAAACCCCCCTTGTTTCTGGTTATCATAATTTATTATCAAGCACCGTTTCCCAATAGCGAATAAAAGCAATAATTAAAGCCATATAAAAAGTAATGGCAAAGGTTATTTCTATGGGTAAGTTCGTCCAGGGTGTGGTAAAACCAGTGTAACTTTTAACAGCACTTTCCCCATAAATGCGGTATTTATTAATAATAAGCCAAGACTCAAGAGGCCAAGCTAAGGCACTGGTAATGATTAAAGCAATGCCAAATCTTGCCATGATGGGGTAGTGGATGAAAAATCTTGCGATCGCTACCGCAGCTACTCCAATAATCAGTACCCAAGCTGCGATCAATATTATACTAATATCGTGAAAAACATAAGACCATTGCGGAAAGTTTTCATTTCTCACTATCGGCTCAATCATTACTTCAAATAAAAACACTCCTAAAAAAGCAATAAACAGACTTCGCAGCCATTTTCTACCCTTTACAGGTATTAACAACTCATCGTCAATTACAAACATCCAATACTTATAAAACGTAATCACCAATCCCGTAAACACAGGAATATAGTAGAGAACCTCTAGCGGCACTCCCAAGATAAAAATACCTGAAATCACCCCCAAAACTTCAGGCGCGTAGCTGCGAAGACCGACATTTACCACTATCATTTCTAAAGGTAGAATAAGCGCAGTTAATATCCCCAGATAAACCCCAAATCTTTTCCATTCTTTCCAATGTTCTAAAAACTTATCGACTAACAGCACGACGCCCAAAATTAACGCTGTCCAGCCAATCGTTAAAATCCAACTCACATCGTGGTAAACATACGCCCACTGTCCCATTTTGTAATTATTCCACATCGGAGAAGTGAATAATTCAAAAATTAGCACTCCCACACTCATCACTAAAAATCGCAGCCATATTTTATCTTTAACTTTCCCCAATATGAAAAAACTTGCGCCTACCCCAGCAAATATAAAAGCCTCAAACAAAATTATGGGCAAGGTAGCATTTTTATCGAAGCTGCAATGGGCTAAAAGGGGGTAATAAAGTGTTGTCATCATAGGTAACAGTTGACAGTTGACAGTTGACAGTTGACAGTTAACAGGTAATTGCTCTCTTCGCTAAAAGAATTACTTACTTCTTCCTCTTCTTTTCTCTGCTTCCTCTGCGTCTGGAGCGGTTCAAAATTGTTAATATGGCAAAGGATTAAGTGTTTAAATTTCCGGGGGATACTGTTTCTTTTTGGCGGAATTCTGAGTCTTTAATTTTGCATCCTCCCCACTTCGCTTGACAAAATTCCGGTAAAGTAGTCAACCTTTCCCAAAGTTTCCACAGAGGTGTTTCTAGAATGTTGCCAAATTTAGCATGATTGAAATCGCAAGACATAATATCGCCGTAAGGAGAAACGTAAAAGTAACTCGTACCACAGGAACAACCAACGCTGCGATAGCTGGTAAAGTAAGCAAAGAAAACTACTCCTGGATAGTTTGGATTTTGATTGTATTTTTTAGCCGACTGAATCATCTCTTCTATCCAGCCATCATTATCTACTAAATCTTGCCGCTCTTTATATCTTCCAGTTGGCAAGGCATCAAAAACTAGCACTTCGTGAATGCCAATCTTTTTACCTAACTTGACAATTCTGTCTAATTCTCCATCGTGATAAGCTTCAGGGGTTATAGTTGTAGCAATCCCGGTAGAAAATCCTAATTTTTTTGCTTTTTCAATGCCTCTCATCGCTCTGTTAAATAAACCTGGTTGCTGGCGAAACTGGTCGTGCTTTTCTGGAGTAGCCGCATCAATGCTAATATAAATACTATCCAATCCAGCTTTCTTTAACTCTGCCGCTCGCTGTTCCAAATGCCAGCCGTTTGTAAACAAAATAGTCGTGGATAAATCTTGATCAACGGCTTTAATTATTTCTGGCAAGTCTTTTCTTAACAATGGTTCGCCGCCGACAAAGTTAATTACAGATATTCCTAAGTCTTGGGCATCTTTAATTAACTTTTTTGCTTGGGCTAGGGTTAAAATATTTCTATCTTTTTCTTCCACCGCTGTAAAGAAACTGCAATGTTCGCAACCAACGTTGCAGATATCATTGACGGCAAAACTCATTAAATTAGGCAAGTTTTTATTTTGAATCGTCCGATATAAGGCGCGCGCAATAAAATTAGACGCTGGCTTGCTGAATAATGCTGGCGTTGATAAAGAATAAACCGGATAACCGCGGCGAAAATGTATAATTTTGTTATGATTTAAGTATATCCTGTAAAGAATATTGACAAAATCTTGACTGTAATCTAAAGCCTTAGTAGCCAAAAACCATTTGAGGCGGAGGCTGGTAAGAAAAGGGTGCATAGCTATTTAAATTAAATGAATTCCTCCAGGTTTTATATTAGGCACAGATTTTCAAGAGAATTAGTGCGATCGCAATGATTTAATCTTTGTTTTTCATAGATAGACAATTGTTAAATATAAAGCGAAAAAAACAGGGGATAGGTACGGGTGTATAGCCCCTTGTAATTGCAATGCCAGCACTTTTTAGCTAGTGTGGGTTATCGATCGTCACCAGATGCTGCCAAATCATGGTATTGTTCAACCCAGTTTCAATTCTCAACCGATCTAGCAACCACCAAGGCAGTTACAACGTTATTCATCAAAGAAACCCTTGATACAACCCGCTTCTTCCCCTAGTCCCTAGCCCCTATCCCAACCCCAACGCGACGCGACTAGCAAACCATCTGCTGCTCTTGCTACCTAAAAGAGGAGAAACCGAGAGTGAAATTCCGCTGGCTACTACCCAGTACTTTGAGCCTAGTGCTGCTGTCAACTCCCGCCGAAGCAGGTAGACTGCAATCTTGGCAGTTTGATGCCGATCAGAATCGGCTGGTTTTTACAACAGATGAAGGCGTTCAACCGAGAGCTAGACTGCTGTTCAATCCCACCCGTTTAGTGATAGACTTGCCCGGTACTACCTTCGATCGCCGCACGGTAAGCAATCAATCCTTGGGTGGAGCAGTTCAAGCCATCCGGGTGGGGCGGGTAGATCGCCGCACGACGCGCTTGGTGATTGAACTGAAACCTGGTTTTACCCTAGATCCTCAACAGGTATTATTCCGGGGTACCTCTCCCAGACAGTGGACGGTGCAATTACCAACGCCGCAACCTATCGATCCATCTGGCAATAACGGCAGGGCATCGATTGGGATTGCTGCTACTGTAGAACCACAGCCATCCCTGCCGCAGAGAAATCCTTTGACTCCTTTAAGGACTTCCGGGGAAACACAAGTCCAGGATGTTCAGGTAACGCCCGATGGGCTGTTTCTCCGAACTACCGGCGGTAACCCAGAAGTGAGGGTAAGGCGAAGGAGCGATCGCACCGTAGACATCGACCTCAGAGGTGCTGCAATCTCTTCTCGCCTAGCCCAAAGAGATTTTCCGGTGGATCGGTTTGGCGTCAGTCGCCTGCAACTCGCTCAAGTGGAAAACTCACCCCCAATCACCCGCGTCACCTTACAGTTGACGGAGGATAATAACTCCAACTGGCAAGCAAGTGTGAGCAATTTAGGCGGCATCGTCTTGTTGCCTACTGCTGACCCCGAACAAGCGTCGCGCCGCTATAGTGCTGGACAGGTAAGGATTGAAGCGGTTGAATTGAGCCAAAATCAATTGCTGGTACGAGCAAATCAACCTTTTACTTTCAGCACTGGCTGGGATCGCGCCTCCGGTGCTTTCCGAATCGCGGTTCCTGGTGCCATACTCGACGATGATGTTGACGAACCGCGCCCAAGTCGCAATAGTCCCGTTTTGCGGGTGCGGGTGCGTCAGGAAGATTCTTCCACGGTGGTGATTTTAGTCCAACCGGCTGCTGGGGTACAGTTGGGCGAAATCAATCAGCCTTCGCCTCAACTGCTATCCTTGCCATTAACTAACTCTAGAACCGTGCTGCTGCCCCCTACTAGACCGGGGATTCGCAATCGCCCCAGTATCGGTAGCGATTGGTCGCTACAATCTTCTCGTAACGATGGACGCATCGTCGTCGTCATCGACCCCGGACACGGAGGCCGCGATCCGGGAGCCATCGGCATTGGCGGATTGCGAGAAGTAGACGTGCTTTGGCCCATCGCCCAACAGGTGGCACGCCAATTGGAACAACAAGGCATCCAGGTAATCATGACTCGCCGGGATGACTATTTTGTTGACCTAGCACCAAGGGTGCAAATTGCCAAGCGGGCAAATGCTGATTTATTTGTCAGCATTCACGCCAATGCGATCAATATGCGCCGCCCCGATGTGAATGGCATCGAAGTCTATCATTTCGGCAGAGGCGAGGATTTGGCAAGGGCAATCCATGCCAGCATTCTCAGTAGCGTTAGCATAGGCGATCGCGGCGTGCGGCGAGCTAGATTTTTTGTCTTGAGGAATAATCCCATGCCTGCGGTTTTAGTCGAAGTTGGCTTTGTCACGGGAGCGATTGATGCGCCCAAATTGGCAGATCCAGGCTTTCGCAGCCAAATGGCAGATGCGATCGCTCGCGGCATTCTGCTTTACATTCGGCAAAATTTCTAATTAACTATCAGTCATTAGTTATTAGTACTTAGTCTGCCTGCTAAGGAATCATAACTAATGACCTCTAAAGGCGAAACACTTGCGCCCTGATATCTCGGTCAAATCGATCGGAATCGATCCGCAAGTGCTAAAGCTCCGACTCATGACAGACGAAGGATAATTGATACATGACAACTGCAAAAATCGGCATTTTTGACAGCGGCGTTGGCGGTCTTACCGTTTTGAGAGAACTTTACCGGCAACTTCCCAACGAATCGATTCTTTACTTTGCAGATACCGCACGGCTGCCCTACGGTAACCGCTCCCAGGCAGAAATTTTGCAGTTTGTGCGTCAAATCCTCCTATGGATGCAGCAACAAGGCGTGAAAATGGCAATCATGGCCTGCAACACCAGTTCAGCCCTAGCCTTGGAAACCGTGCGCTCCGAATTCGATTTCCCCATCTTAGGGGTAATCCTTCCCGGCGCCAGGGCTGCCGTTGCCGTTGGCAAGCGCATCGGCGTCATTGCTACCCCCGCCACTGCCGCCAGCAATGCCTACCGTCGCGCCATACAAGAAGTTGACCCCAAGGTGCAAGTTTGGCAAGTCGGGTGTCCGGCGTTTGTACCCCTGATCGAACAAAACCGCATCAACGATCCTTACACCTATGAAATCGCTCAGGAATATTTAGAGCCATTGCTACAGCAGCAAATCGATACGCTGGTGTATGGCTGCACCCACTATCCGCATCTAGCGCCGATTCTGCGTCAGATTTTGCCAGATACGGTGGCGCTGGTCGATCCAGCCGTCCACGTCGTGGCAGCAGCAGTTCAAGAACTAGATTTATTAGGGCTAAGAAATCAGTCAGCTGCAAAACCGACGCGCTTCTACGTTAGCGGTTGTCCCCAACAGTTTGCCCGCTTATCGGTACAGTGGCTGGGTTGTACGCCTGGTGTTGAGCAAGTGTGCTTGCCTGAACCAATGCCGTTGCAGTCAGTTGACAGTGGACAGTTGATAGTTGATAGTTGACAGTTGATAGTTGATAGTTGATAGTTGATAGTTGATAGTTGATAGTTGATAGTTGACAGTTGATAGTTGGTCAACAGTGCCAGAAAAAGCTTGCTCTAAAACCAGTTTTTCTTGATAATTGTCCACTGTCCACTGTCCACTGTCCACTGTCCACTGTCCACTGTCCACTGTCCACTATCAACTGTCAACTATCAACTATCAACTGTTCGCTGAAACCTACGGGCGTCGCCATTCCCTTGAGCGTTGAGCAAGTATTAACAATGCATAAATCGCTAATAAATAACCAGTAGCCAGGAAGGGAATCATTAGAGGCATATCGTGGTAAACCATAATTCAGTTAGGAGTAATATGGAGGGACGTCAAGTTTGATAGCAATAAGGGTTTGTCAGCTTGTCAAAGCGATTAATTCGCGCTGACATCTGTCATACAAGGCAACGTTTGGAAACATAATTGCCTCCAAATGCTGTCTCAAGTTAATGTAGAACTCTAGGCTGCGCTTAGAAACTTTTTTTGCCGCGCCAAACCTAGAATTTGTTTAAGGAACAAATTCTCCGGGACTAATAAGCAGTAACAGCAGCTGCAAATTTTGCGCTACCCCTACGTATAAATAACCAGCCCCTCTGTCGCACCCTGCACCAGCTACTGCTGGCTGTTTGGGAGCAAGTATCTGAATTTTTTTGAAATCCTTACTATCTAGACTATCACAAGCTTCTCGGCTTTTCGACACTGTTTCCCAAAATGCTTAACAATTTTACAAAAATTTTTTTAAAGCCTCGGCGAGTGAGCTTCTGCCTGTAGATGCGGGTTTTGATGTCGTTGTCCGCGATCCCCGTGGGGTAGAGTCAGGAGTTACCCCTTTTACCCCCCCTACCTCAACCGGCTTATTCCCATCTATGAATGGGTTCGCTTAAAATGAGTACAGAATATGTTAAATTTCGTAAAAATAACGCCCGAACCGGCAGATCCATGACTTCAGCGACTTCCCTATTTTCCCCTGTAGAAGTAGACTTGCGCTTGCTGTCGGAAAACCTCAAGCAGCTTGTTGGCAACCGTCATCCTATCCTGTCTGCGGCAGCGGAACACCTTTTTGGAGCAGGGGGAAAGCGGGTAAGACCTGCGATCGTCCTGCTGATTTCGCGGGCGATGATGCGGATGCAAGATAAAGACATTACCCCCCGGCATCGACGGCTAGCGGAAATTACCGAAATGATTCACACGGCTAGCCTGGTACACGATGATGTGGTAGATGAATCAGAAGTGCGTCGCGGCGTTCCTACGGTTCACAGCCTGTTTGGTAACCGTATCGCCGTACTGGCGGGTGATTTTTTGTTTGCTCAATCTTCCTGGTATTTAGCCAATCTGGATAACTTGGAGGTGGTTAAACTCCTGTCGCAAGTGATTATGGATCTGGCAACGGGTGAAATTCAGCAAGGACTCAATCGCTTCGACAGCAGCTTATCGTTTGAAGCTTATTTGGAGAAGAGTTACTATAAAACGGCTTCTCTGATTGCTAACAGCTGCAAGGCAGCTGCGGTTTTAAGCGATGTGCCTGTCGAGATGGCTGAAAATGCTTACAGCTATGGGCGCCATTTAGGTTTGGCGTTCCAAGTGGTAGATGATATTCTGGATTTCACCGGCTCTACAGAAGCATTGGGTAAACCCGCCTGTGCCGATTTGATCGGCGGCAATTTGACAGCACCCGTCCTGTTTGCCTTGGAAAAAGAACCATTACTGGAAGTGCTGATCGAACGGGAGTTTTCTAACCCTGGAGATTTAGAGCAGGCGATCGCACTGATCGAAGCCAGTCACGGCATCGAACGGGCGCGGGAATTAGCCGCCACTCAAGCTAAACTCGCTATGGAGTGCTTAGCTGATTTACCCCCCTCCGAGTGCCGTCAAGCTTTGATTAGCATGACTGACTACGTTCTGAGTCGTCTGTACTAGCACTCATCCACAAATCGACTCAGGCGATGTCGGGAGGCAGATTGCTGCGTTGACGACGCTGTTGTGACTGACTTTGTTGCAGGTGCAGTTGAATTAATGATTGCAGATCTTCGCGACTAACTTCGGTGGCGGCAGATCTGTTTCCTGACGTCTCAAAAAAAACGATGCTATTGACGGCTTCCATTGCCACCAGTTGGAACAAAATATGGGTAACTGGCATCGGGAGAGCGATCGCTTGCGTCTGTGACATCGTACTCTGAGCAGTCAGAGCATCCTGCTGAGTCGGAAAAGCATAGATAACGCGCTTTTCTAGTAGTGGATTACCACGATTGCTTAAAACTGTCAAGACCCAATCAGCATTGAGGGTTTGCAGAATGTAGTATTGGGAATGGCGCAACTTCTGAGCCACCTGCTTGAGAACGGGAGCGATCGCGCGCACCACCTGGGGCGTAGTCCCATCTTGGGGAGCATTGTCGATTAAAACTTGAATTTGTTGATTTAAGTTCATGGGAGGCAAGCCGATGCGCTGAGAGTTCCCCTATTGAGTCTAGATCAGAGGAAGAGCGATCGCGCTTGCTGATAGGATTGATGTCAAGAAACCGGGTTTCTCTGAAAAATCGTCTACAAAGAAACCCGGTTTCTGGCCTCGTTGTGGTTAAGTTTTAGCTAAATTTCCCCGCCCGAGTAACCATCCATCTGCGCCGTCTCGGCATCGTGTTTGGCACCTAAGAGCCGCAGTTGATCGACCTTGATAATGGGTGTGGAGCGATTAGCGCCCGTGGCACCATCCCTCCAGCGATCCAACTTTAAAGAACCTTGCACCCCAATCAAGCTGCCCTTACGGACGTAATTGGCAGCTACCTCTGCCGTTTTGCCCCAGAGTTCCAAATTGAACCAATCAGTTTGATTGCCATCACGAGTCCAACGGTTCACCGCCAGAGTCAACCGACACTTAACGCTACCGGACTCGAAATACTTCACATCAGGATTTTGGCCTACATGGCCTACGAGAGTTACTAAATTTACACTCATACTACCAATTCAGTACGGCTGTACTCTTTTGTCGTCTATCTACTTTAGCCCAAAACACGCAATTGAAGCATTTCCATGCTATTGACTAAAGAATTGTCCTGTAGAACTAGACGCCGTGGAGAAAACGTAATAGAATCCAGCACGGTTAGGTAGTAGTACAAACAAGTATTTGAATTGGGGGCAGTAAAATCGCGTGGGTATTTTCAATCGCCTTCCCTCTTTTTCCAGGGACATGGGTATCGACCTCGGAACTGCAAACACGCTAGTTTACGTTTCGGGTAAAGGTATTGTTCTGCAAGAACCTTCTGTAGTTGCCATTGACAAATATACAAGGGAGCCGATCGCAGTCGGAGAAGAAGCGAAAAACATGCTGGGGCGTTGTCCCGGTAACGTAGCAGCTTTGCGCCCCTTGCGCGATGGCGTCATCGCCGATTTCGATACCGCTGAAATTATGCTCAAGCACTTTATCCGGCGGGTACACGAAGGTAACGCTTTAGTCTCGCCTCGCATCGTGATTGGCATTCCCAGCGGCGTTACCGGCGTCGAACGACGAGCGGTGATGGATGCGGCAATTCAAGCAGGCGCTAGGGATGTGCGCTTGATTGACGAACCTGTAGCGGCAGCAATTGGAGCCGGATTGCCCGTAGCAGAACCTACAGGTAACATGATTATCGACATCGGCGGCGGCACCACGGAAGTGGCGGTTTTGAGCTTGCAGGGGACGGTAATCAGCGAATCGGTGCGAATTGCGGGTGATGAGTTGAACGACTCGATCATCCAATACATGAAGAAAGTTCACAATCTGGTGATTGGAGAACGAACCGCTGAAGAAATCAAGATTCAAATTGGCTCGGCTTATCCCACCGATGCCGATGAAGATACGATTGTCGAAGTTCGAGGCTTGCACCTGCTTTCTGGTTTACCGCGCACCGTGACGGTTAAAGGGCCAGAAATTCGCGAAAGTATGTCGGAACCGCTGTCGATCATTGTTGATGCAGTCAAGCGCACTTTGGAACGCACTCCTCCCGAACTGGCAGCGGATATTATTGACCGGGGGATTATGTTAGCAGGAGGCGGCGCCCTGCTCAAAGGTCTGGATACTCTGATTAGCCACGAAACCGGCATTGTGGTACACGTAGCCGCAGATCCGCTGAGCTGCGTGGTTTTGGGAACGGGTCGAGTGTTAGAAAATATCAAACAGCTCGATCGGGTATTTAGCGGTTACTCTCGCCCGATGTAATTGGTTTGAGAAAGGCGTTGAGAATTAAAAAGTAACCTTCCTGTTTTAACGTCTTTGCTCAAGCGGTTAATCTTTTGTGTCGCAACCCCCAACTTGATGAATGGGGATTCAATTCCCTGGCAACAAATCAACCCTAGTTAAAACTAAGACAGGATAAAAATTTGACAAAATAATTGATAATTTTGTGCCTCCAGGATCGCCCTAGTATGGTTGGGTTTGCAAGCGCGCTCGCCGGAATTTTTCCCAGCGAGCGATCGCGCTGTATTCTATTTTGGTGGTGGAATTTGGCACATCAGACGTAGATGATGCAGATGAGAAAGATAACGAAGTAGGATTCCTCTGTCAAAATAAAACGAGAACTCAAAAGTTAAAACTTGCAACGCTCTATGTATACGCTACGTCGCTGGTGGGATCGGCATTGGTCACAAGTAGTACTGGTGAGTTTAATCGCCAGTGCTGCCTGGTTTGCAAAAGCTACCCAAGGAGCAGCCATATTTGAGCTTTACCAGTTGGTCACCCGTCCTTTTCAATCAGATTTAACCAAACAGGAGCAGATAGCCGATGCTCGGGTGTTGGAATTGCAGGCGCAGTTGGGAGAACTAGAAAGCCAAAATCAAAAACTAAAACAACTATTGGCATTTCAATCCCAGCAAAAAGGCCAAGGAATTGTGGCTCCCATTATCGGGCGAAGTGCAGATCATTGGTGGCAGCAAGTCACTTTGGGTCGAGGTTCCCAAGCCGGGATAAAAAAAGACTACGTGGTAACGGCTCCTGGCGGGTTGGTCGGTCGGGTGACAGATGTTACTCCCAATACGAGTCGGGTTTTGTTAATCAGCGATCCTAGCAGTGGAGTCGGCGTTATCATCGGTCGCAGTCGCTACATGGGTATTATGCGGGGTCGCTCGAATAATAAAGCAGTGATGCAATTCTTTGAAAAAACTCCAGATGTTCGCAAGGGCGATTTCGTAATGACTTCATCTATTAGTCATTTATTTCCGTCAGGCTTGCCGGTAGGGCAGGTAGAATCAGTAGATTTGAGCAAAAATCCGGCACCAGAAGCGACGATTAAACTGTCAGCGCCGATGAATAGTTTGGAGTGGGTTGTAGTCTACCCGACTCATAGCAACCCGGAATAACGAATGTTTTTAGACTTCAAATTAAATTGGAAATCTCAAAACTGAAATGAGGAGACTTTAACCCTTGCTTGACATCGCAAATTGGCAGACCTACCGGCAACAAATTGGCAATTGGATGGTAACGATTGGCTCGATAGCGATCTGTGCGACGCTGATGCCGGTAAGATTACCGGGAATGGATTTGTTGGGTCTTGGTCCCAACTGGCTATTGATTTGGGTGGTGGCTTGGAGCGTCAAGCGGACGCCGCTACAGGGAGCGATCGCTGGTTTAGCTCTAGGCTTAATACAAGATGGGATGACAAATCCCTATCCGAGTCACGCGATCGCTTTAGCCTGCGTAGGCACGATCAGCGCCCGGATCAAAAAGCAACGGTATATTCAAGAAGATTTTATTTCCGTAGCATTGATTGTATTTGGGATGGCGGTGGTGGCAGAAACGGTAATGGCGATTCAGTTTGGGATTTTACGCGATCGCCAGTTAGCAGAAATTTGGACTGACTACCAGCGAATTGCCCTCGCGTCTGCTATCCTCAGCAGTCTCTGGGCGCCGGTAGTTTACTATCCGCTCAATCTTTGGTGGAAACGGATAAACTTGCAAGAGTCTTAGTTAACAAGACCTGCGGAATTCCCCATCCGACGGGAGCGGTGGGGATGAATAGTAGGGGAAAAAATAGGGGTACCCTTACCCCTATTTTTCCCAATCTCCTATCTAAAAAACGTGATATAGTAATTTTATTG
>ERZ1066117.403-NODE-403-length-35915-cov-14.382599_pt1 | contig 35915 bp, 22 predicted proteins | sample MGYA00382764_ERZ1066117 | MGnify/ENA primary metagenome ERZ1066117 (study PRJEB33369, sample SAMEA5778347) | biofilm metagenome | biome: Industrial cooling water; feature: Water cooling tower basin; material: Biofilm | place: United Arab Emirates | collected...
TGCAACGGGATCCCGGCGAACGCAGGCACCAGCGGCAGGGGCAAGGCCAGTTGTGCCACACCGCCGCTCGGCACGGTGACGCCGACGACGTCCGGCGTCACCAGCAGCGCACAGCCAGCACCCCCTTGCGGCAGCAGCGACGACAGCGGCACGTTCGCGGTGCCGAGGCCGAGCACGGTCGCGGCGACGCCGTTGCTCGGCATGCCGATCGCCGTCGCCGTCCACGTCGCGCCGAGCCACGGCGCGACCACGGCCACCAGCTGGTTGTTGCCGCCGCTGCCGCTGCAGCCGCTGCCAGCGGCGATCGCCGTCGCCGCACACGGCGCCACGACGCGCCCGAAGTACGCCGACGCCACGCCGTCGATGCTGCGGAAGCTGCCGGCGACGAGCACTTCGCCACTCGGGTCGAGCGCCAGGTCCTTCGTCTCGAAGGTGCCGGTGGACAGCAGGCGCCACGACGAACCGTCCCACTGCGCGAAGCCGGCGAGGTCGGTGTCGGTCGGGAACTGGCCGACCGCGAGCAGGCCACCACTCGGCAATGGCAGCAGCCGGCGCACCGAGTTGACGAGGCCTGTGGTGCCGAGGCTCCCGAACGGCGCCCAGGTCCCGGCGGCCCAGCGCGAAACGCAGCCGACCAGCTGGCCGTCGATGGTCTGGTAGCTGCCGGCCGCCAGCAGCGTGCCGCCCGGCAGCCCGATCAGTTCCTGCACGGGTCCGTCGGCGGCGCCGATCACCTGCCAGCTGCCGCCGACGAGCCTTGCGATCCGATCGGACTGGATGCCACCGCTGGTGAAGAACTGACCGGCGGCGAAGACCTCGCCGGTCGGCGCCGTGGTGACCGCAGTCAGCCAGGCGGCGCCGAGCCCGCTGCCGACCGCCGACCATTGGCTGCCGTCCCAGCGGGCGAGGTTGTCGACGGCGACGCCGCCGGCGAAGTCGAAGTGGCCGGCGACGTACAGGTCGCCGTTGGCCGCGACGTGCAAGGCGGCGACCGTCGGCACGCCACCGACCGCGGCGGACGCGAGGCCACCGCCCAGCGTGGACCAGGCACTGCCGTTCCACACCGCCAGCGCCGGCGTCGCCACGCCGCCGACCATCTGGAACTGGCCGCCGAGCACGAGATTCCCGTTCCGCAGGCTGCGGATCGCCGCGACCAGCGGCCCCGCGTCGATGCCGCTGATGCCGCTGCCGAGCGGCTGCCAACCGTTGCCGACGCGGCGGGCGATGCCGTTGCAGACGACGCCGTCGATGTCGCGGAAGGCTCCGGCCACGTAGACCTCGCCGGTGGCGGTGCGGTGCACGGCGCTGGTCTCGCGGCCGAAGCCGAGGCTGCGCGGCGGCACCCACGTAGTGCCGTTCCAGCGCGCGAGGCCGAAGCCGTCGCGCCCGCCGACGGTGGCGAAGCCGCCGGCGGCGAACAGTTCGCCGTTGCTGGTTCGCTGCAGGGCGACGACCGCCGTCGGCACGCCGAACGGCCCGAGCTGCTCGATGCCGCCGCCCATCGCCGACCAGGCGGTGCCGGTCCAACGCGCGACCTGGAAGGCCGGCACGCCGCCGGCGCCGTCGAACTGGCCGGCGGCGACGATGCCGCCCGCGAACTCGGTCAGCGCGAAGACGCCGGCCTGGAACGGCGAGAACATGCTCTGCGTGCCGCTGCCGAGCGGCCGCCAGTTGTTGCCGCTCCACTGCGCGATGTTCTCGCAAGGCGGTGTGCTACCGAGGCTGAACACGCCGCCAGCGAACACCACGCCGCCGCTGGTGGCCAACAGCGACCAGATGCGCCCGACGAAGCCGCTGCCGAGCGGCGACCACACGCTGCCGTTCCAACGCGCCACGCTGTTGGCGGCGACGCCGTCGATCGTGCTGAAGGTGCCGCCGACCAGCAGGTCGCCGTTGCTGGCGAAGGTGAGGCAGTCGATCGACGCGGCGGTCCCCGGCAGCGAGGGCGATGCCGTGCCGAGCAACTGCCAGCCGTTGGCGCCGAGGCGCTGCACTTCCATGCCGTTGCCCGACACGCAGGCGGTGTGCAGTTCACCGGTCGGCGACACGGCCATCGTGAGGATCGTCAGCGCCAGCGGCTGCGCGATCGCCGACGACCACGCGGAGCCGGTCCAGACGCGCAGCGGCGAGCCCAGCGGACCGACGCTGTCGAACAGGCCGCCGGCGACCAGCTGGCCGTTCGGCAGCACCGCCAGCGTGTTCACCTGACCGTCGATCGTGCCGAGTGGCGACCACTGGCTGGTGGCCGGATCGAACATGGCGATGCCGTTCGCCGGCAGGTCGCCCGCCAAGGTGAACCAACCACCGACGACGAGCCGCGGCCCGAGCGGCCCAGCACCGTCCGGATCCCATTCGCACAGGCAGGTGGCCGTCTCGTCGAGGCTCGGCACACCGCGGCCGCTCGCGGTCGGTTGCAGTGCGCACTGCGCGAGTGCGGCCGTGGACGTGGCGAGGACGAAGGCGGCGAAGGAGGTCGCGTTCATGCAGCTTCCAGCGAGCGAGGGACGCGAACACCGTTCGGCCGTCGTGACGCTCGCGACATCAGAAGATACCGAGGATCAGGTCCAGCCGGTTGGTGCTGGTCACTGCGAGGATCGCACCAGCCGCAGCGAACTCGAACGGCACGACCTGCGCGTGCAACGGGATCCCGGCGAACGCAGGCACCAGCGGCAGGGGCAAGGCCAGTTGTGCCAGGCCGCCGCTCGGCACGGTGAAGCCGACGACGTCCGGCGTCACCAGCAGCGCACAGCCAGCACCACCTTGCGGCAGCAGCGACGCCAGCGGCACGTTCGCCGTGCCGAAGCCGAGCAGGGTCGCGGCGACGCCGTTGTTCGGCATGCCGCTCGCCGTCGCCGTCCACGTCGCGCCGAGCCACGGCGCGTTCGCAGCCGCCAGCTGGTTGCTGCCTCCGCTGCCGCTGCAGCCGTTGCCGGCGGCGATCGCCGTCGCCGCGCACGGCGCCACGACGCGCGCGAAGTACGCCGACGCCACGCCGTCGATCGTGCGAAAACTGCCGGCGACCAGCACTTCGCCGCTCGGGTCGAGCGCCACGTCCTTCGCCTCGAACGTGCCTTCGGCCGACAACGTCCACGACGAACCATTCCACTGCGCGAGCGCGGCGACACTGGTGCCGGTGTTGAACACGCCGGCGGCGAGCAGACCACCGCTCGGCAACGGCAGCAGCCGGCTCACCGTGTCGGCGAAGCCGGTGGTGCCGAGGCTCCCGAACGGCGCCCAGGTCCCGGCGGCCCAGCGCGCCACGCAACCGACCAGCTGGCCGTCGATGCGTTGGAAGCTGCCGGCCGCCAGCAGGGTGCCGCCCGGCAATGCGATCAGTTCGGTCACCGGACCGTCGGCGCTGCCGATCACCTGCCAACCGCTGCCGCTGCGCACGGCGATCTGGCCCAGCTGGAAGCCGCCGCCGACCTGGAAACCACCGGCGATGTAGACCTCGCCGGCCGGCCCCGTGGTCACCGCTGTCAGCGATGCGGGACCGAGCCCGGTGGCGACCGCGGACCACTGGCTGCCGTTCCAGCGCGCCAGGCTGTCGACGGCGACCCCACCGGCGGAGTCGAAGTCGCCGGCGACGTAGAGGTCGCCGTTCGCTGCGACGTGCAGCGCGGCCACCGCAGGCACGATGCCCCCTACCTGAGCGAGGCCGCTGCCGAGCGCCGACCAGGCGCTGCCGTCCCAAGCCGCCAGCGCCGGGACCGGCGAGCCATCGATCGACGCGAAGGTCCCGCCGACCACGACGCTGCCGTTCGGCAGACTGCGGATCGCGCGCACCTTTGGGCCGAAGTCGAGCACGGACACCGAGAGGCCGGAGCCCAAGGGCTGCCAGGTGGTGCCGACCCGCCGGGCGATGCCGTTGCAGACGACCCCGTCGATGTCGCGGAACGTCCCCGCAAGATAGACGTCGCCGTTGGCGGCGCGATGCACCGCGCTGGTCTCGCGGCCGATGCCGGCGTTGCGGATCGGCGACCACGCGCCGCCGTTCCAGCGCGCGAGGCCGAAGCCGTCGCGGCCGCGGACGGTGGCGAACCCGCCAGCGGCGAACAGCTCACCATTGCTGGTGCGATGCAAGGCGAGAACTGCCGACGGCCCCCCAGACGGCCCGAGCTGCTCGATGCCACCTCCGATCGCCGACCACGTGGAGCCGTTCCAACTTGCCACCTTGAAGGCCGGCAACCCACCGGCGCTGTCGAACTGTCCGCCAGCGACGAGGTCGCCCGCCACTTCGCGCAGCGCGAACACGCCGGCCTGGAAGGGGGAGAACGAACTCTGGGTGCCCGAGCCGAGCGGCGACCAGGTGCTGCCGTTCCACTGCGCGATGTTGCTGTTGGGCGCAGACAGGCTGGTGGCGAACAAACCGCCGGCGAACACACCGCCGGCGCTGTTCGTCGACAGGGCATGCACCCGGCCGACGAGCCCGCTGCCGAGCGGCGACCACGTGCTGCCGTTCCAGCGCGCCACCGCAGCAGCGGCGACGCCATCCATCGCGTCGAAGAACCCGCCGGCCAGCAGGTCCCCGTTGGCGGCGAACGCCAGGCAGTCGATCGTCGGGAACTGCTGCAGGAAGCCCGGCCCGGCCGATCCGATCAGTTGCCAGCTGCCGCCGGCGAACCGATGCACCTGCATGCCGAAGGTGGCGATGCAGGAGGCGTAGAGATCACCGTTCGGTGCGACCGCCAGGACTTGCACCGCGAACGCGTTCGGCTGCGCGATCGCGGTCGACCAGGTGGAGCCGGTCCACACGCGCAGCGGCGTGCTCGGCGCCCCGATGTCCGTCAGCAACCCGCCGGCGACCAACTGGCCGTTCGGCAGCACGGCGAGCGCGTTCACCTGCCCATCGATGGTGCCGAGCGGCGACCACAGGTTGGTGACCGGATCGAACATGGCGATGCCTTTCGCCGGCAGGTCGCCCGCCAACGTGAACGCGCCGCCGACGACGAGCCGCGGCCCGAGCGGCCCGGAACCATCGGGGTCCCACTCACACATGCAGGAGGCCGTCTCGTCGAGGCTCGGCACGCCGCGGCCGGTCGCGGTCGGTTGCAGGTCGCACTGCGCGAGCGCGGCCGTGGCGAGGACGAGGCCAGCGAAGGAGGTGGCGTTCATGCAGAGGGCCCGACGGAGAGCGGCGCCCGAACGCAGCCAACACTGCGGCCGGCGCGCGCGCGGCACGGGAGGCGTCAGAAGATACCGAGAGTCAGGCTCAGCCGGTTGGTGCTGGTCACCGCGGTGATCGCACCGCCAACGCCGAACTCGATCGGTGCGACCTGCAGGTGCAGCACGCCGCCGACCAGCGCTGGCACCTGCGGCAACGGCAGCGGCACGACGGCCTGGCCGCCGGTCGGCACCACGAGCCCGAGCACGTCCGGCGTCACCAGCAGTTCGCAGCCAGCCACCCCCTGCGGCAGCAGCGACGGCAGCGGCAGCGACAGCGTGCCGAGGCCGAGCACGCTCATGCCGACGCTGTTGCTCGGCAGGCCACTCGCGGTCGCCACGAAGATCTCACCGAGCCACGGCAATCCGTTCGTCGCGAGCTGGTTCAGGCCGCCGCTGCCCGAGCAACCATTGCCCGCCGCGACCGCCGTCGCCGCACACGGAGCGACGAGGCGTGCGAAGTTCGCCGAGGCCACGCCACCCACCTCGCTGAAGCTGCCGGCGACCAGAACCTCGCCGCTCGGGTCGATCGCGACGTCCTGCGGCTGGTCCTGGGGATCGAGGATGTCGTCGCCCAGCAGCGTCCACGCCGCGCCGTTCCAGCGGGCGAAACCAACGAAGCCGGGACCGTTGGCGAACACCCCTGCCGCGAGCAGATCGCCGCCCGGCAACACCTGCAACCGGCGCACCGAGTCGAACATGGAGTTGAGGCCGAGACCGCCGACCGGCGACCACGTGCCACCCGACCAGCGGGCCACACAGCCGACCTGCTGGCCGCCGATGCTCCGGAACCCGCCGCCGACCAACAGGTCCCCGCCCGGGAGCACGAACAGGTCCATCACCGGCCCGTCCGGCGTGGCGATCGTCGACGGCGTGGTCCCACTGACGACCACGATCTGGCTGGTCTTGAAGATGCCGGTGACGAGGTTGCCGGCGACGTAGATCTCACCCGTGGGCGCGGTCGCCACGGCCGACGGGAACGCAGCCCCGAGGCCCGCGGCGACCGCCGACCATTGGCTGCCGTTCCACCGCGCGACGCCTTCGACCGGCACACCACCCGCGAGGTCGAAGCTGCCGGCGACGTAGAGGTCGCCGGTGACGGCGACGTGCAAGGCCTGCACGGCGGGGAACCCTCCCACCGTGCTGGCGAGTCCACTGCCGAGCGTCCCCCAGGTCGTGCCGTTCCACACGGCGAGCCCCGCCGCCGGCACGCCACCGGCCGAAGGGAACACGCCGCCGACGACCACCTCGCCGGACGGCAGGCTGCGAATGGCCGAAACGACGGGCCCCGTGCCGAAGGGGTCGGCAATGCCACTGCCGAGCGGCTGCCAGCCGCTGCCGACGCGGCGCGCGATGCCGTTGCAAGCGACGCCGTCGATGTCGCGGAACGAGCCGCCGAGGTAGACGTCGCCGCCCGAGGTGCGATGCACGGCTGTGGTGGCACCGCCGATGCCGACCGCGCGCAGCGGTGTCCAGTTGCTGCCGTTCCAACGGGCGAGGCCGATGCCGTCGCGACCGCTGATCGACGTGAAGTTGCCGGCGGCGAACAACTCGCCATTGGCGGTGCGCTGCAGGGCGAAGACCGACGACGGCGCACCGAGCGGGCCGAACTGCTCGATACCGCCGCCCATCGCCGACCACGCGGTCCCGTTCCACTGCGCGACCTTGAACGCCGGCACGCCGCCGGCCACGTCGAACCGCCCCGCAGCAACCACCCCGGTCGTGGTCTCGGCCAAGGCGTTGACGCCGGCGAAGAAGTCGGCGTAGGTGCTCTGCGTACCGTTGCCGAGCGCTTGCCAGCTGGTGCCGTTCCACTGCGCGATGTTGGTTCGCTGGGTCGAACCGCCGGCGACGAAGAGACCGCCGGCGAACACCGTCCCGCTGCTGGTCACCAACAGGTCTCGCACCACGCCCGTCACCCCGCTGCCGATCGGCGCCCAGCTGCTGCCGTTCCAACGAGCGAGGCTGGCGGCCGCGACGCCGTCGACCGAGTCGAACTCACCGCCGACCAGCAGCTCCCCGTTGGCGTCGAATGCCATGGCATGCACCCTGGGCGGCGTCGCGGCGGGCCCGACGACCGAGGTCGCCACGGTGCCGATGGTCTGCCAGCCGGTGCTGCCGAAGCGCTGCACGTTCGTGCCGACGTCGGTCGCACAGGCCGCGAACAACGCGCCGGTCGGCGACACGACGAGGCCGAGCACCGCGAGGCCGCTCGGCTGCGGGATGGCCGCCGACCAGGAACTGCCCGTCCAGACCTGCAGCACGGAACCCGTGCCGACGGGGTCCTGGAAGTCGCCCCCCAGCAGCAGCTGGCCGCCGGGCAACGCGACCACCGACAGCAGCACGCCCTCCGGAGCATCGAGCCGCGCCCACTGACCGGTGGCGGGGTCGAGGGCCGCCACGGATCGAGCCGGTTGGTCGCCAGCGAGCCGGAATCGACCGACGACGACGAGTCGGTCGCCGATCGGACCCGGTCCGTCGGGATCCCACGAACACAAGGCAGTGGCCTCGCGATCGAGGCTCGGCATGCCGACCGTCGTGGCAGTCGGCACCAGATCGCATTGGGCGATCGCAGCCGCGGAAGCGAAGAAGAACGTCAGGGGACTACGGAGGGGCATGCCCGCACCAGAGCACGGCGTGTGCCACGCGACGCCGCGGTGCTGGGCTCCGGGCGATTCGTCGAAGGACACTGTGGTTACGAGCGCGCGGTGCTCCCGTGGGAGATGCCGTGGCGCGATCGCGCACGCGGCGCGTTCGACGACGCTCAGCCGATCGGCAGCGGATCGAACACCATCTGCCGCGGCTCGCAGGTGCGCGACGCGAGGTCGAACGCGAGGCAGCGGTCGTGCGGCAACGAGTAGACGTGCAGCGTCGCGGTGACGTCGCCGCCCGGCCGCGCCGGATTGCCGAGGCGATGGATCGCGCGCGTGCGGTCGACGGTGGCGACGGCGCCGACCGAGGCGATCACGCCAGCACCGGTGCGCTGCAGGCCGACGTTGCCGGTGCGGCCATGGCAGTTGGCGGCGACCGCGGCGTCGGCGAGCGAGGCGCCGGGCACCAGCTCGTACGTCTCCTCGGCGATCTGCCCGCGCACGAGGCGCACCCAGCCGCAGTTGCCGGCGTGGTTGTGGATCGGCGTCTGCTGGCCGGGCGCCCAGGTCAGCACCAGGATGTCGAAGTGGCGGCTGCGGTGCACCGGCCGGCGTGCGTACTTGTCGGGCAGCACGCCGACGAAGCGCTTCAGCTCGGCGTCGTCGAGTTCGCCGTCGGCGAGGATCTGCTGCACGCGCGGCACGGTGATGTCCGCCGGAGTCAGCGCGTCGAGACGTTCGATCAGGGACTGCAGTCGAAGGCGCGCCATGGGCCGGCATGGTGCCGGCGGCTCGTTCCCTGGCGAGGTGGCCGAGGTGCGCAGCGGCCGTGCGGATGGCCGCTGCGAGGAAGCGCTACGCGCCGTACTTCTTGATCGCGGTGTCGAGCTTCGGCAGCACCGACAGGATGTAGAACGCGACCAGCGCCACGGCGCCGGCGATGGTCAGGAAGAACAGCGTCGGCTTGTCGGCCATCGCCCCCTGCAGCACGCCGAGGAACCCGGAGAACTTGTTGCCGACCGCGGAGGCGAAGAACCAGCCGCCCATGGTCAGGCCGACGAAGCGCTTCGGGCTCAGCTTGGTGACCAGCGACAGCGCCATCGGCGACAAGCACAGCTCGCCGACGGTGACGATCGCGTAGAAGCCCATCAGCCACATGCCGCTGACCTTGTGCGCGCCGTTCTCGCCGACGATGCCGGCGAGCGCCATGAACAGCGCCGCCAGCGCGGTGATCGCCATGCCGGCGAAGATCTTGCGGGCCGTGCTGAAGTCGACGCCCTGCCGCAGCAGGCGGGCGAAGAACAGCATCACCAGCGGCGTCAGCACGATGACGAAGAACGCGTTCCACGACTGGTAGAGCTCGGAGTTCGCCGTGCGCAGGTACTTGCCCGGCTCGACCGTCGGCGGATTGCCGTCGTAGAGCTTCTCGAAGCGCGCCGGCGTCACCAGGTAGGTCGGATAGCGCTGTGCACCGGCGGTGCGCACGAACGCGACGCGCTGCTCGGCCTTGGCGCCGTCGGCGGCCTTGACCGTCGTCACCGGCAAGCCGTGCGCATCGGTGTCCTCGACCACGTCGACCTTGGCGAACACGTCGACGCTGAACCTCTTCCACGCCTTCTGTTCGTCGGTCAGCGCGCCGGTCAGCGGCAGGATCTCGACCTTCACTTCCGGCGGCAGCTTGGCGGTGAGCTCGGCGAGGCTCGCGACGTCCATGCGCTTCTGGCCGAACATCTTCGCCTGCTGCTCGCTGGCGATCGGCAGCAGTGTGTCGCGGTGCGGCCGCGGCACCGACGCGTCGGCGTTGCCGTAGTAGCTCGGATAGGCGGAGCCGGCGAACACCGGGAACGTGTCGGCGACGAGCACCACCGGATCGGGCTGGCCGAGGTGGCGCGCCGTGTTCTCGTCGGCCCACGTCGTCATCGCGCTGCCGTTCAGGTGCAGCACCATGAAGAACGTGCCGCCGGCCAGGTAGACCGGCAGCAGTGCGCGCAGGCCGGGCTTCTCCTCGTCGCTGGCGCGCTTCGACAGGTTGGCGAAGAACAGCAGGATCGGGATCGCGCCGAGCAGGAAGCCGAAGTCGGTGGCCTTCACCAGCTTGGTCACGCTGGTCGGCAACAGGAACGCGGCGATCGCCCAGCCGATGGTGCCGACGAGGAACGCCGGGCCGAGGATCTTCAGCAGGATCTCCGAGAACGGCGTGTCCTCCGGGTTCGTGCCCGGCACGCGGTCGGCGCGTTCGAGCGTCTTCCAGCTGAACAGCAGGATCAGCACCGAAGCCAGCATGCCGAAGCCGGCGGCGAGGAACGCGGCCTCCCAGAACCACTCGTTGCGTGTGTACGCCGCCAGGAAGTTGGCGGTGAACGCACCGATGTTGATCCCCATGTAGAAGATGTTGAAGCCGGCGTCGCGCTTGGGGTCGCCCTTCACGTACAGGTTGCCGACCATCGCCGAGATGTTCGGCTTGAAGAAGCCGTTGCCGATGCACAGCAGCACGAGGCCGACCGGGAACGTCCACGACTTGCCGGTGCCGAGCAGGAAGAAGCCGGCGGCGAACACCAGCCCGCCGATCAGCACCGACTTGCGGTAGCCGAGGAAGCGGTCGGCGAGCAGGCCGCCGAGGTAGGGCGTGAAGTAGACGAACGCGAGGTAGATGCCGTAGATCTCGTTGGCGAAGTCCGCCGGCAGGCCGAGGCCGCCGCGCTCGGTGTCCTTCGCGTAGAGCATCAGCACCGCGACGATCGTGTAGAAGCCGAGCCGCTCCCACATCTCGATGAAGAACAGCCGGTAGAGGCCGACGGGATGGCCGGTGAACATCGAGCCGGCGGCGGGAGTGGTCGGATTCATGGCGCTGCGGGGAGGGGCACGCACGACCGCTGGAGCGGTCGCGGTCGAGGGACGAGCGGTCGAGAGGGACGGGCGGGCGAACGGTAGCGAGCGGTCGCCGACGGGGCACCGCAGAAGCACGCACGAACGCATGTCCTGCGCACAGGTCGCCCGACCGGCGGGGCGGCGCCGATCGCAACCGCCGTGCCCGTTCGTGGGCCGCGCATCCCTCGCTCTTGCCTGCCGCCGCCGCCGCGGCCATCCTGCGCGCCCCCCGCCAAGGAGCCGATTCGCATGGGCCGTCAGTGGCTGCACAGCAAGAAAGAGGTCACCGCCAACCGCCGCGCGCAGATCACCAGCAAGCTGGTCCGCGAGATCATGGTCGCCGCCAAGATGGGCGTGCCCGATCCGGCGATGAACCCGCGCCTGCAGCTGGCCGTCGACGCCGCGCGCAAGCAGTCGGTGTCGAACGACGTCATCAACCGCGCCATCAAGAAGGGCTCGGGCCAGGGTGAGGACGCGGTCAACTACGAGCTGGTGACCTACGAAGGCATGGGCCCGTGCAACGTGCCGGTGATCATCGAGTGCCTGACCGAGAACCGGAACCGCACCGCGCCCGACATCCGCACGCTGTTCAAGGACGCACAGTTCGGCAGCAAGGTGATGTTCCTGTTCGACCACGTCGGCATCGTCGAAGCGACGCACCCGGTCGCCGGCCAGGACCTCGAGACGGCGGCGATCGAAGCCGGTGCGCAGGACGTCGAGAAGCTCGAGAACGTGAAGGAAGAGGAGAGCGGCGGTCGCTTCTTCACCGAGAAGACCGACATGTTCCCGGTCGCCGAAGCGCTGAAGAAGATGGGCTGGCACGTCGCCACCGCCGAGCTCGGCTACCGCGCGAAGGACGCCGTGCAGCTCGGCGACGACGAGCGCGCGAAGGTCGCGGCGTTCCTCGAACGCCTCGACGAGAACGACGACGTGCACCGCGTCTACGCTGGCCTGAAGTGAGGCGCGCCGGGCAGGCGGCCCGGCCTCACGCTTCGCGCACCAGCAGCGGCAGCCGTTCGCGCTGCGCCACCTCGACCGCCTGCAGCAGCGCCGCATAACCGCGGCGCGCCGCCGCCAGCAGTTCGCCGCCGGCCGGGGCCGGCAGCGTGCGCCACGCCACGACGTCGTCGGCATCGGCCTGGAACGTGCGCGCGTTCAGCCAGCGCAGCTGGTCGGCGAGCAGGTCGAGCGAACCGATCTCCGCGGCCTCGCCGTCGGGCAGCGGGGCGCGGAACGTCACCGGGAAGTTGCCGGGCAACCAGACGCGGCAGGCCAGCAGCTGGCCGTAGAGCGTCTTCGGGAACTTCGCGTCGGCGGCGGCGCGCCAGTTCGGGTCGAGTTCGAGCAGCGGCGGCGTGGTGTCCGGCCATTCGAGTTCGGCGCGTTCGCCGTAGAACGCCAGCAGCCGCAGCGCGATCCAGCCGGCGTCGCCGAGGTCGGAGGTGGCGTGCGCCGAAGCACCTTCGTCCCAGACCAGCTGCTCGGCGACCTTCGGCGCCACCGACGCGCACAGGTCGCGCCGCCACGCCTCGACGCCGACGCGCAGGCGCGCCGGATCGGTGCCGGCGGCAGCGCCGGTGGACGCGAACCAGCGCGACAACGAACCTGCGAACGCGATCGCCATCAACGCAGCGCCTCCGGCGCGAGCCAGACGTCCTCGAAGAAGCCGCGCTCGACCATCTCCCACACCACCACCTTCGCCTTGGTGCCACTGCGCAGTTCGGCGAGGGCCGCACGCAGCGGCTTCATGCCGGCGGCGCCGCGCACGATCACGGTGCGCACCGGGCGACCGAGCGCCAGCGACAGTGCGTTGGCCCCGTTCTCCTCGGAGAAGCTGGTGCCGATCACGAGGATCTCCGCGTTCGGATCCTTGCCGTCGAGGGCGACCGTGCCGGCGGCGGTGCGTTCGCGGATCGCGTAGTAGCCGCGCACTTCGGCCAGGCGATCGGCGAGCAGGCTCAGCGGCAACGTGCGCTTGCCGCCGACCCACGCGTCGTCGACCTCGAGCGTGAGGAACCCGACGTTCGCCGGCAGATCGCCGAGCAAGCGCATCTCGGTGACGTTGCCGAGATCGATCGCGCGCCGCGGGCCGAGCAGCGGGCCGTAGACGGCCTCGAGCGCCGCCGCCGCGGCCTGGCCGCCGACCAGCGCCCCTTGCGGGCGCCAGTGCGTGTCGCGGCGGAAGTAGAGCTCGGCGGTCGGATCGGCGGCGCGCGCCGCCGCCATCGCCGCCGCCAGGTCGGCGGTCGGAATGCCCGCCGCGGCGAAGTCGGCGAGGATCGCCGCGTAGGCGTCGCGCTTGCCGGGCGGCAGCTGGCCGTCGGCGTAGCACTTGTCGGGATACACGCGCGCCTTGTCGGGCTCGATCGTCACGAACAGCTTCGCCCCGGCCTGTTCGACCAGCGCGCGCACGTCGCGCAGGAACTGCAGCCGCTGCGGCCGCGCGCGCTCGAACGCCGCGCGATCCGGATCGACCGACGGCGCGATGAACCACCACTCGTCCTTGCCGAAGTGCACCTGCGTGCTGCGCGGCGCGCCGGCGTGGTAGCGCAGCTCGTTCCACTGGCCGCGCAGCCACCAGACGATCGGCGAGTCCTCGCGCAGCTGGCGTTCCTTGGCCAGCATCCACGAGCCGTCGGCGATCGACGCCGCGGTCGCGGTCGGCGCCGGCAGCTGGCTGCGCGTGCGCAACAGCGGCTCGTCGCGGCCGAGCAGGCCGTGCCAGACGAGGTGCACCAGCGGCACCGAGCCGAACAGCAGCGCGGCGAACACGACCGCATGCCAACGCACCGCCCACTGCAGGGGCGTCGTCGGTTCGGGGTTGGGTTCGGCGGAGCTCATGGACGGCTCAGAACTGGTAGTAGATGAAGGACACGAAGTCGTGCGTCAGCAGCTGGCACGTCGCCAGCAGCAACAGCAGCAACGACAGCAGCAGGACCAACGGTCGCCCACGCGCGACCATCTGCTCGGCGCGCGGCAGCGCGAAGACGATGCCGGTGCCGACCAGCATCGCCCCCACCGCCGGCGCGTGCAGCTGGCCGAGTTCGGGCAGCGCACCGAGGCCGTTCCGGCCGACGAGGCCGCCGGCGATGTCGACCAGCTCGCGCATCGTCAGGCTGCGGAAGATCACGAGCCCGAGCGTCCAGATCAGGAACGTCACCGCGACCTGCGCGAACAGCGGCAGCGCCGCGTACGGCGAGCGCTTGCCGAGGCGCCGTTCGAACACCAGGAACACGCCGTGCCAGGCGCCCCACAGTACGTAGGTCCACGACGCGCCGTGCCAGAGGCCGCCGAGCAGCATGGTGATCGCGACGTTCCACTGCGCGCGGGACTCGCCGAGGCGATTGCCGCCGAGCGGCACGTAGAGGTAGTCGCGCAACCACGTGCTGAGGCTCACGTGCCAGCGTCGCCACAGCTCGGTGATGCTCGACGCGCGGTACGGCGACAGGAAGTTGCTCGGGAACGCGAAGCCGAGCATGCGACCGAGGCCGACCGCCATGTCGCTGTAACCGGAGAAGTCGAAGTAGATCTGCAGCGAGTAGCCGAACGCCGCGGCCCAGGCGGCGACCAAGCCGGGGTTGTCGCCGGCGTAGACGGCGTCGACCAGCGGCCCCAGCGAATCGGCGATCAGCACCTTCTTGGCGAGGCCGAACGCGAACAGGAACACGCCGTCGCTGAGGTCGCGCAGGTCGACGCGACGCTCGTGCAGCGACACGCGCACCTCGCTGTAGCGCACGATCGGTCCGGCGACGAGCTGCGGGAACATCGACACGAAGCAGACGAGGTCGAGCAGGCTGCGCTCGGGCTTCACGTCGCCGCGGTAGACGTCGATCGTGTAGCTCATCGACTGGAAGGTGAAGAACGAGATGCCGACGGGCAGCAGCACGTTCTCCCACGCGACCGGCCACGGTGCGACGTCGTTCCACGTGCCGACCAGCAGGTTCGCGTACTTGAACCAGCCGAGCAGGCCGAGGTTGGTGACCAGCGAGAACAGCAACCAGGCCTTGCGCGGCCGCCCGGAGCCGGGCTCGCCCATGCGCAGCGCCGCCCACCAGTCGAAGGTGATGCTGAGCAGCATCAGCAGCACGTACTGCGGCCGCCACCAGCCATAGAAGGCGATGCTGCCGAGCGTCAGTGCCAGGTTGCGCCAGCGGGGCGGCACCGCGAAGTACAGCGGCAGGAACAGCGGCAGGAACCAGAACAGGAAGACGAACGACGCGAAGACCACGTTCGCCCTACTCCGGCTGCGGCGCGCTCACGCTTCCGCCTTCTGGTCGCGCTCCATCAGCTCGCGCACCGCGAGCTTGGGCGACAGATCCTCGAACAAGACGCGCGCGACCGCGGTGGCGATCGGCATCTCGACGCCGAGCGTGCGCGCCGCGGCGACGACGACACGCGACGTCCACACGCCCTCGGCCACCTTCGGCGACGCTGCCAGCGCCTGCGCCAGGGTCTCGCCGCGGCCGATGCGTTCGCCGAACGCGCGGTTGCGCCCGTGCCGCGAGAACGCGGTGACGGCGAGATCGCCGACGCCGGCGAGGCCGAAGAACGTGCGCGCGTCGGCGCCCTGGGCGAGACCGAAGCGCTGCATCTCGACCAGCCCGCGGGTCAGGATCGCCGCCTTGGCGTTGTCGCCGCAGCCGAGCCCGTCGGCGATGCCGGCGGCCAGCGCCATGACGTTCTTCAAGGCGCCGCACAGCTCGATGCCGAGCAGGTCGTGGTTGCGGTAGACGCGGAACCACGGCGTCTGCAGCGCCGACTGCAGCGACTGCAGCACCGCCGGATCGGCGCCGGCGACGACGACGGTGGTCGGTTGCTCGCGCGCGATCTCCTCGGCGTGGCTCGGCCCGCTGAGTGCGTAGACGCGGCCCGGCTCACCGAACACCTCGCCGAGCACCTGCGACGGCCTGGCCCCACTCGTCTGCTCGAGCCCCTTCGCCAGCGACACCAGCGGCACCGCCGGCGGCACGAACGCGCGCACCGCGGTGGCGACGCTGCGCACGTGCTGCGTCGGCACCGCGACCAGCACCACCTGCGCGCGATCGAGCACCGCCGCGGCGTCGTTGCTGACGCGGATCGCATCCGGCAACACGACGCCCTCGAGGTAGCGCGGGTTCTGCCGCGATGCGGCGATGTGCGCGGTGTAGACGGCGTCGTGCCCCCACAGCGCCACCTGGTGGCCGATGCGCGACAGCGCCAGCGCCATCGCCGTGCCGAAGCCGCCGTTGCCGAGGATCGCGACCTTCATGCCGCCCCGGCCGCGCGCGCGGCGAAGTGCTTCTTCAGGTTGCTGCGGTGCGTCCACACCAGGAACGCCGCCAGCACGAGGCACAGCACCGTCAGCGGCAGGCGCGCGCCGAACGCCACGTCGGGGTGCAGGCCGATCGCCGCCGCCGGCAGCGCGAGGCCGAGCGCCAGGCTGCCCCAGAACACCTGGCCGGTGAGCCAGCGCACGACGAAGAACACGCCGAGCGCGATCAGCGTCACCTGCCAGTCGAGGGCGAGCAGCACGCCGGTGGCGGTGGCGACGCCCTTGCCGCCGCGGAAGCCGAGGAACGGCGTGAACACGTGGCCGAGCACCGCCGACGCGCCGGCGAGCACGGCGACCAGCTGCGCATCGGCGTCGACGCAGCGCGGCGCGAACAGCGCCGGCAGGCAACCCTTCGCCGCGTCCAGCAGGTAGATCAGCAGGAACGCGCCGATGCGCCCGCCCTTGCTGGCGAACGCGCGGCTCGCGTTGGTGGCGCCGACGTTGCCGGAGCCGACGGTGCGCACGTCGATGCCCTTCAGCAGCCGCACGACGAGCAGTGCGAACGGCACGGCCCCGACGAAGAAGGCGCACAGGCAGACGACACCGACGAGCATCGGCGGGAGGTTAGGAGGAAGCCCACCGCGGGGCGAGGCTGCAGTTGCCGCGTTCGAGGCGTGCCTCGCCCGGGCCCCGTCGCTACCCTGCCGCCCCGTGGCAGCGCGCATCGGCATCGACACCGGCGGGACGTTCACCGACATCGTGCGCTGGAGCCGCGCCGGCCTGCGCGTGCACAAGCTGCCGTCGACGCCGGCCGACCCGTCACAGGCGGTGCTGCGCGGCCTCGACGCGGTGCGCCAGCGGCCGGCCGAAGCGGTCGACGTCGTGCACGGCACCACGGTCGGCCTCAACGCCGTGCTGACCGGCAAGCTCGCGCGCACGGTGTTCGTCACCAACCGCGGCTGCGAGGACCTGATCGAGATCGGCCGCCAGGAGCGCAACGACCTCTATGCCATGGCGCCGTCGCGCCCGGTGCCCCCGGTGCCGCGCGAACTGCGCGTCGGCGTGGCGTGCCGCCGCGGCCCCGACGGCGCGATCGAGCAGGCCCTGCGGCCCCGCGAACTGCAGCGCGTCGTCGCCGCGGTGAAGCGCCTGCGCCCGGCCGCGATCGCCATCGGCTTCCTGCACAGCCCGGTCGACGACAGCGACGAACGGCAGGTCGCGCGCGCGCTCGCCAAGGCGCTGCCGAACGTGCCGATCACCACCAGCGCCGAACTGCTGCCGGCCTTCGGCGAGTTCGAACGCTTCAGCACCGCGATCCTGAACGCGGCGACGGCGCCGGTGGTCGGCGGCTACACGCAGAACCTCGCCCGCGGCATCGGGCCCGGGCAACTGCGGCTGTTGCGCAGCAGCCTCGGCATCCTGCCGCCGGACGAAGCCGCGCGCTTCCCGGCACGCGCGATGTTCTCGGGGCCGGCCGGTGGCGTGCACGCCACCACGCAGCTGGCGAAGGCGCTGCGGCTGCGACAGTGCGCGGCGTTCGACATGGGCGGCACCAGCGCCGACCTGTGCCTGGTCAGCGACGGCACCGCGGTGCACGAACACGGCACCATCGCCGGCCTGCCGCTGGCCCTGCCGACGGTGCCGGTGCACACCGTCGGCTGCGGCGGCGGCAGCATCGCCTACTGCGACCGCGGCGGCGCCCTCCGCGTCGGCCCCGAGAGTGCGGGCGCCGATCCGGGCCCCGCGTGCTTCGGCAAGGGCAGCGAGCCGACCGTGACCGACGCCCACGTGGCGCTCGGGCACCTCGGCGCCGCCACGCTGCTGGCGGGCGCGTTCCCGATCGACGTCGACGCCGCGGTGCGCGCGATCGAGCGGCTCGGGCGCCGCCTCGGTCTGTCGGCCGTCGCCACCGCGCGCGGCATCCTGGCCGTCGCCGACGCGACGATGGCCCGCGCCATCCTGGTGATCACCGCCGAGCGGGCCGTCGACCCGGCCGGAGTGTCGCTGGTCGCCTACGGGGGAGCTGGCGGGCTGCACGCCGCCAGCCTCGTCGGGCATCTGCGCATGCAGCAGGCGGTCGTCGCCCCGTGGCCCGGCGCCTTCTCGGCGGTCGGCCTGGCGCTCGCCGGCGAGTCGGTCGAGCGTTCCAAGGCGCTGCGCTCGGCATGCGACCCCACGTCGCTGCAGCGCGCGGAGACGCTCGCGGCCCCCCTGGTCCGTGCCGTGCGCGACGAGTTGCCGGAGACCGCACGGGTGCAGGTCACGGCGCACGTGCGCTACCGCGGGCAGGGTGCAGCCCTGGTGCTGCCACTGAACCAGCGCCTGCCCAGCACATTCGCCGCGGAGCATCGCCGCCTGTTCGGGTTCGTTGCCGACGCCCCGTTGGAGCTGGTGCGCATCACCGCGCGCGGCGCCTCGTCGCCGCGCTCGTTGCCCAGCAGCCCGCTGCCCAAACGCACGGCGCCACCGCGACAACGGCGACGGGCACCGCTCGGCGGTTCGACCTGGCCGGTCTACGAGCGGGCCGAAGTGCTTGCCCTGTCCGGCCCAGCGATCGTGGAGGAGGGCACGGGAACCACCTTGGTCCCGGCGGGATGGCGAGGGCGCGCGACGCCCTTCGGCATGGTGCTCGAAGGCTGATCCGCAGGCGCGAGCGCGAAAGGTGAAGACGCGAGATTTGACCTTCACCGAGCTGCGGGCTATCCTGCTTCGACTTCTTCTGCGGGTGGAAAATCGAGCCGACGTGACGTAGTTCTGCGTAGCGAAGCTCGCATCGACCTGGCGAGAGTCTTTGACAGCACCGATCACATGACCGAACCACTCACCACGGTGGCCTCGCAACGGGGCGCGCCAGGGTGGGAAATGACACACTGCCGGGGGTTGTCCGCGACGGACGTAAAAACTTGACTCTCCTTCTTCCCCTTTTCCCGAAGTTTAACCCCCGGCTACCTTTTCTCGGTCGCAAGTGATCGCTGCGACCACCCCGTGCTGCGCCTCCACCCGAGCCGTGCAGCAGCACCTCTCCGCCTGAATCTGCGCCGCGCTCGGACGGCGCTGTCGACGGAGCAGTCGACTCAGCCGCCGCGCTGGCTCTCGCGCAACGCCGCGCCGAGCATGCGTCGAACGCCTTCGTTCGCCGGCTCCAACTCCAGCACCCGCTTCCAGTCGGCGATCGCCTCCGGCACGGCGCCCTCGCCGTAGCGCAGCAGCGCGCGTTGCTGCAGCAGGCGGGCGAGGCGCACGCGCACCCGCGCGTCACCCGGGAAGCGATCGGACAGACCGATCAAGCTGGTGACCGCCAGCTGCAGCTGGCCACTGCGCAACTTCGACTCGACGTCGACCAGGCCGAGCGCCACCGGATCGTTGGCCGCGTTGGTCAGCGGCGGAGCCGGCGGCTCCTCGACGGGCGCCGGCGATGGCGCGTTCGTCACGACGTCGGCGCGAGGCTCGGGCGAACGCACCTGCTCGCCCATCGGTGCAGGCGCCACGTCGGGCACCTCGGTGGGCTCGGCGACCTCGATCGCCGGAGCCGGCGCAGGTGCCGGGGCCACCACCGGCTCCGGGGTCGCTTCGGCCGGCAGCAGCGGCACCGGCCGCGGCGCCGCGATCTCGATCCACGGCACCGGGATCGGCTCGGAATCGACCGCCGACACCTCGGCCAGCGGGCTCGCCGCCGGCAGCGAGCGCAGGCGTTGCCGCGTGGCCGCGATCCAGCCGTCGACGCCGGGCAGCTGCGGCCACAGCGCCTGCGCGCGCTCGAACATCGCCAGCGCGTCCTGGTCGCGCCACTCGCTGCGCATCAGCAGGGCTTCGAGCAGCAGTTCGTGGCAACGCCGCATGCTGCGTTCGACGGCGATGGCGCCGGCCCGCGCGTCCGGGTAGCGCGCGTGCGCCACCGGCACCGAGTCGTAGGCGATCAGCGCCCCGCCGAGGTCGCCGCGCTGCAGCGCCCAGTTGGCGCGCGCATACGGGTCGCGCGGCGGCACCGCGCACGCTGCGACGAGGAACGGCAACAGCCAGGCAGACGCCGACAGCGCCTTCACGCCTGGTCCTCGCGCTTCGTGTCGTCGAGCAGGACCTCGAGCTCCGCCCCACCGAGTTCGTCTTCGTCCTCGTCGTCGTCGCTGGCGGCGTTCGCGGTCGCCGTGCGCCACGGCAAGGCTCCGCCCGGGACGATCATGACTTCACGGTCGGCATCCACCGCCGGCGGCGCTTTGCGGATCTCCTCGGCGAACACGTCGACGAGCCACGGGTCGAACACCTCCCCGCGCTCCTTGGCGAGCAGCTCCAGCGCTTCTTCCCAGGTGGCCGGGCGTTCGCCGTTGCAGGTGGTCAGCAGGTCGAACGCGGCGGCGATCGCGAGGATGCGCGAGCCGAGCGGGATGCGCTCGCCGCGCAGCGAGTCCGGCAAGCCGCGGCCGTCGTAGCGCTCGAGCTGGTGGCGCACGATCTTGGCGACGCGGCGCAGGCCCGGCACGCAGTCGAGCTGGTCGGCGGCACGCTGCGGATGGCTGTGCAGCGACTGCGCTTCGATCTCGGTCAGCGGCGCCTGCTTCTGCAGCAGCGGGGCGCGCACCCAGGCCTTGCCCAGATCGACGAGGCGGCAGGCGAGCTCCAGTTCGTTGCGGTCGGCGGGCAGCAACTGCAGCCGTTCGGCGAGGCGGCCGGCCAGGCGCGCGGTGCGTTCGCCGTGTTCCGGCGGGATCAGGCGCCGACGCTCCAGGCCGTCGACGACCTGCAGCGCCATCGCGGCATAGCCCTCGCCGACGCGCTGCAGGCCCTCGTGCATGCCGCGCTCGAGTTCGCGCAGCGCCGACGACAGGTCCTGCAGTTCGCTCTCGTGTCCTTCGGCCGGAGCGCCCGCGACCTCGCCAGCGGCGAGCCGGATCACCGCGTCGGTCGCCCCGCGCACGCGCGTCGACCAGTGGTGGCCGAGCATCGTCGCGACGGTGACCAGCGACAGGCAGCACAAGAACACGAGGCCGAACCAGACGAAGTCGAACGAGCCGAGCTGCGGCGCGACGACGCGCGTCAGGCGGACCTCGCCGACGACCTCGCCGCCGAAGCGGATCGGCGCCAGCGTCTCGCGCTGCGTGACGTCCGCGGTCGTCGTCGACCGCTGGAACGGCCCCGACGCCGCCAGCAGCCCGAGTTTGCGTTCGCCGAGCACGAGCTCGGTGTCGAGCAAGACGCGGCCGTCGCGGTCGAGCACGACGGCGCGGCCGTCGAGCTGGTCGCGCACGACGGCGCTCAACACCGAGAGGCGCATCAGGTCGCCGCGGTCGAGCAGCGGGGCTGCACGCTCGGCCAGCGACACCGCGAGCACCTGCTCCTGTTCGGCAGCGGCCACGGCACGGCGATGCTCGTCGCGATCGGCGCCGAGGAAGCCGCAGACCAGCGCCACGAAGAATGCGCCGACGGAGAGTGCCAGCGCCAGACGCTTGGTCAGTGGCCAGCCGCGTGTCCTGCGTTCGCTCCGAGGGACCATCGTCCCTGGGCTATCGGCTGACCGCCCCCGCTTCCTCCAGCGCGGCTGGCAGAAGCTCCCATGCCAGCGTTCTCACGCCCCGGCCGCCGGCACTCGGGCCGAACGACCGGCGACCGTCACTTCGTCACTTCAGCTTGATCGCCTCGAGGCTCTCGACGTGCAGCTGGTAGATGTCGACGCAGTAGCCGTCGAGCATGGTCGCCTCGACCTTGAAGGTGCCGACGATCTTCAGCGGGTCGAAGAAGTAGTCGGTCGTCTTCCCCTTCGGCATCACCACGCGCACGATGCCGTTGATGTCGGGCGGCTGGCCGTAGCAGCAGGACCAAAGGCTCTGCACCAGCAGGAACTCCTTGATCTTCTCGACCTCGTCGATCGGCAGCATGAACCCGGTCATCATGACCTTCTTGCCGTCGAGGTCCTTGATGCGCTTGGGCATGCCCTTGAGCCCGTCCTCGTAGGGCCACGACGCCAGCTCGTCGAACGGCAGGATCTTGTCGAGGCCGGTGATCTTGCCCTTCTTCATCTCCTCGGCGAGCTTGCGCTCGACCTCGAGCATCGCCTCGGCGCTCTTCATCGCCGCGATGTCCGCCGGATCGGTGCCCTTCGGCCGCGGCGCGTCTTCGTCCGGCCGGTCGATGCGCGGCTCGTCCTTGGCGGGATCGGTGCTCGGCTTGTCGGTCGCCGGCTTGTCACCCACCGGCTTGTCGGTCTTCGGCTTGTCGGCGACCGGCTTGCCGTTCTGCGCCGGATCCTGGGTCGGCGCCGGCTTCGGCTCCTGCTTCGCCGGCTCCTGCTTCTTCGGTTCCTGACCCGCGGGCTTCGGGGCCGGGGCCGGAGCGGGCGCCGGTGCCGGCGGATTCGGGGTCGGGACCGGCGGCGTCGGCGTCTGCGCCACGGCGAGCGCAGAGAACAGCAGGGCTGGGAGCAGCAGCTTCATCGTTCGTTCCTGCGGGCATCGCCCGCACGGGGTTCGGATCCTATACGACGCGACGCGCGACCCCGGGCCAAGCGCCGGGTTTTCTGCCCCGCATCAGCCAGCGGCGATGCGATCGAGTGCCGCGACGAGCTCGGGCACCGGCACCAAGACGACCTTGCCAGCCGCCGATCGGCTCTCCTGCAAGGCGAGCTGCGGCGCCGAACGGCTGCCCGGCTGCCACCAGTAGAGATGCGGCGACACCGAGCCCGGGTTGCCGTGGTGGCGTTCGGCCACCAGGTTCGCCAGCTGGCCGACCGCGGCGACGAGCGCCTTGCCGCCCGCGGTGGCCAAGGGCAGCACCACCATCGTCTGCCGGTCGGGCAAGCCGACCAGGGCCCCGTGTTCCCCATGCACGTCCGGGTACCGATCGAGCGCCAGCACGTGCGAGCAGACGAAGAAGTGCTCCGCGCTGGCGACGTGCAGCACCACTTGCTGCCCCACCTTGCCGAACGGCACGCGCTCCCACTCGAGCGGGCACTCCTGCAGGGTCTGCTGCAGGGCCTGCGTGAAGACCTCGCCGCGGTCGCGTCGCCACGCCCCCAGTCGCTCGACGGTGACGCTGACGACCGCCGTCGGCAGGTCGGCGACCAGCGCCGAACAGGTGTGCGGCACGTCGACGCGGTGCAGCATGAAGTCGCCGCGCCCCTCGGCCACGTAGTCCGGGTGGTAGAGCCGCAACCGCAGCCGCGGCGCTGCCCAGTCGAAGTCCCCGCCCTGCTCTTCCCATTCGCGTTGGTCGGACTCGGCGGCGGCGATGGCGCCGAAGTGCTCCTCGACGCACAGCGGCCATTCGTCGGGCGGCAGCGGCCGACAGCGCTGGGCGACGTTCTCGAGGCCGTACTGCAGCTCGCCGACCTTCAGGAAGCCCTCGCCGAGCTGCGGCGCGTCGCCGCGCCGACGGAACCAGTCGAGGGCCAGCGCTTCGACGCGCCGCTGCTGCTCGAGGGTCAGGAACGTGGCCCAGTGCGGCACCGCCGCGGCCGCGGCGTCCTGCTTCTTGCGACGAAACCAACCGAACACCATGACGCCTCCTTGTTCGCTCGCTCCCTCACACGCAGTCGTTCTTCATCGACCTACGGTCGTCCCAGGCGAGATGGAACGGAGCCACCGTCGTCGCCGTTGAGCCGCGACCGTTGCGGTCGTCGGCTCCTGCTGGGCGCGCAGGGCGTGTTCCCACGTGTTCCTCAGTAGTTCTGGGCCAGGTTGTCGGCCACCTGCGTCATCGAGCCCTTGATCGCCGGCAGCAGGCCCGCGAACGCGCCGAGGCCGGTCACGCCGAGCAGCAGCCACGCCTCCCACACGCGGAACTGCGCCCACTCGAGGTAGACGCCGGTGGCGTCCTCGACGACACCCTGCAGCGCCAGCATCGCGCCGTGGCAGGCGACGAGGCCGAGCAACGCACCGAAGCACGACAGCAGCGCCGCTTCGCCGACGATGATGGCGAGGATCTGGAAGCGGCGGGCGCCGAGCGAACGCATGATCGCGATCTCGCGACGGCGCTCGTTCATCGTGTTGTAGATGGCGACCGTGATCGAGATCGCGGCGACCAGCAGCACCAGCCAGGCGATCACCGCCAGCGCGTCGGCGGCGTTGCCGACCTGCTGCAGGAACTTCGGGATCACGTCGGCCGGCCACGCGACCTGCGCTTCCTTGCTGCTGAACTCCTGCCGCAGCAGGCGCGCGCCGAAGTGGTCCTTCGGGTCGACGACGATCGCCGTCAGGCCGATGCGCCCGGCCTCGACCGGCAGCTTCCTGGCGTCGTCCGGCGTCTTGCCGGGCGGCGTCTCGACCAGGAACACGCCGCCTTCGTGGCCGTCGATCAGGTAGTGCAGGCCGATCGGCAGGAAGATCGTCGTGTCGAGCGGCGAGTTGGTCGGCGCCAGGATGCCGACGACCTCGCAGGTCGCCTCCGGGTGCTCGTGGTAGCCGAACTCGCCGAACTTGCCGTGCACCGGCGTGATCGTGCCGCCGAGGCCGAGCCCGAGCGTGCGCGCGACGCGGGCGCCGACGACGGCCTTCTTCCACTGCGGCTGGATGCGCGGACGCGCCGGCCGAGGTTCCGGGGCCTCGGTGCGCTTGGCGGTCTCGTAGGCGGCGAGGCCGTCGGCGAGCTGCAGCAGTTCGTCGTAGGCGTACACGAACGGCCCCCCGGCCTGGAACCGCAGCGGTTCGCGCTTCTCGCCGTCGTACTGCCACTCGAAGCGACTGAACATCTCGTCGATGGTGCCGATGACCGGGAAGTTGAAGCGGCTCACGCTGTCGCCGCGCGCCTGCGGGATCGCGTAGCGCACCTGCGTGCGCCGCCCCGCCGACTTGCCCGAACGCAGCTCGGTGCAGATGCGCAGCGGGAACAGGCCCGGGGCGACGTCGACGTTGAAGATCGTGTTCAGCACGACCTCGAGCTGGCTCGCGTCCTTCGGCCCCACCACCGCCTGGAAGCCGCCGATGCTGCCCTTGTAGCGCGCTTCGGTCTGCTCCGACATCGTCAGGATCGCCGCGTAGAGCGCGGTGGCGAGCACGATCGACACCATCGTCAGCACCGTGGCGACGAGGCGCACGCGCAGGTTGCGCAGACTGATCGACCAGAGCTTCATGCGTGCCCCCCGTGGCTTGCCACCGCTGCTGCTCCGAGGTCCGAACGCAGCGTCGCCAGATCCACCGTGCGCTGCATGCGCTTCGCCGACTCCGGATCGTGCGTGACCATGACCACCGTCTTGCCGCCGTTGCGCGCGATCTCCAGCAGCAGGTCGAGCACCTGGCCACCGGTGGCGCGGTCCTGGTTGCCGAGCGGCTCGTCCATCAGGATCAGCTCCGGATCGTTGACCAGTGCTCGGCAGATGGCGACGCGCTGCACCTGGCCGACCGACAGCTGGCCCGGGCGATGGTGCATGCGTTCGGCGAGGCCGACCTGCTGCAGCAACGCCTCGGCGCGCAACCTCGCGTCGTGGCCGGCACCGCGGCCGAACAGTGCCCCGAGCAGCACGTTCTCGAGCGCGGTGAACGGCTGCAGCAGGTTGAACGTCTGGTAGACCATGCCGATGTGCTGGCCACGATGGCGGTCGCGCGCCGACTCGCCCATGCCGTCGAGGCGCGCACCGGCGACCGTGACCTCGCCCTGATCGGGCCGCAGGATGCCGGCGAGGATGTGCAGCAGCGTGGTCTTGCCGGTGCCGCTGCGGCCGATCAGCGCGACCTGTTCGCCGGCGGCGACGTCGAGGCGATCGACGGCGCACGCCAGCACGCGCTGTTCGCCGCGCGCATAGCTCTTCTGGACGGAACGCAGGTGGATCATCGTTGGAGTCGGACGGCGGAAGCTACGGAGCGGCGCTCGGGGCCGCGAGCCAGGAGGCGACCTGGTCGAGTTCGCGCTGCAGGTGGCGATGCAGGGGCGCCCGCCCGGCGAAGTCGCCGAGCACGCTCCACGTGTAGGTCTCGACCTCGAGCAGCGGCAGCGGGTCGCGGCCGGCGGCGAGTGCACGCAGCACGCGCGCGACCTCGCGCTGCGTCGAGCCGAGTGCACCCGGATCGTCCCAGAACAGCGGCACGTGGTAGTGCGAACGCACGACGCCGGCGTCGGGCCGCCCGAACTCGGCGCGGCGCCGCGCGACGTCGGGCAGGTCGAGCGCGCGGACACCGCTGCGGGAGGCCGTCTGGTGCAGGTAGCGCGGCTCGGCGAACGCCAGCAGCCGGTCGAGCGCGTTCGGATCGCGCAGTTCGAGGCACGCCGACACCTGGATCTTCGGCACCGCGATGCCGCGCGCACGCAGGTCGGCGAGGGCGTGCAGCGGGTCCTCGCCGACGACGGCGAGGTGGCACAAGTCGACGCAGACGCCGAGATGCCGGCGCAGCACCCGTTCGGGCACCGTCGTCCACGCGCCTTCGTCGAACAGCCAGCGCTCGAGGAACGCCGCCGTCGCCGCCGCGGTCTCCAGCAGGCAATCCGGTTCGGGTTCGAGCGCCAGCACGCAGCAGACGCCGGTGCGCTGCTCGATCGCCGCGAACGCCGACGCACAACGGGCCAGGTTGCGCGCCATCACCCGCAGGTCCGCCGGGGCGTCGCCGGGACCGCGGTAGCCGAGCGGCAGCGTCGACAGCGGCACCTCGCTGCCGGCCGGCACCAGCAGGGCGGCGATCTCGGCGCACTGCCGGGTGTAGGCGAGCCGGTCCTCGTGCGCCCAGTCCGGGCGGTAGACCGCGGTCTTGACCACGTCGTCGTGGAAGCCGCCGTGCGGGAACACGTTCAAGGTCCACAGCGGCAGGTCGAGTTCGTGCAGCAGCGAGCGCAGCTGCGCCAGCGCCGCCGGATCCTCCGCCAGCTGCGCCGCCAACGGCGCCGGCCACCACGAACCGAGCCCGAACGCGCGCCCGGCCGCACGCGCCGCCGCCGCCACCGGCGCACTGTGCTCGCGCAGCGCCGCCGCCACCGCCGCCAGGTCCGGAGCGGGGTGCACGTTGCCACAGTAGGTCAGTCGCCAGGGGGCCATCGGCGGGCGCAGGATAGCCAGAGTGCCGCTGCCACCGCCGCGGTTCCCGAAGAAGGGCAGGAGGAAGGCTGCGGCGGCGCCCCCCGGAATGCCGATGGCCGGCGCGCAGCGCAAGCGACCGCCCATCATGACGCAATCCCCCGCGGCGAACGGCCACGTCTCCGGTGACGACGGCCACAAGGAACGCATCCTCGCGATCCGCCGTTCGAGTTCGTACCGGCAATCGCACATCGACCCCGACTTCATGGGTCGCGTCGAACTGCGCCCCGTGCGCCTGCAGCTCGAGCTGTTGAAGCCCGAGTTGATCATGCAGGAGCAGGGTGTGCACTCGACGGTGGTCGTGTTCGGCGGCACGCGCGTCGTCGAACGCGCCGAAGCCGAGCGCCGGCTGCACGCAGCACAGGACGCGCTGCGCAAGAAGCCGAACGAGCCGAAGCTGGTGCGCGCGGTGCGCATCGCCGAGAACGTGCTGAAGAAGGCGCACTTCTACGACGAGGCGCGCGAGTTCGCGGCGCTGGTCTCCGGCCAGTGCCAGGTCGAGCACCGCTGCGACTACGTGATCTGCACCGGCGGCGGGCCGGGCATCATGGAGGCCGCCAACCGCGGCGCGTTCGAGGTCGGCGCCAAGTCGATCGGCCTCAACATCACGCTGCCGTTCGAGCAGGAGCCGAACAGCTTCATCAGCCCGGAGCTCTGCTTCGAGTTCAAGTACTTCGCGATCCGCAAGATGCACTTCCTGATGCGGGCGAAGGCGATGGTCGCGTTCCCGGGCGGCTTCGGCACCATGGACGAACTGTTCGAGGCGCTGACGCTGATCCAGACGCGGCGCATGGCGCGCATCCCGGTCGTGCTGTTCGGCCGCGACTACTGGCGGCGCATCGTCGACTGGGAGCTGTTCGTCGAAGAAGGCACGATCTCGCCCGACGACCTCGACCTGATCCACTACGCCGAGACGGCGCAGGAGTGCTGGCAGCAGATCCAGGACTTCTGGCGCGAGGCGCCGCCCGAGAAGCTGCCGCGCGGGCAGTGACGGCCGGCCGCGGCGCGAGGCAGTTCGCCGCTGCCGCGCTCGCAGGCATGCTGCATGATGCGCGCGCATGCAGACCCCGACGCTCCCCGGTTCTCCGACGCGCCTCCTGCTCGCCGCGCTCACGGCGGCGGCCGCTGCGACGGCGCAGGACGCCGCCAGCGATCCCGTGCGCGCCTGGTTCGCAACGCCTCCGGCGGAACGCCGCGCGTTCGCCGACCTGGGCGAGGACCTGACGCGCGAGCAGGTGGTGCAGCGCCGCGGCGAACTGCTCACCGCGCTGCGCGCGGGCACGCTGGCGCTGGGCGCCCGCCAGCTGGCGGAGCCGGCGGCGAGTGCCGAGGCCGCGACCGAACACGCGCTGGCCCTCGGTGCTCTGTCGATGCCGTACGTGCTGTTCCAGAAAGGCGAGCGCCCCGCGAACGGCTGGCCGCTGTTCCTGTGCCTGCACGGCGGCGGCGGCAACGCCGAAGCCCCTGGCCCGCACGCTTGGGACGTCAACACCGGCGAGTGGACCGCGCAGCGCCGGCTCGCCGCGCGCCGCTATCCGGCGAACGGGCTCTACTTCGTGCCGCGCATGGCCGACGACCGGCAAGGGCGCTGGTGGTTCGACCACAACCAGCAGGCGTTCGACGCGGTGATCCGCGACGCGATCCTGTTCGCCGATGTCGATCCGGACCGCGTCTACCTGCTCGGCATCAGCGAGGGCGGCTACGGCGCCATCCGCTTCGCCGGCAACCGTCCCGATCGCTTCGCGGCGTGCAACGGCATGGCCGCCGCCGAACCGCTGGCGACGTCGCCGCCGGAGAACATGCGAAACGTCGCGTTGCGCATCGACATCGGCGAACGCGACACGATGTTCGATCGCGTGGGCCTCGCCCGCACCATGGGCGAACGGCTGGCGACGCTGCGCACCGCCGATCCGGGCGGCTACGTGCACGAACTGGTGGTGCAGCCGGGCCGCGGCCACGGCATCGACTACGCGCCGGGCCCACGCTGGCTCGTCGACAAGGTGCGCACGCCGCGGCCGGATCGCGTGGTGTGGACCGTGTTGCCGTTCCACACGCCGGTCGCCCTGCAGTCCTACTGGCTGGCGCTGCCCGAACGACCGACCACGATGCCGCTCTACCTGCGCGCCACCTTGCGCGAACAGCGGCTCGAACTGATCGCCGAAGTCGACGACCCGGCCCACGCCGGCCAGCGCCTGCCGGCGCGCAGCGGCCGCGTGCTGGTGCGCCTCGACGACGGCATGGCCGACCTCGACCGCGAGCTGGAGATCACCGTGAACGGCACGAAGCGCCCGGCGGTGCGGCCACACCGGCGCCTCGCGACGATGGTGCACACGCTCGCCGAACGCGGCGATCCGCGGCTGTGCTTCCCGGCCGAAGTCGTCGTCGACCTCGCGCCCTGACCCGCGTGCCATCGCACGGACTGCGGCCGCCGCAACGAAACCGCGCCGGCTCGTATCACGCGGCGATGCATCCGGACCCGCGCCTGTTCCACTTCGTCGGCGGAACCCTCGGCTCGCTGCGCGTGCGCTCGACCACGGCCGTGATCGGGGCCCCACTGCCGCCTTGCGATCGCGTGCACATCGGTTTCGGCCACGCCGATGCGGCGCTCACACGCAGCGTCGCCTGGCTGCTGCACGGCATGCGCAGCAACGAACGCTACACCGATCGGCACGAGCACGAGCGACTGCAGGCGACGCAAGCGCGCCTCGGCCGCGCCGCCGCGACGCGCGGCGCGATCCTGCCGATCAAGAAGAGCGCGGCCTGGTGGTCGCTGCCGCAGGACGAACGGCTGGCGATCTTCACCGCGCGCAGCCGGCACACCGACATCGGGCTGCGCTACCTGCCGGCGATCGCGCGTCGGCTGCACCACTGCCGCGATCTCGCCGAGGACGCGCCGTTCGACTTCGTGACCCTGTTCGACTTCGCGCCGGCGCACGAAGGAGCCTTCGACGACATGCTGGCGGCGCTGCGCGAGACCGAGGAGTGGCGCTACGTGGAGCGCGAGGTCGACGTGCGCTTCGAACGGGCCGAGTGACGCGAGGGCGAGACGGCGGCCGCGTGCGCGCGACCGTCAGGCTTCGCGCAGCAGCCCGTCGCGCTCGACGAAGCGCCCGGCCTGCACGGCCCGTTCGACGCTCGCTGCCATGACGTCCTTGACCACGGCACCGAGGCGCGTGATGCCGAAGCAGCGCGCCGCTTCGCGCGCGAGGTCGTCGCGGCCGAGGGCCTGATGCTGGCGCAGCAGCCAGCGCATCGCGTGTTCGATCTCCTCCGCCGGCAGCTCGTCGGCCGGGCGGCGCGTCGCGTCGTCGCCGGCGTTCTCGTCGGGCACACGGAAGCCGCGGAACGCCGATCGCTGCGCCTCGTCGACCCAGACCACGTCGCCGGCGACGACCGCCGTCGCCGGCAGCGCGCTGCGCACGCGTTCGCGCACGCGCTCGGTGACGCGCGCCACCTGCCAGGCGGCGGCGACGACGCGCGCGAGGCGGTCGAGGTGCACCGGCGCTTCGCCGACGAGCACATCGGCAATCTGGCGGCGCAGCGGTGGCAACGCGGCCGGCAGCGCGAACTGCTCGGCGGTGCCGACTGCGGCGAGGCTCACCGCCACGTAGGGACGCGGACCGTCCGGATCCTCGATCGGCGACGACGCAGACTCGGGAGCGACGGCATCGACCGGTGCGGCCGTTGCGACCGGCGCTGGAGCAGCCACGACGACGGCCTGCTGCAGGCGCGGCGGCGGCTCCACCACCACGCTGCGCGCCTTCGCCGCCGCGATCGCCGCCTCGAGGCGATCGATCTCCCCCGCGGGATCGAGCCAGAAGTCCGTCGACCAGACGCGATGCAACTGCCAGCCGAGCCCGCGCAGCACCGAGGCGCGCAGCCGATCGCGATCGCGCGCGTTCGCCGCCGAGTGGTAGCTGGCGCCATCGCACTCGATGCCGAGCAGGTAGCGGCCGGCCGCCTTCGGATCGACGACGGCGAGGTCGATGCGGTAGCCGGAGCAGCCGACCTGCGTGTGCACTTCGTGGCCGCGCTGGGTGAGCGCGTCGCGCACCGCCGCTTCGAACGGCGAGTCGACGCCGCGCCCCGGATCGAGCGTGGTCGCCGCGGCCAGCGCCTCGGTACCGCGCAGCGCGTAGTCGAGGAACGTGCGCAGATGGCGGGCGCCGAGCGCCTGCGTGCGGTTCGCGACCTGCTCCGGCCCGACCGACGTGAACACCACCAGCTCGCGCCGCGCACGCGTCACCGCGACGTTGAGGCGCCGTTCGCCGCCCTGCGTGTTCAGCGGCCCGTAGTTCTCGAAGACCCGGCCCTGCGCGTCGGGGCCGTAGCAGATCGAGAACAGGATCACGTCGCGTTCGTCGCCCTGCACGTTCTCGAGGTTCTTGACGAACACCGGCTCGCTGGCGGCGGTGAACGCGGCCTCGAGTTCCGGCCGTTCGCGCCGCGCCTGGTCGAGCAGGTCCTCGATCAGCACCTGCTGCGCCTGGCTGAACGTGACCACGCCGAGGCTCTGCCGCGCGCGCGCTGGATCGAGCAGGCGCGCGACCACGTCCGCGACCAGCGCCTCGGCTTCGATGCGGTTCTGCTGCGAACCGGCGCGGTCGTAGACGCCGGGCACCCGCACGGTGCGCACGCCGAGGCCATGGCCGCGGGCCTCGGGTGCCGGGAACGTCAGCAGCCGGTTCTTGTAGTAGTGGTGGTTGCTGAACGCGATCAGCGACTCGTGGCGGCTGCGGTAGTGCCAGTCCAGGTGCAGCCGCGGCAGGCCGGCGGCGCTGCATTCGTCGAGCACGCTCTCGAGGTCCTCGGGCAATTCGTCGGGCGCGGGCTCGTCGCCTTGCGCCTGGCGCTGGAAGAACGTCGTCGGCGGCAACTGACGGCTGTCGCCGACGACGACCAGCGCGTCGCCGCGGCCGATCGCGCCGACCGCGTCCCACATCGGAATCTGCGAGGCTTCGTCGAACACGACGAGGTCGAAGCGCGTCGACGCCCGACCGAGGTACTGCGCGACCGACAGCGGGCTCATCAGCATGCACGGCGCGAGGCGGCTCAGCAGGCCCGGGATCTCGGCGAACAGCTTGCGCACCGGCTTGTGCTTGCGCTGCTTCTTCAGCTCGCGCTCGAGCACGCCGAGTTCGCTGCTGGCCACCTGCGTGTCGCGCAGCTGCGGCACGCGCGAAGCGAGGCGAGCGCGCACGACCTCGGCCGACAGCCGGATCGCCTGCTGGTCGAGCTGGGCGAAGCGCGCGATCGTGCGTTCGTGGTCGGCGCCGCGGAAGCGGGCCAACGCCGGCTCGGCGGCGTGCACCCGATCGAGCCAGGCGTCGAGGAACGTCGCCCGCGCCGACGCGACCAGCTGGCCGGTGGCGACCTCGCCGCGCGCGTGGGCGGCGACCAGCGGCGAGACGCCGGTCGCGGCCGCCGCGTCGGCGGCAGCGCGGTAGGCGCAGAAGTCGCGCAGCGCCGGGCCGGCGTCGCGCCAACGCGCGGTGCGCGCGACCACCGAAGCACAGAAGCCGGGCGCGACCGCAGCGCCGAACGCTTCGTCGTCGTCGAGCTGCAGCAGCTGCTGCACGGCGCCGCGCGCCGCCAGCCATTCGTCGTGCGCCGCCTGCACGGCGGCGATCGCCTGCGGCAGCGCGTCGGCGCCTTCGGCCAGGCCGTCGAGCTGCGTCGCCAGCGCTGCCAGGGCTTCGGGCGCTGGCGCCAGCGCACCGGGCTGCAGCTGCACCAGCAGCCGCCGCACGTCCTGCACCCATTGCGCCCACGCTGCGACCTGCGGCCAGTCGGCGAGGCTCGCGCGCCAATGCACGCCGAGCGCCTGCGCCACCGCCGCGCGCTCCAGCAGCGAACGTTCGAGGGCGCGCACGCGCAGCGCCACCTGCAGGTCGTCGGCGCACGCTGCCGCCGCCGGCACCTGGCCGACCGCGACCGCAGCGAGCTCGGCGCGCGGGCCGCGGAAGCGCCACCAGCGCAGCAGCACGAACGAACCGGCGGCCCGCTGGACGTCGGCAGCGAGGCGGTCGAGGTCGCGCTGCAGCAGTTCGCGCCGCCAACGCGCCGCCAGCGGCGCCCAGGCGGCATCGCGCTGCGCGCCTTCGTCGCCGGCCTGCTGCAGTTCGCCGGCGAACGTGCGCCAGTCGGCGAGACGCAGCAACGCCGACGGCGGCAGCGACGGCGCCTTCAGCAGCTGCCACAGCGCGGCGAGGTGCCGCAGTTGGTCGCGACTCGGCCCGATCCCGAGCAACGGGGCCAGCCCGCACAGGCCGGCGAACGTCGCGACGGTGCTCGCCAGCTTCTCGGCCGCAGCCGCGAGCCGGACCCCGGCGGCGGGCACTTCGCGCTGCAGCGCCGGCGTCCAGTCGGCGCGGCGCACGCCCCACCACGGCGACGCCGCCGGCACGCCGATCGGCGCCGCGACTCCCGCGAGTTCGGCCACTGCGGCGAACGCAGCCGCCACCGCCGTCGGCGCCGCCGTGGCCAACGCCGGCAGCGGCACACGCGGGGCTCCGCGCAGCGCGATCAGCTCGCCCATCGCCGAGAACACCGACACGCCGTGCTCGCGCGGCCGATGCAGGTCGGCGACGAGGCCGTTCAGTTCGTTGCGGGTGCGCAGCAGGTCGCTGGCGCACTGCCGCCACTCCGCCGGCTCGCGCCGCTGGCCGGCTTCCAGCGCCGCCCGCAGTTGCTCGAGCACCGCCTTCGGGCCGCTCTTGCTGGAATGCAGCTCGAGGCAGAACGGGCCGAGCCCGACCTCGGCGAGGCGCCGCTGCACGACCTCGAGCGCCGCCCGCTTCTCGGCGACGAACAGCACGCGCTGGCCGGCGGCGAGCGCCTGCGCGATCAGGTTGGTGATCGTCTGCGACTTGCCGGTGCCCGGCGGGCCCTCGAGCACGAACGAGCGCCCGTTCGCCGCCGCCAGCACCGCCGCGAGCTGCGAACTGTCGGCGTCCTTCGGGCACAGCACGTCGATCGGATCGAGCTCGTCGAGCCGTTCGCGCACGAACTCCGGCGCGTCCTGCGCGAAGTTGGTGCCCGGCCGTTCGACCAGGTGCTGCAGCACCGGGCTCTGCAGCAGCTCGTCGCGCGCGGCGAGATCGAGCCACATCAGGTACTTGGTGAACGAGAAGAAGCCGATGCACGCCGTCGTCTCGACCTCCCAACGCGGCATGCGCAGCGCCACGGCGCGGAACGCGTCGAGCACCGCCTTCACGTCGACGCCGCTGTCGCCTTCGGGCGGCGTGTCGCCGAGCGGCACGCGCAGGTCGAAGTCGCGCAGCAGGAACTGGCGCAGCGTCTGGTTCAGGCGCGGCTCGGCGTCGTCGAGCACGAAGCGGCAGCCTTCGGTCACCGACGTGCGCTCGACCACCAGCGGCAGCAGCAGCAGCGGCGCGCGCCGCGGCTTCTCGGCGCCGGGCGACTCGTAGTACTTCAGGAAGCCCAACGCGAGGTAGAGCGTGTTGGCCCCGCTCTCCTCGAGCGAGACGCGCGCGTGGCGGTAGATCTCGACCAGGCGCTCGTCGAGCGACTCGGCGTCGATCTCGGCGCGCAAGCGACCGGCGCGCAGTTCGTCGGCGAGATGTTCGGCCAGCACGTCGACGCCGGCGCGCTGCGAAGCCAGCGCGAGGTCGCGTTCGCCGTCGCCCTGGCCGAGATCGGGCCGCGGCAGCACGCGCACGCGACCACCCTGCTGCAGGCGATCCTCGAGCGCCTCGGGATCGTGCGCACACAAGCGCAGCGTCTTCTTGGTCTCGGCGAAGTTCAGCAGCCGGTTGAACATCGACAGGTCGAGCAGGCGGCCCTTCCAGTGCTCGAGGCGGTCGCTCGGCGGCGGCGGCGGCGTGGCGGGCGGCGACTCCGTCCCCGGTGCGGCAAGGTCGTCGGCGACGAACGTCGGCGCCGCCGACGACGCGGCGACGGCGACCGGTGCCGGCGCCGACAGTTCCTCTGCGTCGAGCGGCCGGAACGCCGAGGTGCGCACCGGCAGCGGCCGGAAGCCGCGGCTGCGCGCGGCGGCGACGTCGATCGCCAGCAGGAACTCGGCCTCGTTCGCCAGCTGCTTCGCCGCCGCGGCCTGCGCTTGCGCGGACGAAGCCGCCTGGCCGGCACACGCCAGCGTGCATTCGAGCACCAGCAGAGCACCAGCCTCGACGCGCTTCTTCAGTTCGACCGCCGGGCCGAGCTCGACCTGCGGGGTCGCACCCGGCGTGGTCCAGACGCCGACGAACGCATGCCGACGCTGCACCACGACGAACGGCTGCAGGCCGGCCGCTTCGAGCAGTGCTGCGTAGAGCAGCGCCAGATCCAGGCAATTGCCGATGCGCTCGCCGACCACCTGCTCGGGCGTGCGCACCTTCTGGCCGGTGCGTTCGAAACTCGGCGGCGCCACGACGTAGGTGATGCCAGCCGCAACGACAGCCTCGTGCGCCGCCGCGAGCATCGCCCGCACGCGTTCGGGCGAACCCGACTGGTAGCCGTCCAGAGCCGGTTGGCCGGTCGCGACCGCGAGGTTCTTCGCCATCGCCTGCTGGAGCGGCGACAGCGCCGGGTGGTTCGGCGCCACGAACGTCGCCAGCAACGCCGGCACCGGCTGCAGGCCCGGCCACTCGTTGTAGGCGAGCAGATCGATCGGCGTGCGGGACACGGCGAGCACTTCGCCGCCGCGCTCGAGGCGCACGACCAACTCCGCTCGTTCGCCTTCGACGAGGTTGGCGAAGGCCTCGGCGGACAAGGGCAGGTCGGCGATCGCGATCGCGAGCGAAGCGCCCGCCGGAATCTCGTCGACCGGTTGGCGCCACGGTTCCGGCAGCACCGGCGCGAGCGCGACCACGAGCTCGAGCGACCGCTGCGGCGTCTCGCCGCGGTTGTGCAGCTGCAGCCGCTGCAGCCAGGGGAAGGCCGCTTGATGGAGTGCGTGGCACAAGACCGCCGCATGCTGCACCTCGACCGCGAGCCCGTGGGACGTCACCGCATCACGCTACGGAACACGGCGCGCGGTTCCACGTGCTGCCGGGTGTTCGGGCCACGGGCGGCACCCCGGAATTGACCGCGG
>ERZ1066117.409-NODE-409-length-35733-cov-14.724060_pt1 | contig 35733 bp, 33 predicted proteins | sample MGYA00382764_ERZ1066117 | MGnify/ENA primary metagenome ERZ1066117 (study PRJEB33369, sample SAMEA5778347) | biofilm metagenome | biome: Industrial cooling water; feature: Water cooling tower basin; material: Biofilm | place: United Arab Emirates | collected...
AGGCGACCCGCATCAGCCTCTCCAGACGCCGCTACGCGTCGTTTCCGACCTCGGCGAAGTAGCGCAACCAGCTCCGCTGCGTCGTCTGCGCGCGGCTCGCCTGCCATAGGGCGCCCTTGCGCGTCAGGCTTCCTTCCGCGTCCACGGCACGTCCGGAACGCCCGCCCGCCGGTTCGCCCGGCGCGCCCACGAGAAGCACAGGTCCGAAAGGCGATTGAGGTAGATGCCGATCGCCCGCGGCACCGCCAGCTGCGGTTCCAGTCCGACCTCGCGGACCAGCGTCCAGTAGCGACGCTCGGCGCGCCGCGCCACGGTTCGCAGCACGTGCAGCAACGCCGCCGCCCGGGTCCCGCCGGGCAGCACGAAACTGCGCAGCGGCGGCAGTTCGGCCTCGCTGGCGTCGATCCACTGCTCGAGCTCCTGGACTGCCGGCTCGACGCGCGGAACCGACGCGCTGCCGCCTTCGGTCGCCAGGTCGGCGCCGATCTCGAACAGGGCGTCCTGGATCGACTTCAGCTGCCGGTCGAACTCGGCGTCGAGCGGCTCGGCGCGCAGTACGCCGACGAACGCGTTCAGCTCGTCGACGGTGCCGTAGGCCTCGATGCGGACGTGGTCCTTCGAGACGCGGCGGTTGCCGAACAAGCCGGTGTCGCCGTCGTCGCCGGTGCGCGTGTAGATGGGCATGGGGGACGTGTTCGTAGGGGCTCGGCTCGCGGTCGCAACGAAGTCGCCGGAAATGCCGGCTCGCTCGCGATGCGACAGCCACCCGGCGTGGGCGCCGGGGAAGGAAAATCCGGTCGGCGGCCGTGAAGCCGCCGACCGGAATCTCTGTTCCACATTGGTGGGAAGCCCTTGCGGGCACTTGGAGAGGTGTCACCCACCGGGGGCCGTGGCTCACCAGCTCCGGCGAAAGAGCTGGTAGCCGCCCAGGTCTCGGCCCCATGCAGTCAGAGAGCTGTGTCGCGCGCCCCGTGGCGCGGCGAGCAGTATTGCCGCGATCGCCTCCCGATCAAGACCGCGGCTACCCGCTACCGCCGCGGGAAGCGGCTGTGGCATGCTGCGCGTCTCTCGCCGGCCAGCTCGGCCCGAGGAGGATCGCCATGACTCGTCTTTGCACGCTCGCGGCCGCGGCCCTGTTCGGCGCCGCCGGCCTCACCGCTCAGGACCTGCAGTTGGACGTCCGCGGCGGCTCGATGCCGGGGACCATCGCCATCGACAGCTATCCGGCGGCGGTGCCGCTCGAACTGATGGTCGTGCTGTTCTCGACATCTTCGGGGCCGACACCGTGCCAGCTGTTCGACCCGAACGACCCGCGCTCGCTGTCGGTCGGCCTCGAACTGCTCGACCTCAGCTACGTCAACTTCGCCGACTTCGACGACCACCTGCGCGTCTCGATCCCGCTCGGCTCGGCGCCGGCACTGCAGGATCGCGCGCTGTTCCTGCAGTCGGTGACGCTGAACTTCGCCCCGACGCTGCTCGGACGCATCAGCAACGGCAACGTCGTGCGGCTCGGCAACGCCGGTTCGTTCCGCGACCGCTTCGTGTCGTTCCAGAACGACCGCGCCTTCGCCACGGTGCTGCCGCGCGCCGATCGCACGTGGCTGCTGGTCGGCGGCGCCCGCGGTGGCCTGCTGTCGCAGGTGGCGACGGACACGACGGCGATCTACGACCCGATCGCGGACGCCTTCACGGCGGGGCCGACGCTGTCGGCGCCGCGTTCGCTGCACACCGCGACGCAACTGCCGAACGGCACCTGGCTGATCGCCGGCGGCGTCAACGGCACCAACGACCCGCAGGCGACCTGCGAGGTCTACGACCCGGTGACGGACACGTGGACGCCGGTGGCGACGATGAACTCGGCGCGCACGGGCCACACCGCCACGCTGCTGGCCAACGGCAAGGTGCTGGTCACCGGCGGCATCCAGGCGATGCCGGTCACGCCGACGCAGCTGCAGCCGATCCGCGAGATCGTGAACACCACCGAGCTCTACGACCCGGTGGCGAACACCTGGACGCCCGGTCCGCTGTTGTCGACGCCGCGCGCCGGCCATGTCGCCATCACGCGTCCGGACGGCCGGGTGCTGCTGGCCGGCGGCATCAGTTGGGACACCAACATCATCCTCGGCTGGCTGCCGGCGGTGCGCCGCAGCTGCGATCTCTACAACCCGGTCACCAACACGATCGGCACGGCGCCGCAGATGGCGACCGCGCGTTCGCTGATCGATCCGATCGATCTCGGCAACGACAAGTGGCTCGTCGCCGGCGGCATCAACGGCATCACCATCATCCCGTTCAATCCGGGCAACCCGACCAACACCGCCGAGGTCTACGACGCGGTCGCCAACACCTGGACGACGGTCGGTGCGATGGCGACGGCGCGCGGCAACCACAAGGGCTGGGCGCTCGGCAACGGGCTGTTCCTGCTCGCCGGCGGCGCCAACGGTTCGATCCTGTCGCCGACGCCGCTGTCGACGACCGAGATCTTCTCGACGGTGACGAACACGTTCTCGCCGGGCCCGGCGATGACCAGCGCGCGCGCGGGTGCGGCCGCCTACGCGACGCCGCAGGGCCAGATCATGCTGTTCGGCGGCGCCACCAGCGGTGGCCTGATCGCGAACACCACCGAGTGGTACTACTTCTGAACCACCACGACGGCCTGCTGACCCGCCTCGGCGCCAACGTGCGCCAGCGCCGCAAGGAACGCGGCTGGAGCCGCCGCGATCTCGCCGCGCACACCGGCATCAGCGAACGCTTCCTCGCCGACGTCGAAGGCGGCGTCGCCAACCCGTCGCTGCTGCGCCTGCAGACGCTGGCGCAGGCGTTCGGCGTCGAACTCACAGCACTGCTGGCCGAGATCGCGCAGCCACACACGAGCCGCCACGTGGCGCTGCTCGGCCTGCGCGGCGCCGGCAAGAGCACGGTCGGGCCGCTGTTGGCGCAGCGCCTCGCGGTGCCGTTCCACGAGCTCGACACCTGCATCGAGCGCGCGTCGGGCCTGCGCATCGGCGAGATCTTCCAGCTGCACGGCGAGGCCTACTACCGCGCGACGGAACGGGCCGAACTGCTGCGCCTGCTCGCCGGCGAGCCGTGCGTGATCGCCGTCGGCGGCGGCGTCGTCACCGACGCGCAGAGCTTCCAGGCGCTGCGCACGCGCACGCGCACCGTCTGGCTGCGCGCCGTGCCCGAGGACCACTGGCAGCGCGTGCTCGCGCAGGGCGACACGCGCCCGATGGCCGACAACGAGCAGGCGTTCGCCGACCTGCGCCGCATCCTCGCCGACCGCGAACCGCTCTATCGCCAGGCCGAGATCGTCGTCGACACCTCGTCGCAGTCGGTGGCCGGCGTCGTCGACGCGATCGTCGCAGCGCTGCAGCCGGCTCGGTGAGCGATCTCCGTTCGCGGCTCGCCGGCGCCCGCGCTCACAGATCGTTCGGCAACTCGTCCGGCACCTTGCCGCCGCGCACCAGCACCAGGATCGCGCCGTAGGGCACGACCAGGAACTGCTCGTCCTCGAACGTGATCTCGATCGCCGCCTTGCGGAAGAACAGCGCGGTGTCGCCGAGCTCGACCTGCATGGGCAGGAAGCGCGCGGCCTTGTAGCCGTCCTTCCACGGCTCCTGCTCCTCGGCCGGCGGCGGCAGCGGTGTACCGGGGCCGAGGGCGACGACGGTGCCGCCGCGCACGTCCTCCTTCTCGACGACCGTCGCCGGCAGGTAGAGCCCGACCTTGGTCATGCTCTCGGCCTTCTCCGGCTTCACCAGGACGCGGTCGCCGACGACCAACAGTTGCTTGTTGCCGCGCTTCATGAGCGAACGCCACCATACGAGGCCCGCGACCGCCGCGCATCCGCGCAGCCGAGGGCGGCGAAGGGGCCCGACCATGGCAGCCGTCCCCGAAGTCCGCATCCACACCGCCAACGACCGACCGGTGCGTGCGGACGGCTCGTTCGTCCTCTACTGGATGATCGCCCAGCGCCGCGCCAAGGCGAACTTCGCGCTGCAGCGCGCGGCCACCCTCGCCCGCGAACTCGGCCGACCGCTGCTGGTGCTGGAAGGCCTGCGCTGCGGCTACCGCTGGGCCAGCGACCGGCACCACGCGTTCGTGCTGCAGGGCATGGCCGACAACGCCGCCGACTTCACCGCCGCCGGCGTCAGCTACCTGCCGTACGTCGAGCCGACTCCGGGTGCGGGCAAAGGGCTGCTGCAGGCGCTCGGCGAACACGCCTGCGCCGTCGTCACCGACGACTACCCGTGCTTCTTCCTGCCGCGCATGGTCGCGGCCGCGGCGCGCGCGCTGCCGGTCCGCCTCGAGGCCGTCGACGGCAACGGCCTGCTGCCGCTGCGCGTCGGCGACAAGGTGTTCGGCCGCGCGTTCGACTTTCGCCGCTTCCTGCAGAAGGCGCTGCCGGCACACCTCGGCGACTTCCCCCTCGGCGATCCGCTGCGCGGCTACGACCAAGGCCCGGTCGAACTGCCCCGCGCGCTGCTGAAGCAGTGGCACGGCGCGTCGCCAGCACAACTCGCCGCCGACCCGAAGGCCCTCGCCGCGCTGCCGATCGATCACACGGTGCCGGTCGCTCCCATGCGCGGCGGGGCCGCCGCCGCCGGTGCGACGCTGCGCCAGTTCCTGGCCACGCGGCTGCCGCGCTACGGCGAAGAACGCAGCGAACCCGACGCCGACTGCGCCAGCGGCCTGTCGCCGTACCTGCACTACGGCCACGTCGGCGTGCACCAGGTGTTCGCCGGGCTCGCCAAGCAGGAAGGCTGGACGCGCGAGCGCATCAAGGCGACGCAGGGTGGCCAGCGCGGCTGGCTCGGCATGAGCGAGACGGCGGAGTCGTTCGTCGACGAACTGCTGACCTGGCGCGAGCTCGGCTTCAACTACACGTGGCAGCGCAGCGACTACGAGGACTTCGAGTCGCTGCCCGACTGGGCGAAGAAGACGCTGGAGAAGCACGCAGCCGATCCGCGCGAGCACCTCTACACGCTCGAACAGTTCGCCGCGTCGAAGACGCACGACCCGGTGTGGAACGCGGCACAGACGCAGCTGCGCGAGACCGGCGTCATGCAGAACTACCTGCGCATGCTGTGGGGCAAGAAGGTGCTCGAGTGGACGCGCAAGCCGGCGGACGCGATGGCGATCCTGATCGAGCTCAACAACCGCTACGCGCTCGATGGCCGCGACCCGAACTCCTACACCGGCATCTCGTGGGTGCTCGGCCGCTACGACCGGCCGTGGGCGCCGGAGCGGGAGGTGTACGGCGTGATCCGCTACATGAGTTCCGGCAACACGGTGAAGAAGCTGCGCATGAAGCAGTACCTGGCGCGCTGGTCGGGTGCGGCGGGTGGCCAGCCGAGCCTGTTCGGCGAGCGGTGAGCGGCTCGTGGGCGATGGCGGCACGGCGAACGGCCCTGACCGTCGTAGAATCGGGGCGATGAGCGCCCCTGCGGCTCCGAGCGACGAAACGATGCGCGCCGTCCTCCAGCTCTTGCGCGCATTCGACTCGCACCGTACGGCAGAGCAGATCGCCTCGCAGCTCGGCTTCGACATCCAGTCGGTCGAACAAGCGCTGCAGCGTCTGCTGCTGCGTCGGCAAGTCGTGTGCAAGAGCCACGAACCGCTTGGTTCTTGCCGTATCTGTCTGCCGATCTGGAGTGCCGACCGGCACGAGGAGTAGTTCCTTCGGCGATCGCTGGTTTCGTCGAGCGCGACCGCCCGGGTCGACGTCGGCTGTCCGGTCGCGGCCTGTTGCGGCGCTACGTTGGACGAGCCAGATGACCATCCCTCGTCCGATCGCCGAGCGTTGTGGAATCGTTCGCCTGCACGAGCGGCACCTGCCCGCGTTGCAGCAACTCGCCGCCGATCCGGCGATCGCGGCGCGCACGCGTCTGCCGCACCCGTACCCGCCCGATGGTGCCGGGACGTTCTTCGCAGCCATGCAGCGGGAGCGCGAGGCCGGCACGGCGCACGTGTTCGCGATCGAGGACGAAGGGCGATTCGTCGGCTTGGTCGGCTTCCACCAGATCGAGGCCGGCGCGGCCGAACTCGGCTACTGGGTCGGCCGAGCCGATCAAGGGCGCGGCATCGGTGGCCATGCGGTGCGAGCCGCCGTGCGCGTCGCCTTCGACTACCTGCGGCTGCGTCGGCTGTGGGCGGACGTGTTGGCCGACAACACGGCCTCGATCCGCATCCTGGAGCGCGTCGGCTTCCGCTGCGTGGGCGAACGGACCCACGATGTGGCTCGCTGGCCGGCGGGTGTACTGCTGAGGCGGTTCGAACTGGTCGCGCCGGTGGGTGGGCCGGCCTGATGACGCGGGCGCCGGCCGTTTCCGTGATGTGCGGAAGCGACGGTGCGGATCAGGTCGCAGCGACTGGCTTGCGCGCTGGACACCCAAGTCCCGATTGGCGCTCGTTCCGCGTCAGGCCTGGTTCGGCACGGCCGCACTCCAGCACGCCGTGGGTTTCGTCGCCGCCGGCAACAGCCCAGCCGCCCGTAGGCGCGCGTGCACGTCGCTGCGCGAGGCCACGAACAGGTGCTCGACGTTGCGCAGCCTGCCGACCGTGCCGACCTTCGCGGGGGCGCGCTGGTCGGGTGCGGCGGGTGGCCAGCCGCGACCGACGTCTGGAGTGGCTGCTCGCCAGAGGTGGTTTGGATCGGGGAACACTCCCACAGGCGGTCCTGGTCGGTCGGGCGAGCGAGCGGCAGAGTTGCGGCATGAAGGCGGCTGCTCGGTTCTGGCGGTTCCTGGACGACGTTGCGGCGAGTGCAGGCGATGCCTCCGCGACAGCGCTGACGAGCGCGCTGCGGTCCGCGCTGGCGTCCGTGTCGATGGCCGATCGACGCCAGTTCTGGTTGCGATACGACGAGGCGACGTGGGCCCTGTACTCGTACGACGTGTGGGGTTGTGCGGCGATCACCTGTGGGGGAGACCTGTCGGACGACTGGTTCGAGTACTGGCGGCGCTGGTCGGTGCTCCAGGGCGGCGATCTGCATCGCGGCATGCTGGTGGACCCGGATGCCGCCTTGGCGGACTACTGGGAGAGCGTCGGCCTGATGCGTCTGCCCCGCGACGCCGTGCTCGACTTCTGCAACGGCGAGGCCGCGTGCAGCGCGTTTGCGGACTGCGGCGTCGATCTGTGGGCAACGAGCCGGCGTGTGCGGGCCAGGATGGACGCGGGGCCGGCGGGCACGCCGTGGACCAGCAGGTCCGAGTGGCAGCAGCGCTTCCCTGCGCTCATCCGCTTGTTCGGCGGCCGCTAGCTCTGCGCGAGTCCATCGTTCGCAACTGCAGCTTCGACGGGCAGCAGCCCAGCCGCCCGCAAGCGCGCGTGCACGTCGCTGCGCGAGGCCACGAACAGGTGCTCGACGTTGCGCAGCCTGCCGACCGTACCCACCTTCTCGCCGCGGCCGTTGTGGATGCCGATGCGCGCGCCGACGTAGCGCGGATAGTCGATCGCCAACGTGGCGACGTTCGCGCGGCCGCCCCACAGCGACCCCAGCACCTCCTCGATCTGCGCGCGCGACACGTAGCCTTCGTCGTTGAACGACACCACGATCGTGCGCGCGTCGGTGCGTTCGAGCACGCTGCGCAGGGCCGGCAGGATGCGGCGGCGGCTGTTGAAGTCGCTCGTGCGTTCCTTGCAGTCGACGCGCTTCTTCGCCTTGCCATAGACGTCGAGGTGGTCCCAGCGCACCAGCGACTCCCAGACGTGGTAGTTGCCGAGGTAGCTGTGCTGGTTGTACGGCGGGTCGACGTAGAGCAGGTCGCCGTGCAGCTGCTCGGCGGCGACGGTGGCGTCGAGGCAGTGCGCTTCGCCCTTGCCGCGTTTGGCGCGCGGCAGAACGTCGGGCAGGCGCAGCCGCAGGTCCTCGAGCGCGCGCGGGGCCCACTGCTTCAGGTAGGCCATCTGTACACCGGTGGTGGAGTCGACGCGGTCGGCCGCTTCCATCAGCGCCACCAAGAGCACCGACTCGAGTTCGAACGGCAGGCTGGCCTCGGCGATCGCGCTGCGGATGGCGTCGACGCGGGCGCCGTTCTTCGGGTGCAGGTAGCGCGCCGCTTCGCAGTAGGTGGCGGTGAACGGCCCGGGCGCGCCGGGCAGGCGGTCGAGTTCGGCCAGGTGCTCGCTGGCCGCGGCGAGCACGTCGTCGCGGTCGGCCTGCACGTAGCAGGCGGCGAGGCGGTGCGCGTAGGCGTTGTGGTCGTTGGCCAGCACGCGATAGCCCGCGCGCTTCAGGGCGTGGCCGACGCGCGACGTGCCGGCGAACAGGTCGACGACGGTGCGCACGCTGCGCATCGCCCGCACGACCCGCAGCAGCAGGGGGACGAGGGTGCGCTTGGAGCCGAGGTACTTGATCATCCGCGGCGGGGCGCCGGGCCTTCGGCGATGGCGTGCCGGGAGCGACAGGTGGTACGCCCGACAGGAGTTGAACCTGTGACCCCCGCTTTAGGAAAGCGGTGCTCTATCCAACTGAGCTACGGGCGCCGAGGGCGCGCAGTCTAGCGAGCGTTCGATGCCGCGCGACAAGTCCGTGCGGCGGTCGGCCACGGTGCGCGCCTTCGCGCCGGCGCCGTGCGCTGGCATGCTTCTCCGCCTTCCCGCTCCCCACGACTCCTCCCGCATGCGAACCCCGATCGTGTTGTTCTCCCTCCTCGGTTGCCTCGCCCTGGTGCAGCCTGCGGTCGCGCAGGACACCGGCGGCAAGCCGGCCGACAGCAAGCCAGCAGCCAAGAACGACGCCAAGACCGGCAAGGCCGGCAAGGCCGAAGCTCCGGCCAAGCCGCGCGTGCCGTTCCTGCGGCCCGAAGGTGCCTACGCCGATCTCGCCGAGTCCGGCCTCGACGTCGCCAGCCTGCTGACCGGCGGCGCCGAGCCGGCGAAGCCGTTCTTCCCGTTCCTCGATGCGGTGCAGGCGCTGGCGAAGCTGCCGGAGAGCGAGGTCGTGCTCGACCTGTCGGGTGGTGCTGGCTTCAACCAGCCGCAGCTGCGCGAACTCGAACGTGCGCTGCAGGCCGTGCGCGCGGCCGGCAAGACGATCGCCTGCTACCTGGAGAACGCCGACACCGGCACGTTCCGCCTGGCGGCGCAGTGCGATCGCATCCTGATGGCCGACATGGGCGCGATGGACTTGCGCTCGGCGGCGATGTCGGTGCCGCACTTCAAGGACGCGCTCGACCTGCTCGGCGTGCAGGTCGAGGTGACGCGCGTCGGCGCGTTCAAGGGCGCGGTCGAGCCCTACATGCTGCCGACGATGTCGGACCACCTGCGCGCGCACTACGAGGCGATGCTGCGCTCGATGAACGACGACTCCGTGCGCGCGATCGCCAGCGGCCGCAAGCTGCAGCCCGAGGTCGTGCGTGCGATGCAGGCCGAGCGCCTGCTGACGGCGAAGGACGCGAAGGCGCGCGGCCTCGTCGACCAGCTGGTGCCGTGGAACGGGGCGCAGCGGGCGCTGGCCGCGGTGCGCGGCGACGATGCGTTCGACTACGCCGACGTCGGGCCGAAGAAGAAGAAGAAGGAGAGCCTCGACTTCATGTCGCTGATGACCGGCATGTTCTCCGGCGGCAAGAAGGAGAAGAAGATCGACGAGCCGACGGTGGTGGTCATGCACCTCGCCGGCCAGATCGTCGACGGCGACAAGCCGAGTGCCGGCAGCATGGTCAGCGGTCCCGCGGTGGCGAAGCTCGACGAGCTCGCGGCCAACGACTTCGTCAAGGGCGTGGTCGTGCGCATCAACTCGCCGGGCGGCTCGGCGACCGCCAGCGAAGCGATCCGCAACGCGCTCGTGCGCCTCGCGGCGAAGAAGCCAGTGGTGTTCTCGATGGGCACGCTGGCGGCGAGCGGCGGCTACTGGATCACGACGATCGGCCAGCCGATCCTCGCCGAGGTCGGCACCATCACCGGTTCGATCGGCGTGTTCGGCATGCGCTTCCAGCCCGGCGCCCTGATGCGCCGGCTCGGCGTGCACAACGAGATCGTGCGCCTCGACGACGGCCCGTTGATGGACGCGATGGACCGGCCGTGGAGCGAAGCGGCGCGCTCGCGCATGCAGGCGTTCGTCGACGACATCTACGTGCGCTTCCTGCAGAACGTCGCGACGTCGCGCAACAAGACCACCGAGCAGGTCGACGCCATCGCCGGTGGCCGCGTGTGGTCGGGCCAGCAGGCGGTCGAGAACGGCCTCGTCGATGCCATCGGCGGCGTCGGTGACGCGATCGCGATGGTGAAGAAGCGCGCCAACGTCGGCGACGACGTGGCGGTGCAGCACGCGCCGGAGCCGAAGAACTTCGCCGATTCGCTGCTGTCGTCGATGTTCGACGCGCAGCTCGCGGCCGGCGTCGAGCGTTCGGCGCTGCAGCAGCTGCTCGGCCAGGTCGGCCACCTCGGCGAAGTGCTCGGCCTGCTGCGCGAGGCGCTGGCCGGCGACGGCTCGGCCAAGGTCTACGCGCTGATGCCGCCCGGCTTGCGCGTGCGCTGAGCCGGCTCGCCCGCAGGGCGACCCGACGCGGCGATCGTCGAGCCGCCGCAACGCGGGATCCATCCACCGCGACTCGACGCCATCCGCCCCGCTGCATCGGCTCCTGGCACCGCGTGGCGTCAGCGCGGCCCCATGCGGCCGCGCAGCGTCGCGACGACGATCGCAGCCCAGTCCGCCGGCGTGTGCTGCCAGCCGAGTACCAGATCCGCGGTCTCGCGCGCCGGCTCGACGAAGCGTTCGTGCATCGGCCGCACCGTCTCCAGGTACTGCTGCACGACCGATTCGACCGTGCGCCCGCGCTCGACGATGTCGCGCTGCACGCGGCGCAGGGCGCGCACGTCCGGCGGCGTGTCGACGTAGACGCGCAGGTCGAACGCCTCGCGCAGCTCGGGCACGGCCAGCAGCAGGATGCCCTCGCAGACGATCACCGGGCGCGGCTCGACCCGCTTCGTCGTGCGCGTGCGCGTGTGCACCGAGAAGTCGTAGACCGGCCGTTCGACGGCGCGGCCGCTGCGCAGCGCCGCCACGTGCGCGGCCATCAGTTCGCTCTCGAGGCTCTCCGGATGGTCGAAGTTGGTCTCGGCGCGCGCGGCCGGCGGCAGGTGCGACAGGTCCCGGTAGTAGGAGTCGTGGTCGAGCACGGCGCAGGTGTCCTGCCCGAGCAGCCCGACCAGCGCCCGCGTCAGCGAGGTCTTGCCGCTGCCGGAACCTCCGGCGATGGCGACCGTGAACGGGCGGGCCTGCGTGCGCATCCGCCGCAAGCTAGGGAGCGGGCCGGGCCGCGCAAGCAGCCGATCGCCCCGGCGGCGCCAGTTCGCTGGCGTGCGCGGGGGCAGGTGGCCGGCTCCGGCTGACCGCAAGCTGGCAGCGAGCCGATTCTTCCGGAACGAAGGGCTTGAGCACCGGGCGCCGCCCGCCTTACCCTCGGCAGCCGCCCGGTGAACCCGCCGTGCGCACAACCGCACCGTTGAGCTACGACCCGTCCAACGTGTTCGCGCGCATCCTCCGCCGTGAGATCCCGGCGCAGCTGCTGCACGAGGACGAACACTGCGTCGCCTTCCGCGACGTCAACCCGCAGGCACCCCTGCACTTCCTGGTCATCCCGAAGCGCCCGTTGGCGCGGCTCGGCGACGCCGGTCCAGCCGACGCGATCCTGCTCGGCCACCTGCTGCTGACCGCCGCCGCCGTCGCCCGCGGCCTCGGCCACCAAGAGCACCGCGTCGTGATCAACAACGGCGCTGCCGCCGGCCAGACCGTCTTCCACCTTCACGTGCACGTCCTCGCCGGTCGCCAACTCGACTGGCCCCCTGGCTGAACATGACCGAACCCGAAGCACCGAACGATCCCGTCGGTCCCGAGGTGATGTTCCTGCCGTTGGCGGTGACGACCGCCGAGGGGTGGAACGGTCTCGACCCTGCGACCTACGCGCGGCGCCTGCCGGACTTCGTCCACCAGGTGCTGAACGAAGGGCACGCCGGGCCGTCGGCGATGCTCGAGCTGCAGTCGACGACCGAGGACGGGCCGGTGCGCTGGGTGCAGTTCGACGCGCCGCCCGAGCGCGACGACGCGTTCGAGCTGCTGCCGCCAGGACTCGAGGTGCGTGCGATCGTCACCGGCGAGGTCGAACCGACCGCGGGCGGTCTGCGCGTGGAGTTCCACGTCTACCGCGCCGAGGACGAAGAGGACGACGACGTCACCGCCAAGGTCGGCGGCGTCGTCACCTTCGACGATCCGGTCGCCGGCCTGCTGCGGCTGACGCGCCATCTCGCGCGCCTGCTCGAGATCGACTTCCAGGCGCCGCCGCGCGGGCTGCTGACGCAGAACGGCGAGGCGTTCCGGCTGTTCCTGCAGGGGCTCGACAACGCCATGCTGCTGAGCGGCGAGCTCGACATCGCGGTGCCCGCCGATCGCGAGGCGCTGATGCGGCCGTTCGCCGACGCGCTGGCGCTCGACCCGACGTTCGGCCTGGCGCTGCGCGTCGCCAACGCCACCGCCGCGGTGGCGCTCGACGGCGCCCGCCTCGACCAGGAATCGGTGCGCCGCTTCCTCGACCGCTGCTACCAGATCCAGCCGGCCGACGGCGACGCCTGTGTCGCCATCGCCGAACAGCTGAGCGGCATGGGCGACGACGAACGCGCGTTCGCCTGGCTGCAGCACGCAGCGCTGCTCGACCCGCCGCCGCCGCGTGGCCTCGAGAGCCTCGGCCTGCTGATGGCCCGCCGCGGCGACGTCGCCGAGGCCCGCGCGCTGTGGCAGAAGGGCCTCGACGTCGACGGCCACCCCGATTTCTTCTCGCACCTGGCGCAGCTGGCGTTCGCCGAGGACCACGAGGCCGAAGCCTGGCAACTGCTGGTCGCCGGCTTGCGCCGCTTGTGCGAGCGCACCGTGCGCGCCGGCGAGTGGGACGACGACCCGCGCGAGGGCAGCGTGCTGCTCGAGTGCCTGCACGCGCAGCTCGGCCGGCGGGCAGCGCCGCCCGAGGTCGTGCAGGCGCTCGAACCACTGCGCGGCGTGATGATCGGCGAGGCGCGGGTCTTCCTCGGCCTGTGCCTGATGGCCTGCGGCCAGCGCCGCGAGGCCCGCAACGAACTGCAGCTCGGCGGCCGCGTGGTCGAGGCGCTCGAGGTCCGCGACCTCGCCGTCCGTGCGCTGCTGCAGATCGACGTCGCCGACTTCGAGGTCCGGTTCGCGCGCGCCTGCGATCGCGCGACGCGGGCGCGCAACCCGCGCGACGCGCTGGCCGAGTTCCAGCTGTGGCTGCATCTGCAGCCCGAGTTCTGGCCGGCGCTGTACTTCTCGGCGCTGGCCAAGCGCCGCCTCGGCGAGGCCGACGAAGCGCTCGACCTGCTGGCGATGGCGCTCGAGGTGGCTCCGGGGCAGCCGGACGTGCTGTTCGCGCTGGCCGAGGGCTTCGACCGGCGTCGCAATCCCAAGCGCGCGCTCGAACTGGTCGACGGCGCGCTGCAGGGCCGGCCCGACGATCCGCGGTTGCACGGCGCGCGGGCGCGTTACCTGCGCCACCTCGGCCGGGTCGACGACGCGCGCAAGTGCGTCGCCTCGGCGCGCGAAGCCGGGCTCGACAGCCCGGAGCTGCGCCATCTGGCGCGGCGGCTGCGGCGGGCCTGAGGGCCGCACCGGATCCGCGGGCTGTGCCGCGAACGGCCGCTCAGCGCATCGGCGCGGCGAGCTGGCTCAGGTCGACGCGCGGCACCGAGCTGCTCTGCAGCAGGTGGTCGAGCTTCTCGTTGCCGAGCCACTCGTAGACGAGGTCGATCGGCGTGCACAGGCCCATGTGCGGCACGACCACCGGGTTGCCCTTGCCGTGCGTGTAGATCTTGCTGAACACGCCGATCAGCTGCTTGGTGTCGGCGCGGTAGATGCCGCCGCCGCTGTTGCCGAAGTAGGTCGGCGCGTTGATCATCCAGTAGTTGGCGCCGTTCAACTCGTTGCTCAACGAACTGATCTCGCCGTTGCTCGGCACCGGGTCGTTGCCGAGCGGGCAGCCGACGGCGCACACCGCGTCCCACACCTTGATCGACGGCGCCTCGGCGCGCGGCAGCACGTTGGCGACGTTCGGCAGCTTGCGGTCGGTGAAGATCTGCACCAGCGCGGCGTCGATCTTCGGCTGTGCGGCGACCATCTTGCCCTTCACCACGAGCTTCTCGCCCGGCAGGTAGATGGTGACCTCGAAGCCGTCCGTCTGCGCCTTCGGCGTGTCGGCCAGGATGTTGCGCACGACGTGGTAGGAGGTCAGCGCGTAGGTCTCGGTCTTGTGGCCGTGCTTCTCGTTCGGCCCCGAGAACACGATCGTGCCCGAACCGACGGTGTCGTCGCCGTTCAGCTGCACGGTCGGCAGCAGCATCGTGCGGGTCAGCTCGTTCGGGTCGCGGTAGAGCTGGCCGGCCAGCTGCGCGATGGCGCGGTTGGCCTCCGACAGCTTCATGTCGGCGTCGTGTTCCTTGGTGCGCACCTCGCGCATGTAGGCGTCGACCATCTGGCGCTGCCGCTCGAAGTCGCTGGTCAGCTGGCTGCGGAACGACAGCACGTCGCTCTTCGCGCGCTCCAGCTCCAGCTCGATGTTGCGGGCCTGTTGCGAGCCGACCGCGGCCGAGCGCAGCTGCGACTCCAGCTCCTTCATGCGCGACTCGGTCTGCTCGACGATCTGCCGGCGCAGTTGCTCGAGCTCCTTGGTGTCGCCGACGGCAGCCACCGCGCGCTCGACCTTGCGTTCGAGTGCGGTCACGTTCTGTTGCTGCGCCTCGAGCCGCGCCACCTGCTGATGGAACGAGACCATCACCACGAGCGCGGCAAGGCCGCACGACACCTCCACCAGAGTGCGTTTCATCCCAGTTGCTCTTCTTCCCGGTTGCTGCGACCCGCCCCTTGCCGAAAGCCGCTTCGGCGAACGCCCCAAAACGGCTGAAGCGAAAAGCAACTGCCTTTGCCGCAGCAACTTGGGGCGCCCATGCCACCGGCGCATCGGGTTCGTCGGCGACCGCGCCGCGCGGCGGCCGACTGCCGCGTCCTGCAGCACTTCCGGCGCCAGCGTCGCAAGGTCCGGCAGTCGCGGCCCCTGGCTGTGGTCGTTCGCGACGGTCGCGCCGCTCGCCTTGCCGGCTCGTCTGGGGCGCGCTGGCGGCCTAGACTGCGCGATCCCCGCCAGTGCTTCGGGGGCCCTCCACGCATGACCTTCGCCCCGATCCCCGAACTGCTCGACGAACTGAAGGCCGGCCGCCCGATCGTGCTGGTCGACGACCCCTCGCGCGAGAACGAGGGCGACCTGTGCTTCGCCGCCCAGTTCGCCACCCCCGAGCTGATCAACCTGCTGGCGCGCGACGCCTGCGGCCTGATCTGCCTGCCGATGGATGCCGAGATCTGCGACAACCTCGGCCTGCAGCCGATGGTCGCCGACCAGCAGAACAAGTCGCGCTTCGGCACGGCGTTCACGGTGTCGATCGGCGCCGCCAAGGGCATGACCACCGGCATCTCGGCGAAGGACCGGGCGCTGACCGTGCAGGCGGCCGTGGCGCCCGGCGCCAGGCCCGAGGACATCACCAGCCCCGGCCACATCTTCCCGCTGCGCGCGCGCGAGGGCGGCGTGCTGGTCCGAGCCGGCCACACCGAGGCGGTGGTGGACCTGTGCCGCCTGGCCGGTCTGCGCCCGGCCGGCGTCATCTGCGAGGTGATGAAGCCCGACGGCGAGATGGCGCGTGTGCCCGACCTGATCGACTACTGCCAGCAGCGCGGCTTCAAGCTCGGCTGCATCGCCGACCTGGTCGAATACCGCCGCCGCCGCGAGCGGCTGATCGAACGCGTCGCCGTCGCCCGCATGCCGACCACGCACGGCGACTTCGACTGCCACACCTACCGCAGCCTGGTCGACGGCCGCACCCACATGGCGCTGACCGTCGGCATCCCGCGGGTCGGCGAGAGCGGGCGCTTCCCGCCGATCGAGGAGCCGGTGCTGGTGCGCGTGCACTCGCAGTGCCTGACCGGCGACGCCTTCGGCTCGCTGCGCTGCGACTGCGGCCCGCAGCTGCAGTTGGCCATGGAGAAGGTGCAGGCCGCCGGCCGCGGCGTCGTGCTCTACATCAGCCAGGAGGGCCGCGGCATCGGCCTCGCCAACAAGCTGCGCGCCTACGAACTGCAGGACCGCGGGCTCGACACGGTCGAGGCCAACGTGCACCTCGGCTTCCGGCCGGACGAGCGCGAGTTCGGCACCGGCGCCCAGATCCTGCACGACCTCGGCCTGCGCCGGCTGCAGCTGATGAGCAACAACCCGAAGAAGCTCGCCGGCCTGCAGGGCTACGGTCTCGAGATCGCCGCCCAGGTGCCGTTGGTTGTCGCTCCCAACCAGCACAACCAGAAGTACTTGGACACGAAGCGCGAGAAGATGGGCCACCTGTTCGACAAGCCCGTTGGCAAGGTCGACTGAGCGGTGGCTGGGCCGCCCGGCGGCCCGATCGCAACGCGTGCGGAAGAAACCCGGGGCGGTGCCCCTCAAAGCGCCGCCGTGTTCGCCTTGCAACGACCCACCGAAATCCCCGACGCCGAACTGATCACCGGCGCCCTGGCTGGCAGCGAGGCCGCGTTCGCCGGCCTCGTGGACCGCTACAAGGACCGGATCTTCCGGTTGCTCGGCCGCTACTGCCGCGACCAGATCGAGTGCGAGGACCTGGCGCAGGACGTGTTCCTGAAGGTCTTCCGCAAGCTGCACACCTTCCAGGGCGGCTCGGCCTTCTACACCTGGCTCTACCGCATCGCCGTCAACGCCGCGACCGACCACCTGTCGAAGGCGAGCTCGCGGCGGCTGCGCCTGGTCGAGGACGACGCCTCGCTCGACACCGGCGGCGACCGCGACGAACAGAACCCGGCGGCGCCGCTGATGACCGCCGAACTGGCGAAGGTCACCCGCGAGATCGTCGACAGCCTGCCCGAGAAGTTCCGCACCATCCTGGTGCTGCGCGAGTTCGAGGACCTCTCCTACACCGAGATCGCCGAGGTCCTGCAGATCCAGCTCGGCACCGTCGAATCCCGTCTCTTCCGCGCCCGGCAGCGTTTCAAGGACGCGCTCGAGCGCCTGCATCCCGAACTGCTGCCCGCCGGTGCCCCCGCCGGCCAGGGCCGAGGTACCTCCCGATGAGCTCCCACGACGAACGGCAACTGCAGCGCTACCTCGACGGGGCGCTCGATCCCGCCGCCGCGGCGGCGTTCGCCGCGCGCCTGCAGGGCGACGCCGCCCTGCGCCAGCGCCACGACGACGCGGTGGCGATGCGCGGCCTGTTCACCGCCGCCGCGGCCGCGACCCCGCGTCGGCCGCGCGCGGACTTCACCGCCGGCGTGCTGGCGGCGGCGCGGCAGCTGCCGACGCGCCAGCAGCTGCAGCAGGCCGACGAGGTCGGCTCCGCGATGGCGTTCTGCCGGCGGCTGCTGTTCGCCGCCGCCCTGCTCGGCGCGCTCGGGCTGCTGTGGCGCTCGGGCCTGGCCACCATCGGACACGGCGCCGACACGCTGCAGGCGGCGCCCGACGACGTGCGGCAGGAGATCGATCGGCTCGACGCGCTGCTGCAGAGCGGTTCGCTCGACGCTCCGCCCACCGCCGGCAGTCCGTCCGCCGGAAGCAATCGCCGTCGCTGACGCCGACCGACATGCGCGGGATTCGCCTTTGGATTCTGGTGCTGGCCCTGGGATGCTTCGTCGCCGGAATGATCGTCGGCACCACCTTCCTCGGGCACCACACCAGCGAGGCCGCTCTGGCGGTGCCGATGCCGGACCGCGTCTACACGGAGGACCTGGTCGAGAAGTACCAGCTCACCGCCGCGCAGCGCCGCAGCGTGCAGCTGGTGCTGCAGAACCAGCGCAACGAGGAGGCGGCGATCCGCGCCGGCATCGAGTTCGCCCAGTTGCCCGAGAACCTGCGCAACCGGCTGCTGGCGTTGCACGGGCTGACGCGGCAGCGCATCCGCGCCGTGCTCCAGGGCGAGCAGCTCGAACGCTTCGATCGCGACCTGCGGCCGACGTCGCCGGCGGACCCGAAGCCTCGCTAGCTGCGGCCCGCAGCGCCCCGTCCGCCGCCTCCGACCCACCCGACTCAGAACCGCCAGACCACCGAGCCACCGAGCCACGGAACGACAGGAACACGCATGAGGACCATCGGCATCGATCCGGGTGACTTGGCGGCGAAGGTCGTCGAGATCGACGGCAGCTACAAGAAGACGCGCCTCGTGCACGTCGGCATCGCCCCCGTGACGCAGGACGCCGGTGCGCCGGGCGACGCGGCGTCGCGCGCCGCCGCGCGCGTCGAGGCGGTGGTCGTGGCGATGGGCGACGGCCGCCGCGGCGAGATCGCGCTCGCGCATCCGTGCCGCGAAGCGATCCTGCGACCGCTCGACCTGCCGTTCAGCGGCCGCGAGGCGATCCGCAAGGTCGTCAAGGCGGAGATCGAAGGCGAGATCCAGAGCGGCTCGGTCGACGACATGATCGTCGACTTCCACGAGATCGGTCCCGGGCAGAGTGGTGGCACCCGCCTGCTGGTCGCCGCGGTGCCGAAGGCGGGCATCAAGTCGATGCTGACGTCGCTGGCCGCGCACAAGGTCGAGCCCGAGTCGATCGACCTCGACAACATGGCGCTGTGGCGGGCGGCGCACTGGGCCGGCGTGTTCGAAGGCGCCGCCGGCACCGAGACGAACGTCACCGCCGTCGTCGACCTCGGTGCCCACTCGGTCAACGTCATCCTGGTCGAAGGCGAGCACCTGGTCGAGATGCGCGTGCTGCGCGTCGGCGACGGTGCCGTCGCCGACGAGATCGCCCGCAAGAACGGCATCGACGTCGCCGCCGCGCGCGATGCCGTGCAGGCGTGCCTCGCCAGCGGCGCCGACCAGCGCATCGAGGTTCCGGCCGCGCTGCCGATCGCGCCGAAGGGCTCGGTTGCCGAGGCGGCCGACGACGCGGCGCCGCCGGCGGTGCCGGCGACGCGCGTCGTGCGCATCGAACACGCGGCGGTCGAGGCGGCGCACACCGCCTGCATGCAGCGCATCGCCCGCGAGCTGACGCGCTTCCTGGCCGCTTCGGGCCGCAGCGAACGCCTGCGCGCCGTCTACGCCACCGGTGGCGCCAGCCGTTCGGCCGCCGCGAAGGAGATGCTCGCCGCCGTGTTCGGCGTCGAGGTGCGCGAGCTCGACCTGCTGGCGAACCTGTCGCACGACCTGCCGCCGGATCAGGCGGCGGAACTCGGATCGCGGATCGCGGTCTCGTTGGGCATGGCGCTCGGCGCGATGGGTGGGCCTGCGGGCTTCGAGCTGCGGCAGGAGGACCTGCTGCTGGCGAAGGGCTTCGAGCGCGTGAAGTTCCCGCTGGCCATCTTCTGCATGGTCGCGGTGCTGGCGCTGTTCGTGCACTGGAACCTGCGCAAGGCGGAGAAGCGCACGCTCGAGATCCAGATCGGCCTCGAGTACTTCGACAAGAAGGACCCGAAGAAGCCGCCGCAGTTCTTCGGCATGCTGAACTCGCTGTTCGCGTCCACGTGGTTCGAGAACCCGCAGCAGTTCCGGCTGGTGAAGGGCGGCAAGGACTACGTCTACAAGGACCTGGTCGCCGAGCTGTTGGCGGTGCCGGTGCATCGGCGCCTGCAGATCGTGCGCGATCGCCTGCGCGAGGTGTCCGAGCAGAAGCAGAAGGACTCCGGCATCTTCGAGGACGTGTCGATCGAGTCGGGCCTCGCCGTGCTGGTGCGCTGGTCCGAGATGCTGCGCGACGCCGAGCCGGAGCTCGGGCGCTTCCTGGTGACCAAGTTCGACCTGTCGATGAAGGCGCCGAACCGCACGCTCGAGTTCACGGTGGCCTTCCGCGGCGACGACTTCCGCGATCGCCGCTCGGCCTTGCAGCGGGTCATCGACGCCGAGCTCGATCGCGCCGACTCGCCGTTCGAACGGCCCAAGCGCCCCGACGAGGGCAAGAGCGAGGACATGTTCAAGGACAGCAAGGACAGCGGCGTGATCGGTGCCTACTACCGCATCGTGCTGCACGTGAAGGAGAGCTTCCGCCCGTTCGGTTCGCGGGGAGGCAAGTGAGGTCCCGATGAACATCCTCCGCAATCTCGACGCCTACCGCGTGATCGTGATCGTCTGCCTCGTGCTGCTGCCGATCGGCTGGTGGCTCGTGCGCGACCTCGAGAAGGAGATCGCCGCCTGCAACGAGACGATCCGCGCCGCCAAGCGCGACAAGGGGCTGATCGAGGAGATCGGCAAGCTGCAGCGCAAGGTCGAGGTCGTCGTGCAGAACAAGCGCAGCATGTCCGACTCGATCAAGGACCCGCGCACCTACTTCCAGGGCCAGTTGCTGCAGAGCGGCCCGGGCCTGAAGGCGAACGACTTCTCGATCCAGGATCCGAAGGAGGAGCCGTCGACGATGGCCTCGAAGCAGCCGATCGTCGACTACGTCGTCGACATCGCCGGCTGGCGCAAGGACCTGCCCGTCAAGTTGGACTTCCTCTACGCAGCGATCTACAACTGCGAATCGGGGGCCAGCGCGGTCAGCGAAGCCGCGCAGCAGTCGGTGTGGCGCCTGCGGGACCTGAAGGTCGTCAACGCCTCCGACCCGACCGGCTTCAGCGGCGGCAAGACGCCGCCGCCCGAGCTGAAGGACGAGTGGCTGATCCAGGAACTGAAGTTCGCGCGCCGCGAGCCGCGCAAGGGCAAGTGACCGGCGCAGCAGGGACCACCGCCGGCTCGGTGCCGGCGCGTTCGCTGCTCGCCGTGGTCTCGCTGCTGCCGTTCCTGCTGCCCGCCTGCACGTCGGTCGTGCGCTACTCGGACGGCCTCGTCGATCCGCAGGCCGGGCGCTCGCTGTTCACCCGCCTGCCGGCGTCGATCGGCGCCACCACCGGCTTCGTCGTCGGCATCCCGATCGACGTCGTCGCCCTGCCGGCCACCTGGATCGTCTACCGCTCGCAGCCGCGCGAGACCCGCGAGGTCGCGTCGGTGTTCCTGTTCCCGTCGTTCGTGCTGTGGAAGGTCGGGGCGTTGGTCGGCACGCCGTTCGACCTGGTCGAGTGGGGCGCCTGGCGCAGCTGGCATCCGCCGGCGCCGATGTCGGACAACGAACGCGAGGCGATCGAGCGGCTGTGGGACGAGCGCCTCTACTACACCGAGTATCCGGTCACTCCGGTCTATCCGCTGCCGGACGGCGGATCGGCGCCGCCGCGCTGATGCGGTCGCCGGCCGCGTCGCTACAGTCGGCGCATGGCGCAGGACGCGGCGATCGTGCTGAAGAAGTTGGCGGAGCGGGTGCTCGCCAAGAACGGCGACGTGCCGTTGGCGCAGCTGCTCGAACTGCTGGTGCCGGTCCGCCGCCTGCGCGATCTCGCGCGCGACCTCGGCCTGACGCCGAAGGGCGGCTTCCGCGTCGACCGGGCGCCGGCGCACGTGCTGGCGCCGCTGCTCGCCGACGTGCGCGAGCCCGAGCCGCTCGATCGCATCCTGCGCGCGTTGCTGCCGGCGGCGGACGACGACGGCGGCGACGCGGAGCCGGCGGCCGCCGTCGATCCCGCGGTGCTCGCCGAGGCGCGGCAGCTGCTGTCGCTGCGCGAGTCCGAGGTGGCGCGCTTGCGCGACGAACTCGAACGGGCGCGCGAGGCCCTGGCGCGCGCGCAGGAACGGGAACGCGAGCAAGGTCGCCGCGCCGAGCGCCTCGATCACGAGCTGGCGCTGCTGCGGCGCGATCGCACGAGCCGCGTCGAACCGGTGCGCGAAGCGCCGTCGCGCGACGACAAGGAGCTGTTGCGTCGCCTGCACGACCTGGAGAACGAGCGCGAGGGCTTCGTCGCCGCCGACGCGGCGCTGCGCCGCCAGGCGGCGTTCGACCAGTCGCGCCTGCGCGAGCTCGAGCAGACCGTGCGCGAGCTCGAGGAGCTGCTGCCGAAGGGCAAGCGCCGCCGCAAGCCAGCACCGCCCGAGCCGCCGCCGCCACCGCGCCGCTTCCTGCTGCCGCGCTTCACCGCCGCGTTCTACAAGTCGCTCGACGGCAAGGAGCCGCGCGCGGTCGAGCGCGCGATCCAGGCGGTGCTGCTGTTCTGCACCGAAGGCCACGGCTACCCCGGCCTCGAGGTGAAGCAGCTCGGCGGCCAGGACACCTGGAGCCTGCGCGCGTCGCTCGGCCTGCGCGTCTACTTCCGCCAGGGCGACGGCGAGATCGAGCTGCTCGAACTCGGCGACCGCGAGGACCAGAACACCACGCTGCGCCGGCTGAAGGAGCGCTGATGCGCCGCCGGCCGAGCCAGCCGGTGATCCTGGACCCGGGGGCGCCGCCGTCGTTCCCCGACCCGCGCGACTACGACCGCGAAGGCCTGCTGGCCGTCGGCGGCGACCTGTCGCCCGAGCGCCTCGTCTGCGCCTACGGCAGCGGCGTCTTCCCCTGGTACGGCGAGGGCTACCTGCCGTTGTGGTGGAGCCCGGATCCGCGCGCGCTGCTCGACCCGGAGCACCTGCACGTGTCGCGCAGCCTGCACAAGCGCATCCGCCGCGGCGGCTTCACGGTGACGTGGAACACGTGCTTTCCGCGCGTGATGCGCGAATGCGGGCAGCGTCGCAAGGACGGCACCTGGATCCTGCCGGAGATGCTGGCCGCCTACGAACGGCTGCACCGGCTCGGCCACGCGCACAGCCTCGAGGTGTGGAGCGACGGCGTGCTGGTCGGCGGCACCTACGGGGTGCAGGTCGGCGGCCTGTTCGCCGCCGAGTCGATGTTCCACCGCGCGACCGACATGTCGAAGGTGGCGCTGGTGGCACTCGTTCGCTCCCTGTTCGCCGCCGGCATCGTCTTGCTCGACGTGCAGTTCGCGACCGCGCACCTGCGCACGCTCGGCGCCTTCGAAGTGCCGCGCGCGGAATACCTGCGCCGGCTCGCCGTCGCTGTGCCGCTCGTCGTCGATCTGCGTGGCCTCGCGCCCGATGTCGGCGCGGCGACCGGCGGTGAACCCGAGGTTGCACCGCCGTGAGTCGCGCTCGCGTCGCTGCGAGTCTGTGTTAGCCTCCCGACCCCTCAGGAGACCTCTCGATGCGCCCTCGCTCCCTGCTGTCGCTCGCCGTCGCCGCTGCCGTCGCCCCCGTCTCGTCGTCCTCGTTGTTCGCGCAGACGCCGGTGCCGGCGACGCCCGCCGTGCGGGTCGTCGGTGGTGCCGTGGCCGTGCCGCTGTCGACGCTGCAGGGCCAGCAGGATCCGAAGGCGGCGCCGCCGGCGCAGCCGCAGCCGGCGCAGGATCCGGCGGCGCCCGCGGCCCCGGTGGACCCGAAGGCGGCGGCAGCCGCGACCGAGCGGCAGCAGAAGTTCCAGCAGCTGCAGTGGGACCGCCGGCCGTCGACGGTGCTGAAGGTCTGGTCGCAGCCGGAGCTGAAGCCGTACGACCCGAGCGAGGAGAAGGACAAGAAGGAAGGCGAAGGGGCCGCGCCGCCTGTGCCCGACGCCGGTGCGCCGCCCGAAGGCGGCGAGATGCACGTCGAGATGTCGGGCGAGGTGCCGCCCGAGGTGCTGCAGCGCATGGTGATGGAGCAGCTCGGCGCCGAGACCGGTGGCGAGGCGGCCCCGCCGCCGCCCGCCGGTGCCGCCGCCGATCCGGCGGCTGCGGCCGCCGCCGCGAACGCCAACAAGGAGAAGCAGCTGCAGCAGAAGCGCCTGCAGCGCGAGCTCGAGATGCTGCAGCGCGACGTCACGTTGGGTCGCTGGCACAAGCTCGCCGCGTTCTTCGAGACGTTGCCGGAGAAGTCCCGCAAGCAGAGCTACGAGCACTTCCTGCGGGCGGTGCTGCAGCACCCGCAGCGGCCCGAGGACCAGCGGGTGCCGCCGCACCTGCAGGAGAAGAACCGCTTCTCGTTCGACGACGTGCTGACGATCGCCGGCCTGGCTCCCGGTGGCTTCGACAAGAAGCAGGTGCCGATGCTGTCGCAGCTGCTGCGCCGCTCGCTGGAAGGCGGCGCCGTGCTCGAGGAACTGTTGCGCCTGCTCGGCGACGAGCAGAAGAAGCCGGAGGCCGAGCAGCGCCTCGATCGCCGCGAGACGGCGATGCTGCTGGCCGCGATCGGCCAGGAGGTCGAGATCGGCGCGTTCCTGCCGACGCCGGCCGAGGCCGAGCAGAAGAACGACCGCGAGGGCATGAACCTGCTGGCGCGCCACGCGCTGGCGATGTTCGCGAAGGAGAAGAAGAACAGCTTCCTCGAGACCGCCTGGCAGGTGACGCAGTCGGCGCTGGCCGCCGGCGAGGTCGGCGAGGCGGAGAAGGCCGAGGCGCTGCGGCGCGCGGTCGAGCTGGCGCCGAAGGTGCGCGCCGAGCTCGGCCCGTCGTGGCTCGCCGAGAGTTTCGCCAAGCGCCCCGAGCGCGGCATGGAGATCGTCGCCACGATCGGCGCGCAGGTGGCCAAGGGCTTCGGCGAGAAGCCGCAGGACACGAACTACCGCGCCACCGGCCTGCGCTTGCAGAAGACCGCCGTCGACGCGCTGCTGAAGGACGCACCGCAGCTGGCCGAGGCGTGGCGGCCGACGTTGGCGCTGCTCGCTACGGGCTGGATCGTCGAGGCCTCGCACAGCTACCAGTACTCGCAGTCGGACTCGTGGGGTCCGGTGATGGAGCGCGACGACTTCGGCAACATCTTCTGGACCAGCCGGCGCCGCGGCGGCGGCGGCGAGGTGCAGGCGATCGAACCGGCGGACCTGATCGAAGCGCAGCCCGGCACGCAGTGGGCGAGCCTGCTCGATCCGGCGCTGCAGCCGCACTTCGCGACGGTGTCGGCGCAGCTGTGGCTCAAGGTCAACGAGCCGGCGAAGGCGTTCCCCTACATCGAGCAGCTGGCGAAGGTGAACCCGCGCAAGGGCAAGGAGCTCGCGCACGAGTTCCTGCGCGTCTGGATCCGCAACGCCAACCCGAACGCCAACAACCGCGTCAACTCGTACATGTTCATGTACGGCTTCGACGAGCGCAGCAACGGCATCCCGCTGACGCGCAGCAAGCAGGAGCGCAACCTCGAGGAGCTCGGCAGCTGGGTCGAGCGCCTGCGCCAGCTGCCGATCGGCGGCGTCGACGAGAAGCTGCTCGGCGAGGCGTTCGTCACCGCGCACAGCGCCGCCGAGGTGTTCCGTCTCGAGACGATGGAGAAGGTGTTCGGCGACGTCGAGAAGATGGACCCGCAGCTGCTCGGTGAACTGCTGGGCAAGATGCGCACGAACCTCGCCACCAAGTGGCGCATGCCGGCAGTGCAGGACCAGGCGAAGACCAAGCGCTCGCAGCGCGAGATGCTCGCCGAGGTGCAGCGCGGCTACGAGGTGGCGCTGTCGGTCGCGCAGCGCGCGCTGCAGAAGCGCGGCCGCCACTGGGCGCTGCTGTCGGTGGTCGGCGCCATCCTGCACGACCAGATCAACTTCGGCCGCGAACTGCAGCGCGACAGCGGCTTCGCCGAGGGTCGCAAGGCGGCGTTCGAGCTGTTCGCGCAGGCCGCCGCGCAATACGCCGAGATCGCCGACGGGCTGCGGCTCGACCAGGAGACGATCGCGCCGTTCGACACCTGGTTCTATGCCGCACTCGGCGCCTCGGACCTCGGCGCCGTCGACCAGGACACCGTGCTGGCGAAGAACCAGCTGCCGCTGATCCGCCAGGCGATCGACGCGCTGCCGAAGGCGAGTGCCGAGCGGCACCTGACGATGTTCGCCAACAACCTGTTCAACCGCATGTCGGCGGTGAAGCCGCAGATCAAGTACCGCTACCTCGAGGCGGGCTTCGCGATCGTCGGCGAGCACCCGCAGGCGCGCGAGGCGAAGAAGGTCTGGGAGTACTACCAGGACCTGTTGCGCGAGCTGCGGCTCGAGGCCGTCGTCGACGGCTCGACCGCGGTCGGCACGCAGCCGTTCGGCCTGCGCGTCGACATCGTGCACTCGCCGGAGATCGAGCGCGAGAGCGGTAGCGGTGGCTTCGCCAAGTACGCGACCAACCAGAACAGCATGAGCTACGCCTACAACTACGGGCGTCCGCTCGAGAACTACCGCGACAAGTTCACCGAGGCCGTGACCGCGGCGCTGCAGGAGAACTTCGAGGTGGTGTCGGTGACGTTCAACGGCGAGGGCATGCAGTCGAAGCCGACCGACGCGCCCGGCTGGCGCGCGACGCCGTACGCGTACCTGCTGCTGAAGGCGCGCGGGCCGCAGGTCGACCGCGTGCCGGCGATCCAGCTCGACTTCGACTTCCTCGACACGTCGGGCTTCACCGTGCTGCCGGTCGGCAGCTCGCCGGTCGTCGTCGACGCGTCGGCGAAGGCCGAACAGCGGCCGTTCACCGACCTCGAGATCACGCAGTTGCTCGACGAGCGCCGCGCCGACGAAGGCAAGGTCACGCTGGAGATCAAGGCGAAGGCCAAGGGCCTGATCCCGGACCTCGAGTCGATCCTGAAGCTCGAGCTGCCGGGCTTCGTGGTGACGAAGCGCGACGACCAGGGAGCTTCGGTCAACAAGTTCGCCGAGACCCAGGACGGCGTCGAGAGCGAGCGCATCTGGCTGCTGGCGCTGGCGCCGGAGAACGAGCACGAACGGCCGAACCGCTTCGTGTTCGGGCGGCCGCTGGTCGAGGGCACCAAGGCGACCTACCAGCGCTACGACGACGCCGACCTCGCCACCGTCAGCCCCGAAGTGGCCCTGACCGGCACGCGGGACCGCAGCGAGCCGGTGTGGGTCTGGGTGCTGCTCGGTGTCGCCGCCGTCGCCTACTTCCTGTGGTTCCTGTTCGCCAAGCCGGCGACCGGCACCGCGGGCCCGCGCCAGCAGTCGCTGGCGCTGCCGAGCCACGTCAATGCGTTCACGGTGCTGTCGCTGCTGCAGCAGATCGCTGCCCAGCGCAAACTCGACGACGCGCAGAAGCAGAAGCTCGCCGCCGACATCGCGCGCATCGAAGCGTGCCACTTCGACCGCGCGCAGGATCCGACGCTCGACCTCGAGGCCGTCGCCCGCGACTGGCTGCGTCAGGCCAGCTGAGTGCCGCCGCCCTTCCACCACCTTCTCCCCGCCGACCTCTCTTCGCAGATCCCATGACCGCTCCCGCTGCTTCTCCCGTGGTCCGCTTCGCCGAGACGCGCACCTACCTCGACCAGATCCGCACGCGCGTCGGCAAGGTCATCGTCGGCCAGGACGTCGTCGTCGAACGCGTGCTGATCGCGATGCTGACGTCGGGCCACCTGCTGCTGCAGGGTGTGCCCGGCCTCGCCAAGACGCTGCTGGTCGCGGCGGTGTCGAAGACGGTCGACCTCGCCTTCGCGCGCATCCAGTTCACCATCGACCTGCTGCCGTCGGACATCGTCGGCAGCGAGATCCTCGACCAGAAGACGCACGAGTTCCGCACCCACAAGGGACCGATCTTCACCAACCTGCTGCTCGCCGACGAGATCAACCGCGCGGCGCCGAAGGTGCAGAGCGCTTTGCTCGAAGCGATGCAGGAACGCCGCGTGACGATCGGCAACCAGACCTACCCGCTGCCAGCACCGTTCCTGGTCATCGCCACGCAGAACCCGGTCGAGCAGGCGGGCACGTTCGAACTGCCGGAGGCGCAACTCGACCGCTTCATGCTGCTGCACCGGCTCGGCTACCTGACCGCCGAGCAGGAGAAGGAAGTGCTGCGCCGCAACGCCGCGCTCGGCGTGCGCCGCGACGGCAAGGGTGCGGTGGCGCGCACCGAGTTCGACGCGCTCGGCGACCAGGCGACCGGCAGCAGCGAGCAGCTGGTGAAGGCGATGGAGGACGTGCAGCAGGTCCACGTCAGCGAGGCGTTCCTCGAGCACGTGGTCGAGATCGTCAATCGCACGCGCAAGCACCCGAAGCTCGAGCTCGGCTGCAGCCCGCGCGCCGGCATCTCGCTGGTCAAGGCGTCGCGCGCACGCGCGCTGATCCACGGCCGCGACTACGTGCTGCCCGAGGACCTGTTCGCGCTGGCCGAGGACGTGATCCTGCACCGCATCCGGCTGACCTACGAAGCGGTCGCCGAGGGCTTCACCAGCCAGCAGGTGCTGCAGGAGATCCTCAGCGAAGTGGCGCGATGAGCACGCCCGGCGGCAATCCTGCTGGTGGCGCTGCGCGCGACGCGGCGGCGCACTCGGCGATGGCGCGCGAACGCGACCTGCCGGGGCTGCTGCGCCACGTCGAACCGTTGGCGGCGCGCAAGTTCGTCATCGCCATCCGGCGGCTGGCGAACGACCTGACCTACGGCCTCGACGGCAGCCGATTCCTCGGCTCCGGCATCGACTACGTGCAGTCGCGGCTCTACCAGGACGGCGACCCGATCAAGTCGATCGACTGGCGCGTCACCGCGCGTTCGACCAAGGTCCACGTCAAGCAGTACGAAGCCCAGCGCCGCATCCCGGCGTGGTTCCTGGTCGACACCTCGGCGTCGATGGTGGTGTCGTCGACGCCGCGTTCGAAGTACGAACTGGCGCTGCACTGCGCCGGCGGCCTGGCGCTCGCGTGCCTCGACCGCACCAGCCCGGTCGGCGTCATCGGCTGCGGCATGCGCGACGTGCGCGTGCCGCCGAGTCTCGCCAAGGACCAGGTGCTGCAGTGGCTGCTGCGCCTGCGCCGCTACGACTACGGCGAACGCACCCAGCTGGTGCGTCGCATCGCCGAGCTGCGGCCGACGTTGACCGCGCGCTCGATCGTCGTCGTCTGCAGCGACCTGCACGAGCCAGGCGCCGTGCACGCCGTCGCACTGCTGGCGCAGCAGCACGAGGTCGCGGTGCTGCAGTTCCAGGATCCGGCCGAACTGGCGGTACCCGGCAGCGGCTGGATGCGCGCGGAGGACGCCGAGTCGGGGCGCGGCTTCGTCAGCAGCGGCAGGAAGGCGCTGCTCGACCAGGCTGCGATCGAACACGAACTGCGGCGCGGTGGCGTCGACCACCTGCTGATCCGCACCGACCAGCCGTTCGTGCATCGGCTGCGTCACTTCTTCCGCAACCGCGGTCTCGGGCGAGGAGCGCGATGAACGACGTCGGCATGGGATCTGTGCAGCGCCTCGCGGCCCTCGTCGCCGCCGTGTTCTGTTTCGTCGGCGGCCTGCTCGCGCAGGCGCGCGACGAACGCAAGGCCGCGGTCGGCATGCGCTCGGCCATCGAGCAGCTGGTGCTGCCGGGCAGCGAGCTGACGACGGCGCCGACGACGCTGAAGGCGCCGGTGGCGCTGCGCATCGTCAAGGTGTGGCCGCACGGCACGACGTTCCGCTACGACCTCGAGTGGACGGGGCTCGAAGCGGGCACGTTCGACCTCGCCAAGTTCCTGGTGCGCAAGGACGGTTCGCCGACCAGCGACGTGCCGGCGATCGCGGTCGAGGTCACCTCGGCGCTGCCCGCCGGCATGGTCGAGCCGAGCGAACTGCAACCGACGCCGGCGGCGTCGCTCGGCGGCTACCGCACGCTGCAGATCGTCGCCGCCATCGTCTGGGGCATCGGCCTGCTGGCGATCCTGTTCGTCGGCCGCCGCTTCCGCCGGCCGAAGCCGCAGGTCACCGCCGTGCCGACGCTCGCCGATCGCCTGCGGCCGCTGGTCGAAGCCGTCGCCACCGGCCAGTCCGACACCGCGGCGCAGGCCGAACTCGAACGCCTGCTGGTCGCGTTCTGGCGCGCGCGCCTCGGCCTCGGCGAGCAGAAGGCGGCCGACGCGATCATGACGATCCGCCGCCACGAAGAAGCCGGTGGTCTGCTGCGGCAGCTGGAAGCATGGCTGCACATGCCGACACCGCCGCGCGACGTCGACTGGGCGAAGCTGCTGCAGCCGTACCGCGCCGTCACCGCCGAGAGCTTCGCGCCGATCGCGGCCCCGGTCGCCGCCGCCAAGCCTGCCGTTGCCGCCAAGGAGGCCCGCTGATGTTCGCGCGTCCGTGGCTGCTGCTGTTGCTGGTGCTGCCGCTGCTGCACCTGTTCTGGGTGTGGCAACGCCGCGGTCGCCGCATCGCCCTGCCGTTCGACCGCGCCACCGACGGTCCGCGCGGCAGTGGCTGGTTCGTGCGCGCCGTGCTCGGCGTCGGCGAGTCGATGCCGGCGCTGCTGCTGGCGGTCGCCGTGCTGCTGCTGGCGCTGCCGCAGGAACTGGCGGCGCCGAAGCAGAAGCGCTCGCTGACCAACATCCAGTTCTGCCTCGACATCTCCGGCTCGATGACGGCGAAGTTCGGCAGCAAGGGCACGCGCTACGACGCCGCGGTCGAGGCGATCGACGACTTCCTCGGCTACCGCGAGGGCGACTCGTTCGGCCTGACCTTCTTCGGCAACAACTACCTGCACTGGGCGCCGCTGACGACCGACCCGTCGGCGGTGCGCTGCGCGTTCCCGTTCATGCGGCCGGAGAACGCACAGCCGGCGTTCGGCGGCACCGAGATCGGCAAGGCGGTGCTCGGTTGCCGCGAGGTGCTGACCTCGCGTTCCGACGGCGACCGCCTGCTGATCCTCGTCACCGACGGCTGGAGCAGCGACCTCGCCAACGGCGCCGAGATGGAGATCGCCAAGCGGCTGAAGAAGGACGGCATCACGCTGTTCGCGGTCAACATCCAGGAGAGCGATGCGCGCGGCGAGATCGTCAACCTGGCGCGCACGACCGGCGGCGAGGTGTTCAACCCCGACGACCCGAACGCGCTGCGCGAGGTGTTCCAGCACATCGACAAGATGACCAAGGCGAAGCTCGAGCAGGGCACCGCCGAGATGGTCGACTGGTTCTTCCCGTTCTGCATCGCCGGCCTGTCGGTGCTCGGCGCCTACGTGCTGATGCAACTCTGGCTGAGGTACACGCCATGGTGACGTTGTGGGTGACGGCCGGCGTGCTGCTGCTGGCGGCGATCGGCGAACTGCTGCACGCGCGCCGCAGTGCGCGCGTCGCCAACCTGGTGCACGGCCCGGACGGGCGGCCGACGCTGCTGGCGCGCCTCGCACCGCCGCTGCGCACGCTGGCGCTCGGCGGGCTCGCCTGGGGCCTGGTCACGCTGCTCTACTGCGACCCGAAGGTGCACCAGAGCGAGGAGATCCCCGACTCCGAGTGGCGCCACCTGCTGCTCGTCTACGACGTGTCGCCGAGCATGCTGCTGAAGGACGCCGGGCCGAACGGCAACCAGACGCGGCACGAACGTTCGCGCGAACTGCTCGAGTCGCTGTTCTCGCGCGTGCCGATCGGCAAGTTCAAGATCACCGTGATCGCGACCTACAACGGCGCCAAGCCGGTGGTCGAGGACACCAAGGACCTCGAACTGGTGCGCCACCTGCTGTCCGAGGTCGACATGCGCTTCGCCTTCAAGACCGGCAGCACGAAGCTGTTCGACGGCATCACGGAAGCCGTGCGCATCGCCAAGCCGTGGCGCGTCGGCAGTGCGCTGCTGGTGATCGTCAGCGACGGCGACACGGTGCCCGCGACCGGCATGCCGACGCTGCCGCCGTCGATCGGCGGCACGCTGGTCGTCGGCGTCGGCGACAACCTCGCCGGCAAGTTCATCGCCGGCCACCAGAGCAAGCAGGACGAGAGTGCGCTGCGCCAGGTCGCGATCCGCCTCGGCGGCGAGTTCCACAACGGCAACAAGCGGCACGTGCCGAGCGACGTGCTCGCCGCCGCGGCCGCCGACGCGCGCAGGCCGCTGATCGAGCAGCTGTCGTTGCGTGAGTACGCGCTGCTCACCATCTGCGTCACGTCGACGCTGCTGGCGCTGCTGCCGATGCTGCTGCACTGGTTCGGCGCGCGCTGGCAGCCGGGCATCGCCGTTCGCGGCGCTGTGCGCGCGGCGTGACGAAGATGGCGAACGGGGACGCGCGCTCGGTGCGCGTGCCGTTCGGCGGGCACGTCGTCTGGCCGAATGCGTGCTGCGTTTGCACGGCGGAGCTTCCGGAGGCCTCTTTGCGCCTCGAGGCGTATGCCGTCCGCTGGTGGCTGCCGGGCAGCTGGCAGCGTCCCGTGGCCTGGTTCGAACTGCCGCTGTGCCTGCGCTGTCGAGGACGCCGCGTGATCCTGGCCCTGCTGCGCGGGCTCGGTGTCGTGCTGCTGATCGCGGGACTGGTCTTCGCGTCGTCGATGACGGGCAGGGGGCTCCGGATCCCTGTTTGGGCCTTCCACGGGACGCTCACTCCGCTCGTGTTGTGGCTGTGGTGGCGGTTCCCGCTCGGGCCCACGATCCGGGTCGCCGAGGGGGCGGTCGTGATGACCTTCCGGTCGGCGGAGTTCGCGCAGGGCGCCAAGGTGTTCGATCGACCGACGATTGCGACCGTGTCGCTGGGGCCCTTGGCCGACCGCGAACTGGAGGACGTCGTCTACGCGGGACTGGAGGACGAGGGCGATGCTGTCGACCAGGGGTGGTCGGACGACGGACTCGGGAAGCCGATGGCGGCCGCGGGGGTGGCCAGCCGCGCTGACCTGCCAACCGGTCTCACCCAGCGCCCAGGCCGCCGGCGCCTCGCCGTCGCCGCCGCCCTGCTAACCACTGCTGCGCTCGGCCTCTTGTCCCGCCGCTACCCGCTGCCCGGCTTCCTGGCCGAGTACACCGGCGACGCTGCCTACGCGACCGCGGCGTTCTTCCTGTTCGCATTGCTTTGGCCCCGAGCCCGGACGACCACGCTTCTGGGGTGCGCCTTCGGCTTCGCCGCGGCCGTCGAAGCCAGCCAGCTGCTGGCCTGGCCGTGGTTGCAGGAGCTGCGCGCCACCCGCCTCGGCGGCCTGCTGCTGGGCCACGGCTACCAGACCGCCGACCTCGCCGCGTATGCCGTCGGCGCCCTGCTGGCTGGTTGCGCCGATGTAACTTTCCTCCGGCCCTCCCTGCCGAGGCCGTCCGGACCCGATAGCCTTCCCGACCGCTCGTCCCGCCCGACCTCCGGATCGGGACCTGCCGTCCACTCGGAGAATCCCCGATGAGGAACCTGCTGTTGGTTGCCTGGCTCGCGTTGCCACTCGGCGCGTGGGCCTACCACGAAGGTCCTGGCCAGGACCGCACGGCGCTCGATGCGATGGATGCCGTGATCACCGCCGCGCACGACGCGGCGCGCGCGGGCAAGTGGAAGGTCGCCGTGCGCGAGTATGAGGCGGCGCTGGCGAAGCAGCCGAAGAACCCGGACGCGCTGTCGAAGACGACGGTGCAGCGGCTGCAGGTCGAGCTGAACAAGGCGCGCATGCAGGCGAGCAAGCTGCCGGAGGCGCGCGAAGAACTCGAAGCGCTGGTCGAGCAGATGCAGGCCGACAAGGACACCGATCCGGTCGTGCTCGCCGACGCGCGCCAGGCGCTCGCCCGTTCGCAGTTCTACATGACGTGGTTGATGCGCCTCGAGGGCCTCGACCGCGAGCAGTGGGAACCGGAGATCGAAGCCGCTCGCCAGAACTGGCGTCTGCTCGCCGAACAGGCGAAGGACGACAAGGTCGCGGTGCAGCACCGCACCGACCTGGAGGCGGCGATCCGCCTCGAGCGCATGGAGCTCGAGGACCTGCAGGGCCTGCCCCTGCCGGGTGAATGAGAAGGCTGCGGCACGAAGCCCGGTCGGGCTTCCAAGAAGGGCAAGAAGCCGAAGCAAGGTGGTGGAGCTGGCAGCGGTCCGCCAGTCGACACCGGCGGTTCCTGACGAACCGCGAACGAGAGCCTGAAGCGGACCGCGACGATCGAACCTGATACTCGCGGTCCGCTGTGCATCACGACGATGCGCGGCGGCCGCCTCACGCACGAGGAGCCGAAGATGCGCAACGTTCTGTTGGTGAGTTGGCTGTTGTTGCCGATCGCGGCCTGGGCCTACCACGAAGGGCCGGGCCAGGAGCGCTTGGCGCTCGATCGCATGGGCGAGGCCGTGGCCGATGCCGAAGCCGCGGCGAAGGCCGGGCGCTGGAAGGCCGCGGCGGCCGCCTACACGAAGGCGCTCGAGGCGCAGCCGAAGGAAGGCGCGCTCGCCGTCGCCGTGACGCAGCGCCTGCAGCTCGAGCTGCAGAAGGCGAAGATGCAGGACGGCGGCAACGCCGAAGCGCGCCTCGAGCTCGCCGAGCTGGTCGAGCAGATCGCCGGCACCGAGGGCCACGACACCGGCCTCCTGGCCGAGGCACGGCAGGCGCTGGCGCGTTCGCAGTTCTACAACACGTGGCTGCTGCGCCTCGAAGGCTTCGACCGCGACGTCTGGGAGCCGGAGATCGAGGCGGCGCGGCAGAACTGGCGCCTGCTGGCCGAGCAGGCCGGCGACGAGACGGTTGCGGCGCAGCATCGCCAGGACCTCGAAGCCGCGATCCGGCTCGAACGCATGGCGATGGAGGACCTGCAGGGCCTGCCGCTGCCGAAGCAGTGCAACGGGTGCTGCTCGTGCAACGGCAAGAAGCCGAACAAGAACAAGAAGCCGGGCAAGCCGAAGGCGGGCGCCAGCAGCGGCCCGCAGTTCGACAACGGCGGCTCCTGACGCCGCCTGCTGGGGTCGTGTTCGGCCCTTGCGGGGGTGCGGTGGCCCGCTCAAGTTGACGATTCGTTCGGCCGATTTACGATTCCTGGAATCGTGACAGCCGCAATTGACGATTTGTGCCGCCGCGATGGGTTCGTGACCACGGCCTCGCTGGCAGCGGCCCTCGGGATCAGCCGCCAGGCTGCCCACCGGCAGCTCGCGGCCGAGGTTGTGGCCGGGCGGTTGCGAGCGGAGGGCCAGGCTCGAGCCCGGCGCTACCTGGCGACCATCCCCTGGTTCGAGTTCGACCTCACGGGACTCGACGAAGATCGCGTGCTCGATCAGGTGCGGACGCAGCTGGCAGCTGCCTTTCGCGGGCTGTCGGAGCTGGAGGAGCGACTGCTCGTCTATGCCTTCACCGAGATGGTCAACAACGCGATCGACCATTCGAAGGGAAGGCGCGTGCTGGTGCGCCTGACGATGCGCACCGAAGCCATCGAGTTGGAAGTCGTCGACGACGGCATCGGCGTGTTCGCTTCGGTGCAAGGTGGTCGGGGCCTCGCCGATCTGGTCGAAGCTGCCGCCGAGCTGACCAAGGGCAAGGTGACGACGATGCCGAGTCGCCATTCCGGCGAGGGAGTCTTCTTCACCTCCAAGGCGGTCGATCGGTTCGAGCTGATGGCGAACGGTCTCTCGCTGATCGTCGACAACGACCTCGACGACGTTGCGATCCAGCAGGTCGAGCCATCGGGCGGCACCCGGATGCACTTGTCGTTCCGGCGGCCGCCGAAGCGCTCGCTGCAGGCGGTGTTCGAGGCCTGGACGGACAAGTTCGAGTTCTCGCGGACGCGCACCGTCGTCAAGTTGTTCGGCCTAGGGCGCGATTTCGTCTCGCGGTCGGAGGCGCGGCGCCTGCTGCAGGGGCTCGAGTCCTTCCGCGAGATCGTCGTCGACTTCCAAGGCGTCGCCGGGATCGGGCAGGCCTTCGCCGACGAGGTGTTCCGCGTGTTCGCTGCGCAACACCCGGGCATCCGGCTCGTGCCGGTGAACATGGTCCCGCCGGTGCAGTTCTTCGTCGAACGGGCCGAGCGCGCGCGGCGTGGCCCGGCCTGAGTCGCGGCCGAGAACGGGCCGCGCAGAGCCTGCGGGATCCTCTCTCGGGCGATGCGTCGAAGCCCAGCACTCTTGGCGGCAGCGCGCCCTGCTGCGGGCTCCGACAGCTCAGAGGCTGAGAGAGAATCCTCTCGAAGCCTCTGCGCGGCTGCGAATGCAGCCGCCAAACATGATTCTGAGAGCCCGTAGCATGATCTCCTCTCGGGCTCTCAGCGCGCCGGCGGCGCGATCTCGCGGATGACGGCGCCGCGCTGTTCGTCGAGC
>ERZ1066117.413-NODE-413-length-35353-cov-42.564820_pt1 | contig 35353 bp, 21 predicted proteins | sample MGYA00382764_ERZ1066117 | MGnify/ENA primary metagenome ERZ1066117 (study PRJEB33369, sample SAMEA5778347) | biofilm metagenome | biome: Industrial cooling water; feature: Water cooling tower basin; material: Biofilm | place: United Arab Emirates | collected...
GGGTGGGCCGGCGCCGCCGCGCTCGCCGTCGCCGCGCTCGCCGGCGCCTGGTGGCACGGCGACGGCCTCGCCCCCGCCGCGCCGCTGCTCGCCGGCCTCGCCGTCGCGCTCGCGCTCGGCGAGGTGTACGACCGGCTGGCGCAGGCGGAGGCGCGGGCGCACATGGCCGCGCCGCGCGGCGAGGTCGGCCAGACGCGCGTCGAGCTCGAGCGGGCCCGCCGCGACCTCGACGTGCTGTCGAGCCAGCTGCGCCGCGAGGCGACGCAGCGCCGCCGCGCCGAGGAGCAGGCCCTCGACGCGCTGCGCACCCGCAACGCCTTCCTCGGGGTGATGAGCCACGAGCTGCGGACGCCGCTGAGCCAGATCATCGGCTACAGCGAATTGCTACTCGAGGAGCTGCAGGAGACCGGCGGCGAGGGGGCCGAGGACGTCGAGCGGATCCACGTCGCCTCGCTCGGGCTGCTCGAGGTGATCGGCAACATCCTCGACATGTCGAAGATCGAGGCCGGCAAGCAGGCCGTCGCGGTCGAGGAGTTCTCGGCCGCCGAGCTGGTCGACAACCTCGTGCACAGCTTCGGCACCCAGGCCCGCCGGCGCGGAAACGTGATCCGCGTCCGCGTCCCCGACGCCCTCGCCCCGCTCCACACCGACCGCACCAAGCTGCGCACGATCCTCGGCAACCTGCTCAGCAACGCCTGCAAGTTCACCGAGGGCGGGACGATCCGAATGGTCGTCCAGGAGGTCGAGCTCGCCGGCGTCGGCCACGTCGTCTTCGAGGTGTCCGACACCGGGATCGGGATCGCGCCGGAGCATATCGAGCGGATCTTCGCCCCGTTCGTCCAGGCCGACCCCGCGCCGACCCGCCGGCACGACGGCTCCGGCCTCGGCCTGGCGATCAGCCGCCAATTCGCCGCGATGCTCGGCGGCGAGATCACCGTCGAGAGCGAGCCCGGCAAGGGCTCGGTGTTCCGCGTGCAGCTCCCGCGCAGCTACGTCGACCCGCGGCGCGCCGGGATCGTCGTCGCCTCGCTCGCCGGCTCGATCCGGCTCCCGGCTACGGCGGTGTCACGAGCTTGAACTCGATCCGCCGGTTGAGCGCCCGCCCGCTCGGCTTGCCGTTGTCGGCGATCGGCTCGTCCGGCCCGGCCCCGCGCGTGACGATCCGGTCGGCCGCCACGCCGCGCGAGGCGAGGTAGGTCTTGACCGCCTCGGCGCGCAGCCGCGACAGCTCGAGGTTGTATTCGCGCGCGCCGACATTGTCGGTATGTCCGGATATTTCGATCTTGAGATCCGGGTAGGCGAGCAGCACCTCCGCCGCGCGGTCGAGCACCGGCCGCGACTTCGCGCGGATCGTCGCCGCGTTGAAGTCGAAGTAGATCCCCTTGATGACACCCGTGTAGCGGCTGACCTGCGCGGGCAGCTGGTCGGGGCAGCCGTCGGTGTCCTCGAAGCCGTTGCGGGTCTCGGGCTCGGCCGGGCAGCGATCGTCGGGGTCGAGGATCTTGTCGCCGTCGGTGTCGGCGATCGGGCAGCCGTCCGGCGCGACCCCGGGCTTCTCGGGGCAGCGATCGACGTCGTCGAGGAAGCCGTCGCGGTCGCCGTCCTTCGGCGGGCAGCCGTCCGGCGCGACGCCCGGCACGACCGGGCACTTGTCGGCCGAATCCATGAAGGTATCGCCGTCGGAGTCCTTGTCCGGACAACCGTCGGGCGCGATCCCGGGCTGATCGGGGCAGGCGTCGCTCGCGTTGAGGAACCCGTCACGATCGCGGTCGGGATCCTCCTGCGGCGCCGGCGTCGGCCGGACCGGCGCCGGCTTGCTGCGGCCGAGCGTCACCGTCAGCCCGAGCAGCGCCTGCAGGTGGCTGGTGCCGTCGGTCTGCAGCCGCGCCTGCGCGCCGATCACGTGGCGGACGTCGAAGCGCAGCGCGAGGTGCCGATTGACGAAGTACTTCACCCCCGCGCCGTAGTGGCCGATCGGGTCGATGTCGCGGCCGGCGACCGCGGCGTCCGAGCGGACCCCCATCAATCCATAGCCGCCGAGCAGAAACGGCGTGACCCGCCACAGCGGCAGCTGCACGATCCCGTGACCGCGCAATCCATAGAGGAACGCCGGGCCGCCCGCGCCGTCGGCCGTCGCCTCGTAGCGGCTCCCCGGCAGCGCGCTGAACTCGAGCTCGAGCCCGAAGAAGCGCGCCGGAAAGAACGCCGCCCGCACGCCGACATCGGGCGAGACCCGCCGGAGCGGCTCCTGCGGCGCCGTGCGCGGATCATAGAAGTCGTGGACGCGCGAGAACACGAACGCACCGGCGAACACGCCGAGCTCGACCATGTTGCGCTCCGGGCGGAAGCGCCGCAGCGCCGGCTCCTCCGCGGCCTTGTCCGCGGCCTTCTCCGCGGCGTGCGCGGTCACCGGGGCGACCAGGCCCGCGAGCAACGTCCAAGCGATCAGGGAACGACGATGAACCACCATGACGACCAACCTCCCAACTTCGACACGATCCGGCCGCGACGCTACAGGTATTGCATCCCCGGGCAGACGACCCCGCACGAGCCCTGCGGGTTGATCACCGCGCTGCACGCCGAGATCGCCTCGAGGCTGTTGCCGATCTTGGTCAGCGAGCCCGTCAGGTCGAGCAGGTCGAGGCCCTGCACGCCGCAGCCGCGGCCGAGCGCGCACGAGACGACGCCGAGCGCGGTGTCCTCGGCCATACAACCGAGCAGGCACATGCAATCCTGATCGTCGGCGCAGGCGCAGTACTCGCCGTCGTGACACGACTCGGCCGCGCACTGCGTGCACGCGTCGGCGTCCGGCGGCGCCTCGCACACCTGCCCGCCGGTGCCCCCCGTCGCGTCCGTCCCCGCCGTCGTCGTCATGCCGTCGCTCGCGCCGCCCGTGTCCGTCGCCCCGTTCGTGTCGCTCGCCCCGTTCGTGTCCGTCGCGCCGTTCGTGCCCGTCGCCCCGTTCGTGTCCGTCGCCCCGTCCGTCGCGGTGCTCGTCGGCGCGGCGCCGCTGTCCGTCGCCCCGCCGCTGTCCGTCGCCCCGCCGGAGCCCGAGCCGCTGTCGTCGGTCGCCGAACCCGTCGCCGCGCTGCCCGTCGCCGCGCTGCCCGTCGGCTCCGTCGCCGCCGCCTCCGTCTCACCGCCCGCGCCGCCGCTCTGGCCGCCCGGCACCTGCTCGTCGCTGTTGCAGCCGATCGACGCCGCCGCGCACACGATCGCCAGCGCCCCGCCGAACCCTCGAACCCCATCGATAAACCACGTCATCGTCCCCACCCTCTCCGCTCGCGCGCGCCGACGGCCGTCGGCGGACGCCCGAGTCATGTCCTCGTCACCATGTTCTTCGAGACCTGTCCCGCGGACCATTCGTCGCGGCGCCTCGTGCCCTCAATCTCCGAGAAATCACCGCACGAGTAAAGCCGAAAGCGGGCCCGGCCCGCCGGCGCTGTTCACCGCGTCACACCACACCCGGTGTTGCAAGGAGCCGACACAGCCCCGCAGAACAGCGATTTCACGGCCTTCGACCCCGCCTCGGCCCCGGCGAGGCGCCGCGATCGGGGCGCCTCGCCGATCGGAGGATTCACAGCGCCGCGCTCGCACGGCCTGCCCCCCGCACTCCGCGGCGCCCACATCGTCGACCGGGATCCGATCCCCACGCAGCCGCTCCGCCGCCACGGAGCGCCCCGCAGATCATCCGTGCGCCCGCGGAGCGCGGCAGACCCGGCGAGCCGGCCCGACGGCGCGAGCGGCCGCACGGGCACGGCCGCGACCGGGGCGACCGCGCCCGCGCCCGTCACCTCCACGTCGCCCCCCGGCGCAGGTCCGACCCATTCGGCGACGCGCGGGCGACATCGAGCGGACTCGGCCATGCCTGCTACGCTCCTCGGCATGTCGAATCACAGCACAGGTCCCTGGTTCGCGCGCGGTCTCCGACGTCTCGGCCCCCGACGGTCCGGCCGCGCCCTGCTCTCCCACGCCGCCACCCTGCTCGTGCTCGCCGGCCTCGCGCTCACGAGCACCGGCTGCGTGCGGATCATGCAGGACGAGGTCGGCGTCCGGCGGCGGTTCGGCGCCGTCCAGAACGAGATCCTGTACCCCGGCCTGCGGACCTACAACCCCTTCTCCTCGCGCGTCTTCCGGCTCAAGACCCGGACCGTCAACCTCCAGATCGAGCCCGACCTGCCGTCGCGCGAGGGCCTGACCGTCCGCTCCGAGATGTCGATCCTGTACCGCGTCGACCCGAAGCAAGCGCCCGACGTCCTGCGCCGGATCGGCATCGACTACGAGGACTCGCTGATCCTCCCGGTCTTCCGCTCCGCCTCGGCCGACGTGTGCGCCAGCTTCTACGCCAAGGACATGCACAGCGCCTCGCGCCGCCGGATCGAAGAGCAGATCCAGCAGCGCATGATGGAGACGCTCAAGGACCGCGGCTTCGTGATCGAGGCCGTGCTGCTCAAGAGCGTCGTGCTCCCCGACGGCCTGTCCGCCGCGATCGAGGACAAGCTCCAGGCCGAGCAGGTCGCCCAGCGGATGGAGTTCGAGCTCCAGCGCGAGAACGCCGAGGCCCAGCGGGCGGTCATCGCCGCCGAGGCCAAGCGCAAGACCGCGCTGATCGCCGCGGAGGCCGAGCGCGACGCCCGCGTGATCCAGGCCGAGGGCCTCCGCCAGGCCGAGGTCACCCGCGCCGCCGGCACCGCCGCCGCCAACGACACGATCGGCAAGAGCCTGAACCCCAACGTGCTCAAGTTCATGCAGGTCGAGGCGTTCCGCGAATTGGCCCGCTCCCAGAACGCCAAGGTGATCATGACCGACGGCAAGACGCCCGTGATCAACCTGCCCTGAGCGCCGCGAACCACCGCGCGCGCCGCGGATCGGGGCGGCCGATCCGTCCTCGCGCCGCTGCACCGTCGGCGCCCCGGGGAATGCGTCGAGGCGCGCAGGGCCTTGGCGGCGTCGCCTGCGCGTCGCCCGGCCGGCGCTCGCCCGCAGCGGCGCCGGCGGCCCGCGTCGCAGCGCGACGCCCCCTCTCGCCCGCCCGTGCCTGTCGCGCCCATGATCGGCCCCGCGGGAGAGCGATCATGAGAAGCATATCCGGGCGTCTTTCAGGGTGGATCGCGGCGCTTGCCGCAGGGTTGTTCGGCGCGACCGGATGCGTCGTCGGCCCGGTCGTCGCCGACACGATGTCCGGAAGCACCGGCGGCGTCTCGGAGACCGGCGACGTTCCCGACGACCCTGGTGTCACCGACGCGCCCGCCGTGCCCGACGACCCCGACGAACCCGACGAACCCGCCGACCCCGCCGTATGCTCGCGGGTGAGCGACGAGCTCGCGGCGTGCGAGCCCGCGGCGTCGCCCGACGTCGTCTTCACGCTCGACGGATTCCCGGAGCCCGGGCCCGGCGCCTACATCGGCGCCGCCGATTGCACGATCGCCGCCCTCGACGCGGCGCCGGATCTGGCGACGATCGAGCTCGCGTGTGTACACCTCGTGGGCGACCTCATCGATCCGGTGGTGACCCTGACGATCCACGACGGCCCGCCCCTCGCCGGCTCGGCGCTGCACGTCGGGCGCGACGTTCGGCTCACCGCCGTGGTCACGCGCCCCGACTCGCACGGCCCCTACCTCGATTATATCCGGCTGACGCGACCGAGCGACGGCGCGCTGCTGCTGGCCGCGACCTACGGGGACGACGATCTCTCGCCGCGTCAGCACTTCCTCGACGAGATCGGGCTCCTGTCGGCCGACTGGTACGCCCCGCTGGCGATCGCGCATCTCGCCGATCTGTGCCCCGAGGAGCCGGCGGAATGCGACGGGTCGGGGACCAGGGAGCGCGGGGCGCTGTCGTTCACCGTCGCCGGTCGCGCGCCGGCGACGATCTTCGATCATCGCCAGGGGACGATCGACGGCGGCTACCAGGCGGCGGTCGACGACGTCCTGCTCTACGCCTATCCCTACGCCTGCGTCGACAACTCACCGCTCACCGAGTTCGTGGTGATCGCCGACGCTGGCTGCCCCGGGCCCCTGACGCAGGCTCCCTGACGCCAGCCGCGGCCCGCACTCTCCGCGCGGACGGTCCATCCCGGCCTCGCTGGACGTGCAGGCCGAATCGCCGGCGATCCGCGTCAGGCGACGGGCGGTGGTCCTGGCGCGACGGGTCCGCCCGGAAAGACGACATCAGGCGCCCGCCGCGAGCGGCCGCGTCACCTCGACCGGCGCCCCGCCGCGGTAGCGCAGCACATGCCCGCGGATCGCCGGCACGCGCGGCCCCGTGGTCACGATCCCGACCAGGTTGAGCGGATCGGTCGTCGCCACCTCGATCTCCTCCGCCGCGTCCGTCCCGGCCCGATGCAACGCCCGCAGCGCCTCCACCGCCTCGGGCAGCGCGAACTGCTCGCCCTGCAGCCCGGCGACGAAGCGGCCGCCGCGGATCTCCCCGCGCGCCTCGAGCCGGCGGTAGATGTCGAGCAGCATCCGCCACGGCGGCGCACCTGTCTCGCGGGACAGCAGCGCGCGGGCGACGATCCCGTAGCGGCGCAGGTACAGGCGCGCCCGGTCGACCGGGCTGCCGTCGCCGAACGGATCGGGCGCCGGGACCCCGCCGAACTCGCGGGCGATCAGCGACCAGCGCCCGCGCAGGATCCTCCGCGCCCCTCGCCGCGGATCGCCCGCCTCGCACAGCGCCCGCAGCCCGGCGAACCCGTCGCTCGTGATCGCCCCGGCGCGCGCCAGCTCCCACAGCGCCTCCTCGAGGTCGCCCGCGGTCGCCCCGGTCGCGCCCTTCAGGTCGGCCGCGAACGCCGCCCCGCGCCCCAGCGCCGCCGCGATCGCGCGCGCCAGCGACGACAGGTGCGGCCACTCGCTCGCCGGCGTCGCCGCGGGCGCGACCAGGTAGCACGCGTGCTCGCGCAGGAACAGCGACACCTTGCCAGCCCCGCGCGGCAGCTCGCCCGGCTCGAGCCCCTCGGCCGGCAACGGCGCGAGGCGCCCCCACGCGACCTCGCCCGACAGGCACAATTCGTCGAGCCACGCCGGATCGTAGTCGGCGACCCGGCGCGGCAGGATCTCGCGCTCCCACGCCTGCGCCGGCAATTCGAGCCCCTCGAGCTGCTCGATCACCTTCGCCAGCCCGTCGGGTCCGTGCAATTGCGTGCCCGGCTGCACGTGCTGCCAGCGCAGCAAGAACCGCACCAGCTCGGCCGGCGGCACCGGCCGGATCTCCTCGCGCAGCCGCCCGAGCGTCAATCGGTGGATCCGCTGCAGGATCCGTCGCTCGCACCATTCGACCTCCGACGACTCGTCGCCCGGCCGCGAGAAGTACCCCTGCAGCACGATCCCGTCGAGCTCGATCCGCGCCAGCGCCGCCTCGACCGTCGACGACTCGCATTGCAGCTCCCGCGCGATCGCGCTCGCCGTCCGCGGCCCCGACGTCTGCACGAACGCGCGGACCAGCCGGACCGCCGCCTCGTCTGGATCGACCGCGACGTCGAGGCCGGGCGGCAGCGCGATCGTCGGCTCATACCGGAACTCCGGCCACAGCGCGCGGACCAGCGGCAGCACCTCCGCCGCGGCCCAGCGCGGGCCCGCGGCGCCCGTCCGCACCGCCGTCGCCCGCCCCTGCCGCGCCAGCGCCGCGAAGTGCTCCGCCCACTCCGCCCGCGGCGCGAGCAGGGCCGGCGCGCACAGCAGGTCGTGCAATTCGTCGGCGTCGCGCGCCGCGTCCGGCCCGAGCTGCACCGACTCGACGACCGTCGCCAGCGCGCGCGGGTCGAGCTGCAGCAGGTCGCCGCCGCGCAGCGACAGCTCGCCGGGGCGCGGCGTCTTGACCGCGCGGGCCCACCGCTCCTCGAGCGGCGCGTCGTCGAGGAACGCGTACGGGTTGGCGGCCAGGATCCCGTGCGAAAACGGCGACGGCGCGACCGTGTCGCGCGCGACCGCCTTGATCTCGCCGCCGTGCAATCGCCGCAGCACCAGCTTGAGCCCGCTCGCGTCCATCACCTCGTCGAGGCAGTCGCGCAGCGTCTCGCGGACCAGCGGATGATCGGGCGGCTCGACCGGCATCCCGCCGTGGTTGTCCTGGCAGCCGGCCTGGGCCGGGAACACCGCCGCGAGCAGGTCGGCCGCGCGCATCCGCAGGATCGGTGGCGGCGTCCGGCGGCCGCCCTGCTGGCGCAGCACCGCCAGCGAGCGCGTCGCGTTCCACCGCCAGCGCGTCTCGAACAGCGGCGACTGCAGCGCCGCCTGCGTCAGCGCCTCGTCGACCGCCTGCTCGTGCAGGAAGTGGAAGATCGCCTCGAGCGGGAACGAGTGCTGCGGCCCGAGCGACAGCAGCACCGCGTCGTCGGTCGCCGCCGCCTGCAGCTCGAAGTCGAACGTCCGGCAGAACTTCTTGCGCAGCCCCATCCCGAACGCGCGGTTGATCCGCGCCCCGAACGGCGCGTGAATCACCAATTGCATCCCGCCCGACTCGTCGAAGAACCGCTCCGCGACCAGGCACGACTGCGTCGGCACCACCCCGAGCGCCCGCCCGCCCTCGGCCACGTAATCGACCGCCTGCCGCGCCGCCGACTCCGACAGCCCGTATTCGTCGGCCAGCCACGCCTGCGCCCCCGCCTCGTCGCCCGCCTCGATCCGCGCCCACAGCTCGCGCCGCAATTCCGCGACCTCGCGCGACAGCTCCTCCGTGCGCGCCAGCCCCTCGCCGTTCCAGAACGGCACGTGCGGGTGCTGCCCGGCCGCGTCCTCGACCCGCACCCGCCCCTGCGCCTCGACCCGCTTGACCCTCCACGGGTGCGAGCCGAGCAGGAAGATGTCGCCGACCATGCTGTCGATCGCGAAGTCCTCGTCGACCGTGCCGACGACCGCCTCGGTCGCGTCCTCGACGACCGTGTAATCCGCCTTGTCGGGGATGGCCCCGCCCGACGTCAGCGCCGCCAGCTGCGCCCCGCGCCGGCCGCGGGCCTTGCCGTGGATCTTGTCGAGGTGGACGAACGCTCCGGCCCGGCCGCGGCGGGTCGAGATCCCGTCGCCGAGCATCTCGATCACCTGCTCGAACTCGCGCCGCTCGAGCCCCGCGTACGGGGCCGCCCGGCGGACCAGCGCCCACAACGCCTCGACGTCCCACTCGCCGGTCGCGCACGTCGCCACCAATTGCTGCGCGAGGATGTCGAGCGGCGCCTCGCGGACCACCGGCCGGTCGATCCGCCCCGCCCGCATCGCCCGGACCCCCGCCGCGCACTCGAGCAACTCGTCCTGCGTCAGCGCGAAGATCCGGCCCTTCGGCGTCCCGCCGACCGCGTGGCAGGCCCGGCCGACCCGCTGGCGCAGCACCGCGATCGACCGCGGCGACCCGATCTGCACCACCAGCTCGACGTCGCCGACGTCGATCCCGAGCTCGAGCGACGACGTCGCGACCACCGCCTTGATCGCCCCCGTCTGCAGCCGCTGCTCGACCGCCAGCCGCGTCCGCTTCGACAGCGCCCCGTGGTGCGCCGCGACCGCCCCCTCGCCGAGCCGCTGCTCGAGGTCGTGCGCCATCCGCTCCGCCAGCCGCCGGCCCTTGACGAAGATCAGCGTCGTCCGGTGCTCCGCCAGATACCGCTCGATCCGCGCGTACACGTCGTCCCACGCCGTCCGCGACGGCACCGCCGACAGCGTCTCCTCCGGCACCTCGACCGCGACGTCGAGCGGCTGCCGGCGGCCCGCGTCGATCACCCGGCAGCCCCGCGCCGGCGCCGGGGCTCCCCCTTCGGCCATGGCCTCCGAGACATGTCCCACGAGGAAGCGCGCAGCCTCGCTCGGCGGCTCGATCGTCGCCGACAGCCCGATCCGCTGCAATCGCCGCCCGCACAGCGCGTCGAGCCGCTCGAGCGTCAGCGCGAGGTGGGCGCCGCGCTTGTTGCCGACGAGCGCGTGGATCTCGTCGACGATCACCTGCTCGCAGCCGGCGAGGATCGCCCGCCCGCGGTCCGACGTCAGCAGCAGGTACAGTGACTCGGGCGTCGTGATCAGCACGTGCGGCGGCCTGCGGACCAGCCGCGCCCGCTCCGCCGTCGTCGAGTCGCCGCTGCGCAGCGCCGTGCGGATCGGCGGCAGCGTGAGCCCCAGCTCGGCCGCCGCCGCCTCGATCCCCTGCAGCGGCGCCTGCAGGTTGCGCGCGACGTCGGCCCCGAGCGCCTTGAGCGGCGAGACGTAGACGATCTTCACCCCCTCGCCGAGCTCGCCCGCGAGCCCGCGCCGGACCAGCCCGTCGAGCCCCGCGAGGAACGCCGCCAGCGTCTTGCCCGAGCCCGTCGGCGCCATGATCAGCGCGTCGCTGCCGCCCGCGATCGCCGCCCAGCCGCGCCGCTGCGCCTCCGTCGGCCCCGCGAACCGGGCCTGGAACCACCGCTCGACCGGAGCGCAGAAGCGCGGCGCGATTTCGGCCTCCATGGCGCGAGCATAGATCGGACCTGATTGCATGTACAGTGCCCGTAAGCCCGGCCGGGCGGCGGGCGTTCGGGGCGCATGCGGAGCACTTCGGGTTTTCGGGCCGGCGCGGCGGCCCTGCTGGCGACTGCGACCATTTGGATCACCGGCACCGCCTGCCACGCCCGCCCCGCGGCGACGCCGCTGGCCCCGCCCGACCGCCAGGCGATCGAGGTCCGCGAGCACCCCGGCCTGCCGGAGGTCCCCGTCGTGTCCGCCGCGTCCGACCCGCTGTCGCCCGCCGTCTGCGCGGACGACCCGCGGATCGCCGCCTGCAAGGTCCACCGCCCCGACGCCTCGCCGCACCTGCTCGGCCTGGCGACGCGCGGCGGCACGATCGGCGTCGCTTGGGTGACCGCCGGCAACAGCTGGCTGCAGGGCTCGCGCGATCCGAACCGCCCGGGCCGCGCCGGCTTCGCGTGGTTCGACGCGGCCCTGAACCCGCGCGGCGAGACCCGCCTCGACGTCTCCGGCTCCGCCTTCGACATCGACCTCGCCGCCACCGCCGACGGCTGGGTCGTCGCCGTCCAGACCGACCAGAGCCTCGAGCTGCTGCGCCTCGCCCCCGACGGCGCGCCCGCCGGCCCGCGCACCGCCCTCGCGCGCGCGTGGACCCCGGGCATCACCACCACCCCCGCCGGCGACGTCCTCGTCGTCCACACCGCCACCCTCGACGGCCGCGCCCCCGAGGTCGCCACCCTCGTCGATCGCCGCGGCGCCGTCGTCTGGTCGACCGAGGTCTTCGAGGGCTCGATCGAGCCCAACTTCGGCGGCCAGGTCTACACCGACGGCGGCGGCTTCCTCGTCGGGCGGCGCGACAACCACGGCGTCTCGGTCGCGCGCGTCGAACCCGACGGCACCGTCAGCGCGCGCCGGACGGTCGCCGGATCGACCGAGTACCCCTCGCTCGCCTGGTGCGGCGCCGACGGCCGGCTCGTGTGGACCGACTTCGGCGCGCTCAAGATCCGCGGCACCGCGATCGACCGCGCCGGCCGGGCGCAGGGCGTCGAACATGTCCTCGGGGGCACCCCCACCTATTTCAACCACTCGCCCGCGCTGTGCGACGGCCCCGGCGCGCTCGTCCTGCTCGGCGGCTACACCGGCGGCACCGGCGTGTCCAACCGCCTCGACCTCACGCACGTCGACCCCGTCCGCGGCCCGCAGCCCGGCGCGGTCGCCGTGCTCGCCGACAACGGCCACAACGCCTACGACTCGCGGCTCGTGCGGCTGGACGACCGCCGGGTCGCCGTCGGCTGGATCTCGCTCAGTCGCGCGCACACGCGCTCGCAGATCGGCCTCGCCGTCGTCGAGCCCCCGTCGCGCCTGGCCCAGGAGCCGCTGCGCGCCGTCGACCGTTGACCGCTCGCGGTCACTCCGCCTCGCGCGCGACCAGCTTGACCACGCGGAACCCGACGTCCTCCCCGGGCCGCGCCCCGAGCCGCGCGCACGCCCGCCGGATCCGCTCCTTCCCGACCTCCGCGATCGTCGGCAGATCGGCGCGCCCGGTCGGCGCCGCCTCCTGCACCACGATGAAGCGGCGGCGCCCCCCGTCCGCGCGGTTCTGCTCGAGCACCGCCTGCGCCGTCGTGCACGAGCCGGCGAAGAAGTCGAGCACGACGTCGCCCTCGCCCGACGCGAGCGCCACGATCCGCCGGAGCAACTTCACCGGCTTCGGCGTGTCGAACGGCACCTCGCCGGCGAACAGCTCGCGGATCTCGAGCTTCGCGTGGCGGTTCGATCCGGCGAACTCGTGGCTCCACCACGTCACCGGCACCACCCCCTCGCGGACGTCGGTCACGAACCGCTTGAGGTACGGCAGGTCGCTGTCGCCGTCCTGGCCCCACCAGATCCGGCCCTCGGCCGCGTACGCCGCGAACGTCTCCGGCGGCACCCGCCAGCTCGTCCCCGCCGGCGGCACCCGCTCGCGGCCCTGCGGGTTCTTCACCGCGTAGCGCCGCCCCGCCCGCTCCTCCTTGCGGATCAGCGACGTCCGGGTCCACGGCCCGCGCGGATCGCCGTCCGGGTTCTTGTAGTTGGCCAGCTGATCGTCGCTGCGCGGCAGCAGGTTGCGCGCGAACGCCTCCGAGCGGCGGTACACCAGCACGTACTCGTGCGTCACGCTGATCCCGCGGGCGTCGTTGGCCGGCGTGTCCCGCTTCTGCCACGCGATCGTCGCCGCGTGGTTGGCCTCGCCGAACAGCTCGTCGAGCAGCACCCGCAGGTGGTGCGCCTCGCGATCGTCGATGCTGACGCACAGCGCCCCGTCCGCGCGCAGCAGCGCGCGCGCGAGCACCAGCCGCGGCAGCATCATCGACAGCCACGCCGCGTGGTCCGCGTAGCGATCGGGGTACGTATAGTCGTTGCCGGTGTTGTAGGGCGGATCGATGTAGATCAGCTTGACCTGCCCCGCGTGCGTCGCCTGCAGCAGCTTCAGCGCCTCGAGGTTGTCGCCCTCGACGAACAGGTTCTCGGTCGTCGCGTGCGCCAGCGACTCGTCCGGCGCCTCGCTCATCCTCGCCGCGCCCGGCGTCCGCGCCAGCGCCTCGGCCTCCGCCTTGCCGGGCCACGAGAACGACGGCCGCCCGACGGACGCGCGCGGCGGGTCGTCGGGGTCTCGCCTCGGCACCCCCCCGCATATACCAGCCCCCCGGCCGATCCTCCACCCCTGGGCCTTCGAGGTCCCGGTCGGGTGGGTACGATCGGGCGGCCGGGCCTCGCCCGCGAGCTCGCGCCATACCGACGCGCAGACCCCCGTTCGCTCCACGGACCCGGCCGCCATCGAGGTAGTGGCCGCCGCGGCGCCGGCCGTCACCCGCTCGTACGATTAATTCGCCGCGCTCACGACGGCGCGAGCTGCCGGCGGATCGCGTCGGCCCACTGCTCGAGGTTCGACAGCGTGCTCTCGAGCTCGCGCGGCGCGGCCTCGATCCGCCGGATCATCGCCTCGAGCTGCTGCTTCGCCTTGCGGATCCGGCTGCGCGCGGTGTCTTCGACCACCCCGAGGAACGCCCCGATCTCGGCCCCGGACAGCTTCTCCCAGAAGTAGAGCTCGAGGATCACCTGCGAGTTGACCGGGATCCGGCGCAGCGCCTGCAGCAGCACCCGCTCCTCGGCCTGCGCGACGACGAGGGAGATCGGCGAGGCCCCGAGATCGACGACCGACACCTCGTCGAGGTCGACCCGCTCCGGCGCGCGCCGCTTCCGTCGCAGGTGCTCGCGCAGCAGGTTGTGGGCGACCGCGAACAGGTACGTGCGGAACGACGCCTCCTCCCGGAACCGCTCGCGCCCCTCGACGCACGCGACGAAGGTCCGCTGCACGAGATCCTCGATGTCGTCGTCGAGCTTGTTGCGGAAGAAGCGATAGATCGCGTCGAAGTGCCGCGCGAACAGCAGGCTCCCGGCCTGGCGATCACCGGCCCGCCAGGCCCGGAACAGCTCGATGTCGCTCGCCACCCGAACACCGTACCACGGCGGGCCCGCCGTTGTAACGGCCTCCGGCGTCGCCGACACTACCCCGGATGAACAGGCCCGACCGGCGCACCTTGAGCCCGGCGCCGCGCCTGCGGAGGTCATCATGTCCGACACGAACACATCCCATTCGCCCCAACCTCGCACCGCGAGCAACCCCAGCTTCCTACGCCGCGTCCTCTATGACAACAACGGCATGATCTTTCCGCAGCTCATCGAGGAGAACGTGACCGATACCGGCACGTCGACGGTCGAGATCATCCCGTCCGGCGCGCCCATCTACACCCTCGGCGACGTGACGATCGACCCGAGCCCCGGCGTCACGCTCACCTACGACAGCACGACCGGCACGATCACCGCCACGTTCGAGCACCCGTGCCTCGACGGCCAGACGCACGAGTGGGCCCTCACGTTCTCGATCCCGCCGCTCGTCCCGCTGACCGTCAAGATTCGCAAGACCCGCGTCCCGCCGCTGTCCCCGACGGTCGCCTCGGGCTAGGGCCGCGTGATCGACGACCCCCAGCCCGAAGGCGTCCCGTCGACGCTGCCGCAGGGCCCCCGCGGCCCGCGGCCGCTCGACGCCGAGGCGATGCGCCGGCGGATCGGCGCGCGGCTGTTCGGCGAGGCCGAGGCCCCGGCCCACCTCGATCGCTTCCGCGTCCTCCGGACCCTCGGCGTCGGCGGCATGGGGGTCGTCTACGCCGCCGAGGACGCCACCCTCGGCCGGGTCGTCGCCTTGAAGGTGATCCGCGACGACGGCTCCGGCCGCGACGACGAGCGCGCGCGGATCCTCCGCGAGGCGCGCGCGCTCGCCCGCCTCTCCCATCCCAACGTCGTCCAGCTCCACGAGGTCGTCGCCGCCCCCGAGGCCGTCTTCCTCGTCATGGAGTACATCGCCGGCACCACCCTCCTGCAATGGCTGCGCGCCGGGCCGCGCGACCTCGCCGCGATCCTCGCCGTCTTCGCCGCCGCCGGCCGGGGCCTCGCCGCGGCCCACCGCGCCGACATCGTCCACCGCGACATCAAGCCGAGCAACATCCTGATCGGCGACGACGGCCGCGTGCGGCTCGTCGACTTCGGCCTCGCCCGCGGCCTCGCCTCGCCGCCGACCACCGCCGCCGATCCGACCCCCCTCGAGCCCGCGACCCCGCGCGACGGCGACCCCGCGCACCACACCAACACCGGCGCCCTCGCCGGCACCCCCGTCTACATGGCCCCGGAGGCGTTCCTCGGCGGCCCCGCCGACGCCCGCAGCGATCAGTTCGCGTTCTGCGTCGCGCTGTACGAGAGCGTCTACGGCCAGCGCCCGTTCGGCGGCGACGTCCTGCCCGGCCACGAGCTCTTGCGCCGCGAGCTCGTCGTGCCTGCGCGGGCCGGCCGGCGCCGCGTGCCTCGCTTCCTCCGCCGCGCGCTCGTCCGCGGCCTCGCCGCGCGCCCGACCGACCGCTTCGCCGCGATGGACGACCTCGTCGCCGCGCTCGAGGCCGGACCTGTCCGAACGCGCAGGTGGCTGACCGGCCTCGCGGCCGCCGCCCTCGCCGGCGCCGCCGCCCTCGGCCTGCGGGGCTCCGCCGCCGTCGCCCCGCCGCCGCCGCCGTGCCCCGCCGCCACCGCCCAGCTCGCTGGCGTGTGGGACACGGCCGTCGGCGAGGCTGTCCGAACGGCCATCTTGTCGTCCGACCAGCCGTTCGCCGCCCGCGCCGCGGCGCAGGTCGACGCGCGCCTGGGCGACTACGCCGGGCTCTGGCTCGCCGCCCACCGCGACGCCTGCGAGGCCACGCGCGTCCGCGGCGAGCAGTCCGAGGCCCTGCTCGACGCCAGCATGATCTGCCTCGCCCGCCGCCGCAGCGCCCTCGCCGCGTTGACCGACCAGCTCCGCCGCGCCGACGCCCGCGTCGTCGCCACCGCCGCCGACCTCGCGTACGCCCTGCCGGAGATCGCCGTCTGCCGCGACCCGGCGGCCCTCGCTCGCGGCTGGGCCCCCCGCCGCGACGACCCGCGGCTCGACGCCGCCGAGGCCACCCTCGTCCGCGCCGAGGCCCTGCACCGCGCCCGCGACAGCGAGCGCGCGCGCGCGCTCGTCGACGAGGCCCTGACGGCGATCCAGGCCGCCGGCGACCCGCTCCTCGAGGCCGAGGCGCTGCACCTGCGCGGCCGGATCCGCGCGATCGAGACCGGCGAGGTCCAGCCGGGCATCGACGACCTGCACACCGCCGCCGACCGGGCCGCCGCGGCCGGCGACGACGCGCGGGCGTGGCGGAGCTGGAAGGAGCTCGCCTCGATCGCCGCGCTCGTCCAGCTCGACCCGACCACGGCCCGGCGGCACCTCGCCCACGCGCGCGGGCTCGCGGGGCGCGACGGCCCGCCGCCGCCCGAGGCCGCCGCCGAGCTGCTCGACGCCGAGGCCGAGCTCCTCCGCATCGAGGATCGCCCCGCCGACGCGCTCGCCCGCCGCCAGGAGGCCCTCGAGCTGCGCCGCGCCCACCTCCCCCCGGACCACCCCGCGCTCGTCTGGTCGCGCCTGGGCCTCGCCAACGCGACCGCCGACGCCGGCCGCCCGGACGAGGCCGTCGCCCAGCTCGCCGCCCTCGACGCCGACGCCCGCGCGCAGTTCGGCGACGGCCACCCGGCGCTCGCGCGGCTCGAGATCGCCCGCGCGCAGCAGCTCGTCCGCCTCGAGCGCACCGACGAGGCGCGCGCCCTGCTCGAGCGCGCGCGCCCGATCGTGCTGCGGGTCTACGGCCGCCAGAACCTGTTCCTGGCGATCCTCGAGCTCGAGCTGGCCAACGCCGCCGCCGCCGAGGGCGACCTCGCGCCGGCGATCGCCCGCGCCCGCGCCGCGCTGCAGCTCGCCGAGTCGCTCCTCCCGCCGCACCACGACCTCCGCGTCGAGGCGCTCGCGCTGCTCGCCGTCCTGTACTTCAGGACAGACGACGTCGCCGCCTCGCTCGGCGTCCACCGCGAGCTGCTCGCCCTCCACGACGACCGCGGCCTCGAGCTCGACCTCGAGGTCCTGCTGTTCAACCTCGGCGACGCCCTGTGCCGCCTCGGCCGCTGCGCCGAGGGCCTCGACTACTTCTCCAGGCTGCTCCAGCAGCACGCCCGCGAGCCGCCGCCGCAGCCCGCCCGCCGGGCCCTCGGGCTCTACGGCCTCGGCTTCGGCCACCTCGAGGCCGGCCGGCCCGAGCTCGCGCTGCTCCAGCTCGAGGAGGCGCACCGCCTGCTGCAGGCCGACCCCGACGAGCTGCCCGCCCTCGCGGTCGACGTCTCGCGCCTGCTCGCGCGCTGCCTCGACGCGCTCGGGAGGTCGCCGCGGCGGGTCCGCGAGCTGCGCGCCGACGCCGACGCGCGCGCCCGCGCGCTCGGCCTCCGCTAGCCTCCGGGTCATGTTCTCCGCGACATGCCCGTTCGAACAGCCTCACACCCCGACCGTGAACGTCCCGACCTTGACGACCTCGCGGGTCTCGCGGAGGCGCAGCGTCACCCGCTGCTCGCGCGCCGCCGGCGTGGCGAACCCGGTGACGAGCTGCAGCTGGATCGTCGTCGCCCCCGCGACGATCTGCTGGGTGTTGCCATAGAAGTTCGCCTCGACCACGTAGACCCCCGGCGCCGCCCGCTTCAGCGAGAACTCCTCCGGCCCGTAGCCCTGGCGGAAGTCGGGCGACATCCGCCCGCCCTGGCGGGTCAGGCGATTGCCGTAGTACGCCTTCTCGCCGTTCGGGTCGGTCACCCACAGGTCGATGTCGGTGTTGTCCGCGTCCCACGTCAGCACCACCCGCAGGTCGAGCGGCAGCGCCCGGCGGACCCGCGGGTCGATCGCCGACAGCTCGAGCGGCCGCGTGCTCGTCGCGATCAGCGCGTTGAGCTCGACCAGCGCGATCAGCTCGATCTCCGGGAAGCGCGCGTCCCACCGGCCGACCGCCACCTCCCACAGCAGCTCGATCGCCGCCTGCACCTCGCCGAGCGCCGCGCACGCCTGCGCCAGGTCGCGGTGGCTCTGCGGCTCCTCCGGCCGCAGCGCCAGCACCTGCGCGAAGATCGGCCGCGCCAGGTCGGGCCGCCCGGCCTGCAGCAGCCGGTAGCCGAGGATCCGCAGCACCGCCGGGTTCTCGAGCTCCATCTCCGCGAGGTTCGACAGCGCCCGCACCGCCAGCGCCGGCATCCCGCGCTCGAAGAACACGTCGGCCGCGTCGAGGAAGAACGCGGTGCTGCGCGCGTAGTCGATCGCCTCCTCGAGGTACACGTGATACAGCCGCTCGTCGCTGGCCCGCCGCATGCGATCGAGGTACGGCGCGTCGGGCGTCCAGCGCTTCAATTGGATCGACGTCGCCGCCCCGTTCGGGCCGCCCGAGCTCCCCAAACCGCCCTCGTCCCGCGCCGGCCCGGCGACCTCGCGCTCCATCATGTCCATGCTGTCCATCCTCGCCCGCGCGGGCGCGGGCGCGGGGGCCATCGGCGCGGGCGCGGGCGCGGCGACCACCGGCGCCGGAGCGACCGCCGCCTCGGCGGCCACGGGCGCGTCGCCGCCGTGGAGCATGTCGATGCCCTGTTCCCTGCTCTCCGCCGGCTCCTCCGCCGTGAACGCCTGCGCCGGCGCTGCGGGCGTGCGATCGGACCGCTCGGGGACAGGGATCGCCCCGAGCACCCGCGGCGCGCGACGGACGACCGCCTCCGGCTGCCCGCCCTTCGCCAGCGGCGGCTTCTCCGGCGCCGGCGAGAAGTCGCGCTCCCACCACGCCACGTACTCGCCGAACAGCCGGACCAGCCGCTCGAGCCGGCCGCGCCGGTCCGTCTCCTCCGCCCGCCACCGCTGCCCGCGCTGCTTCTCCCACGCCGCGCGCAGCGGCTCGGGCGGCGCGATGTCGTGGCGCACGTAGTCCGCGAGCGTCTCGAGCACGATCAGCGACGTCCCGCGGGTCACGATCCCGAACTCCTGACCCGTGCGCTCGATGTCCGCCCGGTTGCTCGCGTACATCGGCTCGAGCGCCGCGATCTTCTGCGCCGCCCACGCGCGGGCCGCCAGCCGCCCGCGCCCCTCCTCGGCCCGCACCGCCACCTCGACCTCGCGCGCCGACGCGGCGTCGCCGACGAACCCGACGCGCGCCCGCAGCGTCGCCTGCTCCGCGCGCACGATCCCCGCGAGCACCAGCCGCGAGCCTCGCAGCGCCGCCGGCCCCTCCGGGACCACCTGCGCGACCTCCCGCGGCGACGACTCGACCGCCAGCAGCCGCTCCGTCTCGTGCAACAGCAGCTCTGCCGCCGCCTCGCTCGAAACCTGCAGCAGATCGACGAACTCTCCGCCGGTCGCCTCGGCGAGCCCGCGCAGGCGCGCCGGATCGGCGCGGCGCGCCGACGAGATCGCGTGGATCGGCGCCCCGCGGGTGTCCGGCCGCGCGTCGATCGCCCCGAAGTTGACGAGCCCGTCGCTGACCAGCAGCCACGCGTCGACCCCCGCCTCCGGCTGCCACGCCGCCAGCGACGTCGCCCCGTCCCACAGCGTATGCGCCAGCGCCCGCCGCAGCTCGGTCCACGCCCCGCCGGCGACCTGGAACACCTCCGTCGGCTCGGCCACGTCGCGCAGGCGGACCAGCCGGACCTCGACCTCGCCGAGCGCCGCGAAGTAGCGCCCGAGCAGCGCCACCTCGCGGTCGACGTCGCGGCCCTCGCTCGAGCCCGAGCAGTCCCACACCAGCCCGAGCACCCGCGGCCGCGCCCGCGGGCGGGTCCGCGGCGCGAGCGCCTGCTCGGCCCGGAAGTACGTCTTGCCGGCGAACGCCTCGGTCGTCACCGCCGGGCGATCGGTGGGCGGCAGCTCGAGCTCGACGAGCCCGCGCGCCGCGAAGTCCTGCTTGCTGACCTTGACGACATGGTCTTTGTGCCACGCGCCGAGCCCGAGCCCGAGCGTGTCGCGCGCGACCGCCCGCGCCGCCGCGGGCCCGCGGACCGCCAGCTCGAGCGAGAACTCCCGCAGCCTCGGCAGGTCGAGCGCGAGCCGGTACACCGCCGCGTCCGCGCCGCCGGCGATCTCCTCCTGGTACGCGATCACCACCCGCTTGGCCTGCCCCGGCAGCAGCGGGTACACGCGCGCCTTGTAGTTGTTGCCGGCTGTCTTTTCGAGCAGCCCCGGGTCGACCCCGCGGCGGACGATCTCCTCGAACACCTGGCGCCCCTTGTCCTTCGGCACCGGCACCGCCTCGCGCAGCGCCCCGTCGATCTCGAGCGCGAACCGGACGATCGTCTGGCCGTCGAGCAGCGGGAACTCGAGCTGGCCCTCGAGCACCCGCGAGTTGGGATTGACGAACACCAGCTCCCAGGTCGTCACCGCCAGCGCCCCGGACACCTCGGCCGACACGTGCAGCGCGGCGAGCTCGACCGGCCGCTCGGCGGGCTTGACGGGGACGATCAGGCGGGGGGCGAGGCTGGGTGCGGGCGACGTCATGGCGAGACCGGCACCTTCGCCGAAAACCTCGCGGCCTGCACGCCCGCCCGCGCGCGGCCCCGCGCCGGAACCCCGCGCTACGACAGCGCGCCGAGCATCAGCGCGGTCTGCAGGTCGGCGAGCCCGTGCCAGCCCATGAACCACGGCAAGAGCTGCGGGCGCCGTCGCACCGCCAGGCCGAGCCCGAGCGCGAGCGGCAGGAACATCAGCCCGCGCCACAGCACGAACGGCAGCTCGAGGCGCAGCGGCAGCAGGGCGTGCTGGGCGCTGAGGAGCCCCGCGCAGATCCACAGCGCCGGCCCGCGCCCGAGCGCCGGGGCGAGGCGCGGCAGCGCGTAGCCGAAGTACACCGGCAGCTCGGCGAGCGCGGTCGCCAGCGGGAAGATCGCCACGATCGTCCACACGCCCCACCCCGGCAGCGGCTGGAACAGCCGCTGCAGCGCGTCGTTGGGGTCGTCGAACAACAACCAGAGCAGGCCGGCGTCGACCGCCAGCGTCGCCGGCACGATCGCGGTCATCACCGCGAGCGAGGTCAGGAAGTCGCGCCCGCGCGCGCCCCGGTCCCCGCGCACGAGGTCGCCGTAGCGGCGGCCCTCGCCCGCGAGCGCCGTCCGCAGCGCCGCCAGCGTGACGAGCTGCCCGATCGCCGCGCACAGCGGCCACCATGCCGCCGCCGCGAGCCACGGCGCCGCCGCGCCCGTCGCCGCGAGGATCGCCGCGATCGCGGCCTGGGCCCCGACGAACCCGAGGAGGCGCAGGCCGACCACCGAGGCGACGACCGGGGGCGGAGCGAGGGCCGACATCACCGGCGAGCGTATCGAGGTGCACGCCGCGCCGCCGCGCAACGCTTGCAGCGAGCGCCTCGCGGCCCGCGGACGCACCACCCGCGAGGTCGCCTCGCGCACGCATCGTCCTGGACCGTCGTTACGGCCCGGGACGCCGCCCGACCGTCGCCACGGCGCACGCGGCGCCGCCGCTGTGATGCATCGCCGGGGCGCCGCGGGGCGCTCGGCTCGCGGCTTGAAAAGGCCCCTGCCCGGGTGTACCCACCGGAGCGATGCGCGAGCGGAGCCACGCGGAGGGGGGGCTCTCGGCCGGCGAGCCGATCGAGCTGCTGACGGCTCAGGCGCCGATCGGCATCGTCCGCACGCGCGGCGACGGCACGGTGCTCGACGCCAACCCGGCCTTCTGCGCGATGCTCGGCTACACCTGCGACGAGCTGCGCGGCCGCAGCTTCTTCGCGTTCACCCACCCCGACGACCGCGACCTCGACGTCGACAAGCTCGCCCAGGTCTACGCCGGCGAGGTCGCCTCGTACGCCCTGCAGAAGCGGCTACGCCGCAAGGACGGCGCGTACCTGTGGACGCGCACGACCACCAGCGCCGTCCGCGACGGCGCCGGCGCCCCGCTGTTCGCCTGCGCCTTCGTCGAGGACATCGACGCCCTGCACCGCGCCGACGACGAGCGCCGCCGGGCCGACCGCAGGTTCCAGCTGCTCGCGCGCCTGTCCCCGGTCGGCATGTTCCACCTCGACGCCGCCGGCTGCTGTCACTACGTCAACGAGGAGTGGTCGAAGATCACCGGCCGCACCCTCCCCGAGGCGCTCGGCAACGGCTGGCTGCGCGTCGTCCACCCCGCGGACGCCGAGCGGCTGCTCCCCGGCTGGCAGGCCGCGATCGCCCGCGGCCGCCCGATCCACGCCGAGCACCGGGTCCTCCGCCCCGACGGCACCGTCGTCCACGTGCTGTGCCAGATCGCCGAGGCCCACGACGCCGGCAGCCGCGTGTTCGTCGGCACCCTGACCGACATCACCGACCGCGTGCAGGCCGAGTTCGACCGCGCCCGCCTGGCCGCGATCGTCGAGAGCAGCGTCGACGGCGTCCTCCTCGTCGACCCGGGCGGCCTCGTCCAGACCTGGAACGCCGGCGCCGAGCAGATCTCCGGCCACACCGCCGACGACATGATCGGCCGCCCGCTCTGCAGCCTCGCCGTCGGCCGCGAGGCCGAGCTGCGGTGCGCCCTCCTCCGCGTCGGCGGCGGCGAGGTCGTCCGCGAGCTCGAGCTCGTCCTCCGCCGCCAGGACGGCCGCGAGTTCGACGCCGCGATCACCGCCTGCCCGGTCCGCGCCGCCGACGGCACGACCTCCGCGATCTCGGTGATCGTCCGCGACGTCACCCGCCGCAAGCAGATCGAGCGCGAGCTCCGGCACAGCGAGGAGCGCTTCCGCCTGATCGTCGAGGCGACCGCCAAGATCGTGTGGTCGCTCGACGACGACGCGCGCATGCTCGGCGACTCGCCGTCGTGGCGAGCCTTCACCGGCCAGACCCGCGACGAGATGCACGGCCACGGCTGGCTCGGGCGCCTCGCCCCCGCCGACCGCGCGCGCGCCCACGAGGCCTGGGCCGCCGCCCGGGCGACCCGCGGCGTGTTCTGCTGCGAGGGCCGGGTGCTCCGCGCCGACGGCACCTGGGCCGACACGATCGCCCGCGCCGTCCCGCTGCCCGACCAGGACGGCGCCCCGCGCGAGTGGGTCGGCGTCAGCATCGACGTCACCGAGGAGCGCGAGCTGCTGCGCCGCGTCTCCGAGAGCGAGGCCAAGTTCCGCCGCGTCTACGAGAGCGGCCTGATCGGCCTCGTCTTCACCGACCGCCGCGGCCAGATCCGCGACGCCAACCCCGAGTTCCTGCGGATCGTCGGCTACGACCCCGCCGACCTCGCCGCCGGCGCGCTGCGCTGGGACCAGGTCGCCCCACGCGCCGACGACGGCCCCCCGGCCGGGTGGTTCGCCCCCAGCGAGCGCCCCCACGAGGGCGAGCTCGTGCGCAAGGACGGCCGCCGCGTCGCCGTCATGGTCGGCTGCGCCGCGCTCGGCGACGCCGAGGGCGACCAGACCGTCGCCTTCGTGCTCGACGTCAGCGAGCGCCGCGCCGCCGAGGTCCAGCGCGAGGCCCTCGTCGCCGACCTGCGGCGGGCGATGCACTACTACGACATGTTCATCGGCGTCCTCAGCCACGACCTGCGCAGCCCGCTCGCCGCGATCCTGATGTCGGCCGGCCTCGCGCTGCGCCGCTGCGAGGACGAGCAGCTGGCCAAGATCCTGCGCCGGATCGCCGACAGCGGCCAGCGCATGCTGCGGATGATCGAGCAGCTGCTCGACGCGACCCGCGTCCGCGCCGCCGGCGCGCTGACGATCGAGCGCACCCCCGCCGACCTCGCGGTGATCTGCCGCGCGATCGTCGACGAGCTCGAGCACGCCCACCCCGACGCCGAGATCGTGCTCGAGAGCGCCGGCTCGACCGGCGGCGAGTGGGACATCGACCGCGTCTCGCAGCTCGCCTCCAACCTGATCGGCAACGCGATCCAGCACGCCGCCGAGTCGCGGCGGATCACGATCCGCGTCGACGGCACCGACCCCGCGACCGTCCGCCTCCGCGTCCACAACATGGGCTCGATCCCCCCCGCGCTGCAGGCCTCGATCTTCGACCCGTTCCGCCGCGCCGCCGAGACCTCGAGCAAGTCCGCCGGCCTCGGCCTCGGCCTCTACATCACCCGCCAGATCGCCCTCGCCCACGGCGGCGACGTCACCGTCACCTCGACCCCCGAGGGCGGCACCACCTTCTTCGTCGAGCTCCCGCGCCTCCCCGCGCCCGACGCCCACCCGCCCGCCGAGGCCGACGCCGCCACCCCGCTGATGCGAGGAGACGCCGCGCCATGAACGAGTCGCAGGCGCCCCCGCTGCTCGCCCACGACCGCCCGCCCGGGCCGGGCGCCGCGTCGCCGCTGCGCATGATCGCCGGCCTCGCCCGCGCGGTCGCCCAGGCCCGCACCGACCCGCAGGCGATCGCCGAGATCGCCGCCCGCACCCTCGTCCAGGAGCTCGCCGACGGCTGCGTCGTCCGCCTCGCCGCCCGCTTCCAGGTCCGCGCGTTCGCCCACCGCGACCTCGCCGCCGAGGAGTTCCTGCGCGACGCCCTCCCCTCCGTCCCGATCGGCCGCCTCCCCGCCGGCGACGTGCTCGCGACCGGCCGCCCGCTGCTGCTCGCCCGCGTCCCGCCCGAGTACGTCGACACGCTGTGCCCCGAGGCCCGCGCCTACGTCCGCGTCTTCTCGCTGCGCAGCCTGCTCGCCGTGCCGGTCCGCTGCGGCGCCGCGGTCGTCGGCGCGATCACGGCCTGGCGCGACCGCGCCGAGGACCCGTTCGGCGAGGACGACGTCAACGCGCTCCACGTCTGCAGCGAGCACGTCGGCCTCGCGCTCGAGCACGCCGACGCCTTCCAGGCGCTCCGGGTCCGCGAGGCCCGCTTCGAGCTCGCCGCCCGCGCGACCGAGGACGTCCTGTGGGACTGGGACCTGGCGACCGGCGCAATCACCTGGAACGAGGCCGTCCGCACGACCCTGCGCTGGCCCGAAGACCAGGTCGACGGCTCGCTCGACTGGTGGACCGCGCACGTCCACGACGACGACCGCGAGCGCGTGCTCGCCGGCCTCGACCGGGCGATCCGCGACAACCCGGCCGGCGTCCGCTGGCAGGACGAGTACCGGTTCCGCCGCGGCGACGGCAGCTTCGCCCGGATCGTCGACCGCGGCTACGTCCTCCGCGTCGACGGCGGCCGCCCGGTCCGCTTCGTCGGCTCGATGCAGGACATCAGCGACCGCGTCGAGATCACCCGCAGGCTCGCCGAGCGCGAGGAGAGCTACCGCGCCTTCATCGCCACCAGCAGCGAGGGCATCTGGTGCTTCGCCGGCGACCCCGGCGTCCCGATCGACCTCCCGCCCGACGCCCAGATCGCCGCCTTCTACGCCCGCGCGACCCTCGTCGAGTGCAACGACGTCACCGCCCGCATGTACGGCTACGAGCGCGCCGACCAATTGCTCGGCGCCCCCCTCGCCCAATTCCTCCCGCCGGACGACCCGCGCAGCCAGAGCCTCCTGCGCGGCTTCATCGCCCACGGCTACCGCCTCGTCGACGGCGAGTCCACCGAGCGCGACCGCCACGGCCGCGAGCGCCTCCTGCTCAACAACATCGTCGGCGTCGTCGTCGACGGCCGCCTCGTCCGCGCCTGGGGCACCCAGCGCGACCTGACCGAGCTCCGCCGCCGCGAGGCCGACGAGGGCCGCACCCGCGCCCTGCTGACCGCCGTCTGCGACGCCACCCCCGACCTCGTGTTCGCCCGCGACCAGGCCGGCGCCCTCCTGTTCGCCAACCCCGCCGCCCGCCGCGCCCTCGCCCGCGAGCACGCCCCGTCCGCCGAGGACCGCCGCGTCCTCGCCACCGGCGAGACACTGATGCTCGAGGAGACCTACCCCGACGGCCGCGTCTACCTCTCGACCCGCAGCCCCTTCCGCGACCCCGCCGGCCGCGTCCTCGGCGTCGTCGGCACCGCCACCGACATCACCGAGCGCAAGCGCGCCGAGCAGGCGCTGCGCGAGAGCCAGCAGCTGTTCTCGCGCGCCTTCGGCAAGAACCCCAACGCGATGAGCCTCAACGCCCTGCCGGCCTGCGAGTTCATCGACGTCAACGAGGCCCTGGTCCGCGCGACCGGCCTCTCGCGCGAGCAGCTGCTCGGCCGGACCCCGTTCGAGCTCGGGATCTTCCTCGACCCCGACGACCCGCCGCGCCTGGCCGCCGCGCTGCGCCGCACCGGCTCGGTCCGCGACGCAGAGCTGCGCCTGCGCGGCGCCGGCGGCGAGATCCACACCGTCGTGTGGTCCGCCGAGATCCTCGAGTACCAGGGCCGCCGCTGCGTGCTGACCGCGGCGACCAACATCACCGACCGCAAGCGCGCCGAAGAGGCGCTCCACGACAGCGAGGAGCGCTTCCGCCAGATCGCCGACAACATCGAGCAGGTGTTCTGGCTGACCGAGTTCCACCCCACCGAGCGGATCGCCTACGTCAGCCCGGCCTGCGTCCGCGCGTGGGGCCGGACCCCCGCCGAGCTGCAGGCCGACGCCCGCGTCTGGCTCGCCGCGATCCACCCCGACGACCGCCCCGTCGTCGAGCAGGGCTTTGTCGCCTGGCTCACCGACGGCGCCGACACCTGGGAGCACGAGTACCGGATCGTCCACCCCGACGGCCGCACCGTCCGGTGGATCCACGACCGCGGCGCGCTGATCCGCGACGCCCGCGGCCGCCCGTGGCGCGCCGCCGGGATCGCCGAGGACATCACCGAGCGCCGCCTCGCCGAGCACGAGCGCGAGCGCCTCGTCGCCGACCTCCGCGCCGCCGTCGCCGTCCGCGACGACTTCCTCGCGCTCGCCTCCCACGAGCTCCGCACCCCGCTCGCCGCCCTCGACTTCCACCTCGAGCACCTCGCCCGCCTCGTCGCCCGCCACCCCGCAGACCCGCGCGCCCTCGCCGACAAGGTCGCCGGCGCCGTCCGCCAGGTCGACCGCCTCACCGGCCTCGTCGACAGCCTGCTCGACGTCGGCCAGATGAGCCCCGGCCGCCTCCGCCTCGACCTCGCCGACACCGACCTCGCCGCCCTCGTCCGCGACCTCGCCGCCCGCCTCGACGACGACGCCCGCCGCGCCGGCTGCCAGCTGCGCGTCGACGCCCCGCCCGCGCTCCCTGGCCGCTGGGACAGGCGCCGCCTCGACCAGGCGCTCGGCCACATGCTCGCCAACGCCCTCAAGTACGGCGCCGGCCACCCCGTCGACCTGCGCCTCCGCGCCGACGCGCGCGCCGCCGTGCTCGAGATCGAGGACCACGGGATCGGCATCGCCGAGGCCGACGTCCGCCGGATCTTCGCCCGCTTCGAGCGCGCCGTCCCGTCGACTCATTACGGCGGCTTCGGCCTCGGCCTGTACATCGCCAACCGGATCGTCGAGGCGCACGGCGGCGCGATCGACGTCACCAGCCGGCCCGGCCAGGGCGCGACCTTCCGCGTCCGACTCCCCCTCGACCCCGCGCAGCACCAACCGGAGGCCTGATGCACGCAGCTCACACGATCTTGATCGTCGAGGACGACCGCGACATCCGCGACGTGCTCGCCGAGATCCTCGCCGACGAGGGCTACCACGTGCTGCTCGCCGGCGACGGCTGCGAGGGCCTCGACCGCCTGCGCGAGGGCCCCGCCCCGGCGCTGATCCTGCTCGACCTGATGATGCCGCGCATGGACGGCTTCCAGTTCCGCGAGGAGCAGCTCAAGCACATCGACTGGCGCGAGATCCCGATCGTCCTGCTGACCGCCGGCGGCGACCTCCCCGACAAGGCCCGCCGCCTCGAGGCCGCCGACGCCCTGCGCAAGCCGGTCAAGATCGACGCCCTGCTCGGCATGATCGCCCGCTTCCTCCCGCGCCCCTGATCGCCCCTTCCTGCTCCCTCCCCGTGAGCGGGGCCCCACGACCTCCGCTCGGGCGGGCCGACGCTCTCGGACGCCGGCGGAGTGAAAGGCCATGGCTCGCGCGCAGGCACCCGCATGTCCCTTCGCCCGCCACGAGCGCCCACGCCCCGCACGATTGACCCAACCTTTACGGAAGCCGCCCCGCCCCGCACCTACGCTCGCCGCATGCCCCGCGCACGCCTCGCCGCCCTGCTCGCCCTCCCGCTCCTCGTCGCCTGCAAGGCCGACCCTTGCCCCTGCGGCCTCGCCCCGTGGCCCGCGCCCGCGCCTGCCGGGCGCACGATCACCGTCGCCGGCGACGCCGAGATCCTCACCGCCCCCGACACCTTCGAGCTCGCGCTCGGCTTCGACCTCCAGGCCGACACCCTCCAGGCCGCCCGCGACGACAGCCGGGCCCGCGCCGCCGCCCTGCTCGCCGTCGCCGAAAAGCACCAGATCCCCGCCTGCGACATCCAGACCCAGGACCTCTCGCTGCGCCCGCGCTACGACGGTTACGACCGGCGCCAGCTCGTCGGCTACGACGCCTCGCGCGGCCTCGTCCTGACCCTCGGGGACCTCGACGCCGTCGAACCTGTCCTCTACGACATGCTCGCCGCCGGCGCCAACCGCGTCGACCGCGTCGTCTTCCACAGCAGCGCCGCCCGGGACAAGCGCGCCGAGGCCCGCGTCCTCGCCGTCCAGGCCGCCCGCGCCAAGGCCGAGGCCATGGCCGCCGCGCTCGGCAAGCAGGTCGGCGAGCCGCTCGAGGTGCACGAGGTCGGGCCCGCCGCCCCCTGGAACGCCCCGGTCGCCAACAACTACGTCCTGACCAACGAGACCGTCCCGGCCGTCAGCGACACCGTCGCCACCGGACGGATCCGCGTCCACGCCGGCGTCACCGTCACCTTCGCCTTGTTATAATCGCGCCTACCATGGACGTCCCCCAGCTCGGCCCCGGACGGCGCGTCGTCGTCCGCGAATTCGGCGAGACCCCGCTCGACGCGATCGACCACCACATGACGCTCGAGCCCTGCCCGCCGCCCGACCCCGCGACGCTGCGCCCGCGCGACGTGATCGTCGAGATCCGCAGCGCCTCGGTCGCGTGGGTCGACCTGCTGATGACCAGCGGCCAATATCAACACATGGCCCGGCCGCCCTACACGCCCGGCCTCGAGTACGCCGGCGTCGTCGCCTGGAGGGGCCCCGAGGCCGGCGACCACCTCGCCGTCGGCGCCCCCGTCCTCGTCGACGGCCTGCACGCCGGCCCGCGCTCGCTCGGCGACTATCAACAATGGGGCGGCTGGGCCACCTGGGCCGTCGCCCCCGGCGACGCCGTCCTCCCGATCCCCGGCGCCCTCGGCTTCGATCAGGCCTGCAACCTGCTCGGCAACTACGAGACCGCCTACCACTGCCTCGTCGCGCGCGGCCGCCTGCGGCCCGGCGAGACCGTCCTGCTCCACGGCGCCACGGGCGGCACCGGCCTCGCCGCCGTCCAGCTCGCCAGGCTGCTCGGCGCCACCGTCATCGCCACCGGCCGCTCCGCATCGAAGCTCGCCGCCGTCCGGGCCGAGGGCGCCGACCACACGATCGTCCTCCACAGCGACGAATCGGGCCTGCGCCCGTTCCGCGACGAGGTCAAGGCCCTGACCGGCGGCCGCGGCGTCGACCTCGTCTACGACGCCGTCGGCGGCGACATCTCCGTCGAGAGCCTGCGCTGCGTCGCCTTCGGCGCCCGCTTCCTGATCGTCGGCTGGACCTCGACCCCGTTCGTCGCCCGCGGCAAGGGCCAGCGCGGCGCCCCCAACGCCAACGTCCTGCCGACCAACCTGATCATGATGAAGGGCCTCGACGTGCTCGGCTGCCCGACCGCGATCGCCACCGCCCACGACCCCACGATCCGCGCCCCCCGCCTCGCCCAGGTGCTCGCCTGGGCCGAATCCGGCCAGATCCGCCCCCACGTCTCGCACACCTTCCCGCTCGCCCGATACAAGGACGCGATGCACGCCCGCTGGCGCGGCGACATCCTCGGCGGCTGCGTCCTCCACCCCGGACAATAGCAAGAGGCGGCCCGACGCGGACTTACTACCTTAGGACCGTTTTAGTTACAGCCGCCGTATACCCGTCTCCGGGCACTGGGCACAGGCTCCTTGCGAGAGCCATTTCGACCATCCGCGCCCACATGGCCGCCTCTCGCACCCACCCTACACCGCCCCCCGCGCCCCGCACAAGCGCCCGACCACCAGCCAGCCACGCGATGAGCGCCCCCAGCGCAGCTCCCCTCCGCAGCCCCCCGCTCGCACCGCCCTCCGCCCGCCCATCGCGAATCCCACCCCCCACACGAGCGCGCATCCAAGCGCGCCCCCGCTCCCACCACCCACAGCCACCGGCGGCGCCCTCGACGAGCCGCGCTCGCCGCGGTCCGACACCGAGGAGCCGGCGAACCCGCCGGAATGGCCGCGAGCCGGGCGCGAGGGACGAGCAACCGTCTCGCGGCGGACGCCTTCCTTCTCACCCCGCCCTGCACCGCAGCGACGGACCGGCGACGACGCATCTCACGGAGTCACCGTGCATCGGGTCGGGCGTGCGGGTCCGGCAAGTTGCCGGCCGCCCTGCTCGATTCACCCCGCCGCGTGGACCTGCACTTCCCCGACGAATTGATACACCCCGAACTCGACCGGCGACGAGAACACCCGGACATTGTACGTCCCCGGCGCCAGCCCCGAGCAGCGGATCTCGACCTGCTCGCGGCCCGTCACTGCGCAGCGGCTCCCCTCCGCGGCCTCGCCGACGAACGCCCGCGCCGACACGAACCGCTTGCGCGGGTTCGTCAGCCTCATCAAGAAGTCCCGCTGCACCGTCACCTGCGACCGCTGCGGCTCCTCGAGCGTCATCTTGTCCGCGAAGAACTGCGGCCGCATCATCGGCTGGCGCGCGAACTCCCCGCGGGACAGCGGCGTCTCGCGCAACTGCCACGCCGGCGCCTCCGGGAAGTGCGTGATCCCGATCAGCGCCGGCGGCACGAACAGGTAGCTCGTCGAGTACTCGCGCACGAACTTGCGGTCCTTCAGGTGCCCCGAGTCCCACGTCGCGTCGATCAGGTACCACAGCCCGTCGATCTTGGCCGCGTTCCACGCGTGCGGCTCCCCGTCGACCTCCGACGCCAGCCCGCGCGCGTCGCCGACCACCACCACCACCTCGTCGCCCGTCACCTCGGCGATCGCCTTCATCAGGTTCGCGTAGCCCGCGCAGACCGCCAGCCCCGACGTCAGCACCGCCTCCGCGCGCTGATCGGGGTAGCGGCCCGCGAGGTACGCGTCCGCGTCGTACGCCAGGTGTGTCGCCACGAAGTCGTGGATCGCCTTCACCCGCCGCCCCGGGTCCGGCTCCTGCGCCTTCAGGTAGAGCCCGACCGCCGCCACGCTCGCCTTCGTCTCCGCCGGCATCGCCGTCACCGCCGGGTGCACCTCCGCCGGCGACGGCCACGCCGTCGTCGGCGGCGCCGCCTCCGCTGGCCTGTCCCCCGGGACAGCCTCACCCGCGCTGTCCTTCGGGACATCCGACCCGCCGCCCGCCTCGCCGCCCGCCGCCTCGCCCTTCGCCGCCTCCGGCGCCTTCTCCCACGGATCGCCCCACTCGCCCGTCCGCGGCGTCGGCGTCTCCGCCGGCCTGTCCGCCGCCTCGACCATCTCCGCGTAGTGATTGTCGTGCGCCGCCTCGTACAGCCACTGCAGCCCGTCGGCCGCGCGGAACAACCACGGCCGGGCCTGCTCGGCCAGCGGGTGCCGGACGTGCTCGAGGAACCAGTCCCCGCGGGTCGACAGCGCGGTGAACGCCGCCTCGGGCCGCGCCCACAGCAGCCCGCCGAGGAACACCAGGTTGATCGCCAGCGTCCGCAGCACGATCCGGTCCCACCGCGTCAGCACCCGGCGGTCCTGCGGCCTCGCCTTGCGCCGCCGGAGCAGCTCCACCACCATATCCCAAAGGACAGGTAGCACCGGGAACAGCAGCAGCCCCGCCGCGCACGCCAGCCACACCGGCCCGTTGCGGTACGCCGCCAGCGACGACGCGACCCACACCCCGAGCGTCGGCGCCAGCACGACCAGCGACGCCCACGCGAGCCGGAACACCGAGAACAGCCCGACCCCGATCCAGCTCCGCCGCGCCTGCGCCATCTCGCCCCTGTCGCTCGAGGCTAGCAGCCCGTGCAGACGGCCGCCACGCCGCGCCACGAGCCCAGCCTCCGCCGGGCGCGCGATCGCACCACACGCCCCGCTCTTCCTGTACGCTCGCGCCCGTGCCGACCTCCGTCTGGATCGCCCTCCTCTTCATCCTCGGCGCGACGTGGATCCTGCTCCGCGTCCTCCGCAAGCCCGCCCCGCCGCCCGCGCCCGCCCGCCGGCCCGGCGCCCCTGTCTACGCCCCGCCCGGCGCCGCCACCCCGAAGCCCGCCGGCATGGTGGTCACGCAGATGAGCACCCACGGCTTCTTGCGGATCGACGACGCCGCCGGCACGCGCGAGGAGCCGCTCCCCGCCTCCCCGCTCGGCGAGGGCGAGTTCCCGACCGCCGTGTGGGCCGCCCCCGATCACACCGTCTTCGCCGTCGGCAAGCAATACACCGGCCAGCCCGGCCCCGACGACGGCGTCGTCTGGCGCCGCGACCCCGACGGCACCTGGTCGACCGCCTTCCGCCTGCAGGGCCGCACCTTCCATTCCGTCGCCGGCCGCGCCTCGACCGACGTCATCGTCGGCGCGATCGGCGGCATCGCACTCTTCGACGGCAGCGCCTGGCGCGTCGAGCTCCTCCCCGCCTATTCGATGATGTGGAACGTCTGGCAGGACGGCGACGACCTCGTCGCCCAGGCCTTCGACGACAGCGCCGCCGTCCTCGTCGCCGGCGGCGTCACCCGCCCCTGCCCCCCGCGCCCGCGCCCAGACCGCGACCGCTACGAATGGACCGTCGACGGCGCGCGCTACCGCGTCTTCGACCGCAGCGAGGAGGTCGGTCCGCGGGTCCTCGATCCCCGGGAGGAGACCGAGCTCCGCGCGGAGATGGCCCAGGTCCAGCAGATCCTCGCCGCCCGCGAGGCCGCCGCCCGCCGCTGATCCTCCGGCGCCGACCAGCACGACGTCCGGGGTTCCGACGAGACGCGCACCCCCGCACCTGTCGCCCGCCGGCCCCTCCCGTCCGCCCGCGTCTTCGCCGAAGATGGACCTCGCGTGCCGATCCTCGATCCCAGCGCCCGCGAGATCCACTTCAAGGTCGTCTACACCGGCCCGCCGCTCGCCGGCCGGACGACCAACGTCCAGCACCTCTATCGCCACACCCCGCCGGACGCGCGCGCCGCCCTGTACAGCCTCGTCTCGGAGACCGGCTGCACCACCACCTGCGCCGTCCTCGAGTCCTCCGCAGTCCACGGCCTCCGCGCGCGATTCAACCTCTTCACGATCCCCGGCCCGGCCCACGACCCGCCGACGCGCCAGGCCGTCCTCCGCGACGTCGACGGCCTCGTCTTCGTCGCCGACTCGCAGCGCGACCGCGCCGACGCCAACCTCGAGTCGTTCGCGCAGCTCGCCGCCGACCTCGCCGTCCACGGCCGCCGCCTCGCCGACGTCCCGCTGGTCCTGCAATACAACAAGCGCGACCTCCCCGACATCCTCTCGCTCCCCGAGCTCGACGCCTCGCTCGCCGCGTCCGGTCGCCCGCGCCACGAGGCCGTCGCCTCGCGCGGCGAGGGCGTGCTCGCGACCTTCGAATCGGTGTGCGCGCTGCTCCGCGATCGAACGCGCGCAGGCGCGTGATCGCCCGCCTGCCGCTCGCCGCAGCGGCCGTGCCGCGCTCCGCCTCGCGTGCTACAAGCCCGCGGTGCGGATCGCAGTCATCGGCGGCGGAATCTCGGGCATCGCCGCGGCCCGCGTGTTGCTCCGATTCGGCCACGACGTCGTCGTCTTCGAGCGCGGCGACACCCCCGGCGGCGTCTGGACCGTCGCCTACCCCGACGTCCGCCTGCAGAACATCGCCGAGCACTACCGCCTCTCCGACTTCCCGTGGCCCTTCACCCCCGATCTGCACCCGACGCGCGAGCAGATCCTCGCCTACCTGCGCGCCGTCGTCGCGCACTTCCGCGTCGACCTGCGCACCCGCCACGAGGTCGCCGCGATGCACGAGCTCCCGGACGGCTGGGAGCTCGAGGTCCGCACCCCGCAATCGACCGCGCGCGAGCGCTTCGACTACGTCGTCTCGGCGATCGGTCAGTACACCGGCGACCAGCAAGTGCTCGCGCTGCCCGGCCGCGAGCGGTTCGCCGGCCGCGTGCTCACCGACCGCGACGTCCGCGACCTCGCGCAGCTCGCCGGCGCGCGCGTCGTCGTCGTCGGCTTCGGCAAGAGCGCCGTCGACATGGCGACGTTCGCCGCCGAGCGCGGCGCCCGGGTCGACCATGTCTTTCGCGCCCCGCGCTGGCTGATCCCGCGGGTGCTCTTCGGCGTCCACGCCTCCAACATCGTCTTCACCCGCGCGAGCACCTTCATGCTGCCCGCGTGGGTCCACCCGAGCGCCCCCGAGCGGTTCCTGCACGAGCGCATGGCCCCGCTCGTCGACGGCTTCTGGGCGATGATCGGCGGCCTGATGCGCCTCCAGACCGGCCTCCACGGCTGGCACCGCGACCCCGCCGTCCGCCGGCGCATGGCGGTCCTCCGCCCGACCAACACCTTCCCGTTCGAGATGCGCTCCGCCTCCGCGCTCGCGCCCGACCGCTACTTCCCGCTGGTGATCGACGGCCGGATCGAGCCGTACCGCGGCGAGCCGGCCGGCTTCACCGAGACCGGCCTGCGCCTCGCCGACGGCCGCGAGCTCGCGTGCGACCTCGTCGTCCTGTCGACCGGCTTCCAGTCGCCGCGCTTCCCGTTCCTCCCGCCGCACCACCGCCGCTGGCTCGAGGGCGAACCCGACGGCGTCCAGCTGTACCGCCACCTGCTGCACCCCCGGATCCCGCGGCTCGCGTTCGCCGGCTACAACCACGGCTTCCTCCACGTCCCCAGCGTCGAGATCGCGACCCTCTGGCTGTGCGCGCTGCTCCGCGGCGACCTCGAGCTGCCGCCGACCGCCGAGCTCGAGCGCCGGATCGAGGAGATCCGCGCGTGGAAGCGCGCGCACTCGCTGTTCGAGCCGTCGCGCTCGTGCAACACGAGCACCCGGTTCCATCAATACCTCGACGTCCTGCTCGGCGACCTCGGCCTCTCGCCGTACCGCAAGTCGAACCCGCTCGCCGAGGTCGTCGCCCCGTACACCGCCGCCGACTACACCGGCCTGATCGACGAATACGAGCAGGCCCGCACGGCGATGCGCCTCCCCCGGCGTCCGCTCCCGCTGTCGACCTGAGCGCCGCACCCCGCCTGGACGCCGGGCAACGACGCGAGTCGCCGAGATCCCGGCCGAGGCTTTGCCATCTCCGGAGAGCTCGGCCAAGGCTTTGCGCCCTGACCTGCGCCTCCCTCAACACAAGACCGCCCACCTCGGTCACCCCCCATCCTGCGCCGCCCTCAACGCGGGACCACCACGCTCCTCGGTCCCTATCCTGCGCCGCCCTCAACGCGGGACCACCGCGCTCCTCGGTCACCCCCCATCCTGCGCCGCCCTCAACGCGGGACCACCGCGCTCCTCGGT
>ERZ1066117.414-NODE-414-length-35321-cov-30.014773_pt1 | contig 35321 bp, 23 predicted proteins | sample MGYA00382764_ERZ1066117 | MGnify/ENA primary metagenome ERZ1066117 (study PRJEB33369, sample SAMEA5778347) | biofilm metagenome | biome: Industrial cooling water; feature: Water cooling tower basin; material: Biofilm | place: United Arab Emirates | collected...
CTGCTGCGGCGGCGCGCCCTGCTGCGGCGGCGCGGCAGGCGGGCGCGGCGGCGGCTGCTGGATCACCGCCTCGGTCTCGATCTCCATCGTCCGCACCGCCGCCCGCGGGTCGACCTTCGCGGACACCGGCGGCGCGTCGGAGACGTCGACATCGACATCGAGCTCGACCGGGATCGTCTTGGCGGCGCCGAACGCCGCGCGCTCGTCGGACGGGCTCGGCGACGGCGGAGCCGCCGTGGATGCAGGTGGCGCGGCGGGCGCCGGCCCAGACACAGGGCTCGGCGAGGGCGTCGCCGGAGGCGGCGCACCGCCCGGCGCGCCGGGTCGGCTCGGCAGCCCGCTGGACAGCCCGCCCGGGAGACCGCCCGGCAGCCCGCCCGGTCCGCCGCGGGTCGGCAGCCCCGGCGCCGGCTTGGCGAACGACAGGCTCGGCAGCGCGGGCGGCGGCGGCTTGCCCGGCTCCGCGGGCGTGCTCGCCGGCTTCGGATCGCTCAGCCGCGCGAACGGCAGCTTGCCCGGCGCCGCCGCGATCGGCTTGCTCTCGGGCTTCGCCGCAGGCTTCGGCTCGGGCGCCTTCGGGGCCGGCTGCGGCGGCCTGGCCGGCGCCTCGACCTCGGCATCCGCGTCGAGCTCGACCTCCGGCACCGTCGGCATCGGCGGGACGACCGGCGCCTGGCCGGGACGCAGCGGGACGTTCACCGGCGCAGACGGCTCGTCGACGATGATCGCGTCGAAGAGATCCGCGGGGTCGCGGGGAATTTCGTCCTCTCGCAGCGGCCCGCCCGGCAGGGTGAGCGTGGGCCGGACCGGAGGGCTCGCGGGCTTTCCGCCCTTGTCGTCTTGCTGGGCCACAGTGCCGCCCAGTATGCCCGATCCGCCGGTCGGTGGACCCAGGAGCCGACCGCCGGATCGCCGGCAATTTGCCCGCATTGCCGCGTCCATGGCCGGGATCGCGCAACAATTTCGGCCATCCGCCGCCCGGGGGCCCTGGACAGACCGATTGACCTCGTCCTGTTCGCGGAAAAACGGCCACGGATCAGACCGTTGTTCGGATCACACGAATTGCCGTCTCCCCCTTCCTCGTCGGTGTCGCCGTGATCGCGGCCATCGACCGGTCCGCGGACGCGCGACGCACTTGCCACGCGCCGGGGCCTGTCCACTATGCTCGGTCGACATGGCGAGCGAGGCGAGCGAGCGTCCCGGGGCAGACGGAACCATGACCTCCGAGACAGGCGAGATCCTGGCCGGTCGTTACCGCCTCGGCGCGCGGATCGGCAGCGGCAGCACCGGCATCGTCTACCGCGCCGAGGACCTGATGTTCTCGCGCGTGGTCGCGGTGCGCTTCTTGACCCCCTCGCTCGCGCGCGAGGAGGACACGCTCGAGCGGCTCGAGGAGCGCCTGCACCACAGCGCCCGGATGATGCGCGACGACGTCCGGGCGATCAGCGACATCGTCGACATCATCGACCTCGGGCGGACCGACGGCGGCCAGCTGTTCGTCGTCACCGACCTCCTGTCCGGCGAGAGCCTGGCCGACCTGCTCGCCCGCGAGGGCGCGCTGCCGTGGCGGGTCCTGCGGCCGCTGATCGTCCGCGCCTGCCAGATCGTCCACCTGTCCCACGAGCACGGGATCATCCGGCAGGACCTCCAGACCCGCAACCTCTACCCTGTCCGCGACAAGTCGAAGACCGGCGTCCTGCGGATCTACAGCCCCGGCCTCGGCGTCGCCTTCGGCGCGCGGCTGTGGTCCGGCCTCGGGCCCGCCGAGTCGCTCGCGCTGGCCCGCTACGCCGCGCCGGAGCAGATCAGCGCCGGTCCGGTCGATCGCCGCACCGACGTCTACGCGCTCGGCGTGATCCTCTACGAATGTCTCACGGGACAGGTCCCGTTCGCCGACCCGCGCCCGGCCCACGTGCTCGCCGCGCACCTGCTCGCCGCGCCGCCGCCGTTCCCGCCCGAGGTCCGGCGCCGCGGCGTGCCGCAGGAGCTCGAGGCGATCGTCCTGCGCGCGCTCGCCAAGGGCCCCGAGGATCGCTGGCCGACCGTCAAGGCGCTCGCCAACGCGATGGCCGCGATCGAGTTCGGCCCGTGCGACGCCAGCGGCGTGCTCGAGACCGACGACATCCACGACCTGACCGACCTGCTCGAGCCGGCCCCCTCCTCGACGACGATGCGGATCGACCGCGCGCGCCTGTCCGGAAAGCCAGGCCTCGCCCCGGCCGCGGCCGTGATCGACCCGGCCGCCTCGACCAGCGAGATGGCCTGGCGCGAGATCCTCGAGGCCGCCGAGTCGGCTGTCGGGGCGATCGCGGTGCGGGCCGAGGATCGCGCCGACCCCTCGCCGAGCGGCTCCTCGATCACCCGCACCGACGACACCGCGCCCGACGACAGCACGCCGACGATGCCCTACGCGCCGGCGGAGCACTCCGCCCCGCGCTGGCCGCACCCGGCCCCTGCCCCGACGGCTGCCCTCGCGCCGCGCCGCCGCGCCGGCACCTGGGCCGTCGCCGCCAGCCTCGCCCTCGTCACCGCCGCCGGCGTGTCCTACGCCCTGCGCCCGGGCGCCCAGCCCCCGGCCAGCGCCCTCGTCGCGACCAACTCCTCGGGCGTCCCCGCCGGACCCCGCGCGACCTCGCCGGACCCCGCGGGCGCGCACTCTCCCGACGCCGCGCCGTCGCCGACGTCCGCCGATGCCCCTCGAGCCGCGCCACCGGCCGCCGAACCCGTGTCTGCCTCGTCGCCGGACGACGCGGCCCAGCCCGCCGCGCCGACGGCGGCGGCATCGCCGGGCGATCCGGTCCAGCCCGCCTTGCCGACCGCGGCAGCCTTGCCGAATTCGGCCATGGCCCCTCCGGCGCCGCCGACCGCGGCCGTCGGCGTGTCCGCTCCTGCCGGGTCCCCGCCCGCGGGCGAACCCCCCACGGGCGAACCAGCCGCGGAGCCCGCCGCAGCCCCCGCGGCGGCCCCCACCGTCGTACCCGTGAGCAAGCCCGCCGCCCTTCCTTCCGCGGCGCCCGCGAGCAAGCCGGGCCCGCGTTCGGCCGCGCGCCCGCGCCCGGCCGAGGCCGCGCCTGCGGCCGCGCCTGCGCCCGCGCCAGCCCCTCGCAAGCAGGCGCCCGGGGCCTCCTTGCCCGATCGCAGCGATCACACGCTGCCCGATCCGGCCGCCCCGAGCCCCGCCGATCCCTCCTAGAATGCGATCGGCGGGGGCCGTTTGCCCTCGCCTCCCGCATCACCTATTCCTTACGGACGTCTCATGGCCCACCACCACGACTCCAACGACGACGACGGCCCGAGCGTCGCAGCCAGGTTCGCCAAGGGTTCGCTGCTCGTCCTCGGCGGGCTCTTCGCCCTGATGATCGCCGCGAGGATGGTCTTCGGCCTGTTCTTCGCCGTCCTCGGTAACGTCCTGTTCGTCGGCGCGCTCGCCGGCGCCGGGTACATCGGCTACAAGCTCGTCGCCGGCGGCGGCGAGCGCAAGGCCGTCGGCGGCGGCCGTGAGCGCCGCGCCCTCGGCCCGGGGGGCAAGCGCCGCCGCGACGGCGACGACTTCGAGCGCAAGATGCGGGAGCTTGAGGCGATCGAGCGCCGCCTCGACGCCGAGATCGGGAAGCGCTGAACGCCACGAGCCTGTCCTCTTCGTCCTGTCCTCTGCGACAGGTCCGCCGGGCCCTGCAGCGAGCGCCCAGCGCCCATCTGTCCCCTGCAACCTGTCTCGAACGCCCTGTCGTGTGAGGCACCTGTCCCGCGGCCCGGACGTCGGCCCGCGCGGGCGCCCGGTCGAGTCGGCCGCACCCGGCCTTCCGTGCCCGGTGCTCCGCGGCCGGCCCCTCCGTGCCCCGCAGCCCCGCGCGTAGCCTGTCCTTCGGGCCATCTCGTCCCGCTCGATCGCCTGGTTGATCGCCGGACCGGCGCGCGGCATCCTCGGCGGGTGAGCCGACTGCTGCTGATCCGCCACGGCCAGGCCTCGCTCGGCGCCGCCGACTACGACGTGCTCTCGCCCCGCGGCGTCGAGCAGTCGCACGCGCTCGGGCGCCACCTCGCGCGCATGCTCGACCCGCCGGACGCGATCTACAGCGGCCCGCGCCGGCGCCAGCGCGACACCGCCGCGCACCTCGTCGCGGCGGCCCGGGAGGTCGGCGCCGCGTTCCCCGACCCGTCCGAGCTGCCCGACTTCGACGAGTACCCCGCGCTCGCGCTGATGCGCGAGGTCCTGCCGATCCTCTGCGAGACGGACGCCGAGCTGCGCGACCTCACCGTCGCCTGGCGCAGCGCCGAGGTCGGCAGCCTCGAGCACCGCCGCGCCTTCGAGCTCACCTTCCACGCCGCGATGCGCCGCTGGCACGACGGCCACGTCGACCACCCGGCGGTCGAGCCGTTCGCCGAGTTCCAGGCCCGGATCGCGCGCGGCCTGCAGCACGTCGTCGACCGCCACCCGCGGCGCCAGACCGTCCTCGTCGTCAGCTCTGCGGGTCCGGTCGGCGTGATCGCCGGCCTCGCGCTCGGCCTCACCCCGTGGGCCGGGATCCGCACCAGCTTCGTCGTCCACAACGCCTCGATCACCGAGGTCGCCAGCCGCCCCGGCGAGCTGCAGCTGCGCAGCTTCAACGCCCTGCCCCACCTCACCGACCGCGCCCTCGTCACGCTGCGCTGACGCGGCGCGCCGGCGGGCCCCTGCCCGGGCGAGCGATCTGCGGTACGCTCCGCGACCATGGACTTCGCGATCCCGCCCGCGACCGCCGCCCTCCTCGAGCGCGCCCGCGCCTTCATGCACGACCGCGTCCTCCCCGTCGAGCCGGAGGTGCTCGCGCGCGGCCTCGCGGCCTGCGACGCGATCGTCGCCGAGCTGCGGGCCGCCGCCCGCGACGCCGGCCTGTGGCTGCCACAGATGGCCAAAGAGACAGGTGGACTCGGCCTCAGCCTCCTCGATCACGGCCTCCTGAGCGAGGTCCTCGGCCAGAGCCCGCTCGGCCACCTCGCCTGCAACTGCCAGGCGCCCGACGCCGGCAACATGGAGATCCTCCACCGCTTCGCCACCCCCGAGCAGCGCGCCGCCTACCTCGATCCGCTGCTGCGCGGCGAGATCCGCAGCTGCTTCGCCATGACCGAGCCGGACACCGCCGGCTCCAACCCGACCCAGCTGCGCTGCCTCGCCCGCCGCGACGGCGACGACTACGTGATCGACGGCCGCAAGTGGTTCACCACCGGCGCCGACGGGGCCGCCTTCACGATCGTCATGGCCGTCACCGATCCGGCCGCCGAGCCGCACCGGCGCGCCAGCATGCTGATCGTCCCGCTCGGCACCCCCGGGCTCGTCCACGTCCGCAACGTCCCGATCTTCGGCCACGCCGGCGCCGGCTGGGACTCGCACGCCGAGCTCGAGTTCAGGGACTGCCGCGTCCCCGCGACCAGCCTGCTCGGCCCGCCGCAGGCCGGCTTCGCGATCGCCCAGGAGCGCCTCGGCCCCGGGCGGATCCACCACTGCATGCGCTGGCTCGGGATCTGCGAGCGCGCCCTGGCGATGATGGCCCGCCGCGCCGCGACCCGCGAGCTCGCGCCCGGCGAGCCGCTCGCCGACAAGCAGATCGTCCAGTTCTGGCTCGCCGAGGGCCGGGCGCGGATCGACGCCGCTCGCCTCCTGGTCCTGCGGACAGCCTGGCTGATCGACCAGCACGGCTTCCACGCCGCCCGCGACGACATCTCGCTGATCAAGTTCCACGTCGCCGAGGTCCTGTCCGAGGTCCTCGACCGCGCGATCCAGGTCCACGGCGCGCTCGGCCTGACCGACGACACCGTGCTCGCCTTCTTCTACACCCGCGAGCGCGGCGCCCGGATCTACGACGGACCCGACGAGGTCCACAAGGTCGCCGCCGCCCGCCGGATCGTCGCCCGCCACCGCCCGCGCGGCTGACCTCTCCGCCCTGCCTCTTCCGCCCTGTCTCTTCTCACCTGTCCCGAACGGCCTGTCCCGGAGCACCCATGACCGCGCTCGACCGTCCCCGGCCCGTCCGCCCCGGCGAGGAGCTCGACCTCGCCCGCCTCGCCCCATACCTGCAGTCCGTCCTCGGAGCCCCCGGCGCCGACGTCCTCGTCGAGCAGTTCCCCGGCGGCCACTCCAACCTGACGTACCTCGTCCGCGTCGGCGACGTCGCCTACGTCCTGCGGCGCCCGCCGTTCGGCTCGCAGGTCAAGACGGCGCACGACATGGAGCGCGAGCACACCCTGCTCTCGCGCCTCTCGCCGGTCTGCGCGCGCGCGCCGCGGCCGGTCCACCTGTGCACCGACGAGTCGATCCTCGGCTGCAAGTTCTACCTGATGGAGCGGCGCGAGGGCGTGATCGTCCGCCGCCGGCCGCCCGAGGGCGTCGAGTTCACCCCGGCGCTCGCGCGCGGGCTCGCGGCGGCCGCCGTCGACGCGCTCGTCGACCTGCACGCGATCGACATCGACGCCAGCGGCCTCGTCCAGCTCGGCCACCCCGACGGCTACGTGCGGCGCCAGGTCGAGGGCTGGTCGAAGCGCTACGCCGCCGCGCAGACCGACGACATCCCGGCGATGACCCGCGTCGGCGCCTGGCTCTTCGAACACATGCCGACCTCCGGCCCGCCGACGCTGCTGCACAACGACTACAAATACGACAACCTCGTCCTCGACCCCGCCGACCTCACCCGCGTTACCGCGATCCTCGACTGGGAGATGGCGACCGTCGGCGACCCGCTGATGGACCTCGGCACCGCCCTCTGCTACTGGGTCGAGGCCGGCGACCCGGACGAGCTGCGCAGCTTCGCCTTCGGCCCGACGGCGGCGCCCGGCAGCTACACGCGGGCCGAGTTCGCCGAGCGCTACGCGCGGGCGACCGGCCGCGATCTCGCCGCGATCTCCTTCTACTACGCCTTCGGCCTGTTCAAGACGGCCGTCGTCGCGCAGCAGATCTACGTCCGCTACGTCCGGGGTCACACCCGCGACCCCCGGTTCGCGGCGATGATCCTCGGCGTGCGCGCGCTCGCGGACCAGGCCGAGCGCACGATCGCCGCCGGCCGCCTGTAACATCGGCGGCTACCCCGCGTTCTCGCAGCGTATGCTTCACCGTGCCCCCTTCCGTCTCCTCACGTCCGCGCTGTTGCTGACCTCACCGCTGGCCGGTTGCGGCGACGACGGCGACGCCACCGGCGGCGCCGCGTCGACCACCGACCCGGCGACGACCGATCCCGCGACGGGCGGGTCCACGACCAGCGCCACCGGCGACCCGCCGACCACCGGGCCCGGCACGACCGACGTCGACGACACGACCGGGCCGGGGACCAGCGACCCGAGCAGCACAGGGCCTCAGACCACGGGCACGGGCGGCGACGACACGACCGGCAGCGGCGTCGAGGACCTGCCGCCGACCGACTCCGCCGACGCGCTCGAGCTGTGGCTCGCCGCGGGATCCTACCGGGAGTGGGCCGGCGAATCGAAGGTCCACATGTCGACGGGTCCGCACGGCGGCAACGTGCGCACCTACGTCAACGCGCCGCTCGTCCAGTCGCTGGAAGGCCAGAGCCCGATGCACCCGCAGGGCGCGGCGACGGTCAAGGAGCTCTACGGGGCCAGTCAGGACACGATCATCGGCTACGCCGTCATGGTCAAGGTCGCCCCCGACAGCCAGGGTGGCGACGGCTGGTACTGGTACGAGCGCATCAACGCGACCGTGTACGCCGACGGCACCGGCGTCGGCCTGTGCTCGGGCTGTCACTCGGGCGGGGTCGACTACTTCCTCACCCCGTTCCCGCTGCAGTGAGGCGATCTTCGCGCCTGCGCGCCGGCGATGTGCGTCACGCGCTCGGTCGCCAGCGCGTGCGAGTGGTGCTATGGTGGTCACGCGGGCGGGTTGCTTCGCATGAGGCCCAAAGTTCTACCTACATCGTTCAACCAGGGGTCCGTCTCTGACTGCAGGTGTGCAGGCTCGTTCGACGAGAAGCCCGACGTGGTTACCATGGACCCCACCTACTGGCTGTAGGGGTTGAACTTCCGGCCGTAGCGAAGCAGCCCGCTCGCTTTTCCAGTTCATGACCGCCGATTCGCGGTCGGCCTGTCCGGGCCGGCCTCGTCCGTGTCGGCGGCCGCGCGCGCCTCGCGGGCCTGTGCTACAACGCCAGGCCTCATGGCCAACCCGCGCGTCTTTTTCGACATCGACATCGACGGCAAGTCCGTCGGTCGCATCACCTTCGAGCTCTTCGCGGACGTCGTCCCGAAGACCGCCGAGAACTTCCGCGCCCTGTGCACCGGGGAGAAGGGCTTCGGCTACAAGGGCTCGATCTTCCACCGCGTGATCCCCAACTTCATGTTGCAGGGCGGCGACTTCACCAACTTCAACGGCACCGGCGGCCGGTCGATCTACGGCAACAAGTTCCCCGACGAGAACTTCAAGCTCCGGCACGACCGCCCGGGCCTCCTGTCGATGGCCAACGCCGGCCCGAACACCAACGGCTCGCAGTTCTTCATCACCACGATCGTCACCGACTGGCTCGACGGCAAGCACGTCGTGTTCGGCCAGGTCCTCGAGGGCATGGACCTCGTCAAGAAGATCGAGGCGCTCGGCTCGCGCAACGGCGGGACCAGCAAGAAGATCACGGTGAGCGACGCCGGCGAGCTCCCGCAGGCCGCGAGCTGAGGCTCACTCCCCCGCCCCGTCGACCTCGGCGGGCGCCACGCCCGCGTCGCGAGCACGCCCCGCGGCGCCTGGCCCTTCGGGCAGCTCCGAGCGCACCACGGGCCGACTCAACGCCCGGCGCGCGCGCCGGCGAGCAGCGGTACGAGCCGTCGGACGATGTGCTCGGCCGCCTGGGGTCCCTTGATCCCGCCCTCGATCTGCCGTCCGCTGGCGAGCCCGTCGGGCCCCGGCAGGGCGAACAGCGGGATCAGCCGCGACTGGTAGCCCGCCGCCGTCAGCCGCGCCTTGTCGCGGTCGAGGTCGAACTCGAGGAAGCGCACCCCGGCGAGCTCGCGGTCGAGGTTGCCCGCCACCAGCGCGTCGTGGAAGGCCCGGCATGGCTCGCACCAGCTCGCGCCGACGTACACGACCAGCGGCCCCGGCTCGCGCGTCTGCTCGGCCTGGACCAGCGCGGCGACCTCGCCCTCCGCGGCGGCCGCGACGATCCGCGGCTTCGCCGGTTCGACCGGATCGGCCGCAGGCGGCGCCTCGGCCTTCGTCGCCGCCGGCGCCGGCTGCCCGCACGCGAGCAGCAGCCCGAGCGGCGCGATCCGGGCGAGCGCGCGACCCGGCCGGACCCCGGCTGTCCCGGAGGGCATGCCCGGCGCGACCTGCACGATCGTTCCTGCGCCTCCGGCCATGCGCGAGCGGTCCTGCGCGATCGCGCCTGCCCTCTCGACCGTGCCGGGTCGCCCCCGCCCGCTCCGGCCTGTCCGCCCGGTCCTGTCCGAACGCGCCGTCACGGTCCCCCCTGCCCGACGATCGCCTCGAGCTCGCCGACGCGCTTCGGCGCCGCGGCCGTCAGCACCTCGGGCGCGCCCTCGGTGACGAGCACGTCGTCCTCGATCCGGATCCCCGCGCCGCGCAGCTCGGCCGGCACGGTCGGGTCGGCCTCGCGGAAGTACAGACCCGGCTCGACCGTCAGCACGAAGCCCGGCCGCAGCGGCCGCGCGCGCCCGCCGAGCGTGTAGCGGCCGACGTCGTGGACGTCGGCGCCGAGCCAGTGGCTGGTCTTGTGTGGGTAGTACGGCCGGTACAGCTCCCGCTCGATCGCCTCGTCGACGCCCGACGCGACCAGGCCGAGCCCGCGGAGCCCGTCGCACAGCACGCGCAGGCTGGCGAGGTGGACGTCGTCGAGGCTGCGGCCGACGGTCGCCGCCGCGATCCCGGCCTCGTTGGCCGCGAGCACGATCGCGTAGGCCTCGCGCTGCGCCGGCGTGAACCGCCCCGACACCGGATAGGTGCGCGTGATGTCGCCGGTGAACAGCTCCCACTCGGCGCCGGCGTCGACGAGCAGCAGGTCGCCGGCCGCCAGCGCGCCGCGGGCCGCCGTGTAGTGGAGCACCGTCGCGTGCGCGCCCGCGCCGACGATCGTCTCGTAGCCGGTCCCGCTCGCGCCGCGGCGGCGGAACTCGTGCTCGACGGCGGCCTCGATCTCGAACTCGCGCAGGCCCGGCCGGGTCAGCCGCATCGCCGCGACGTGGCCGGCGACCGTGATCTCGATCGCCCGGCGCAGGGCGGCCAGCGCCGCCGCGTCCTTGACGATCCGCTCCTCGCCGAGCAGCGCCCGTGCGTCGCGCAGGCACGTCGGCGCGACCTCGCCGCGGCGGTCGCCCCCGCGCAGCCGCTCGATCGCCGCGAACGTCGCGCGCTCGAGCGTCGGCCATGTCCCGAAGGGCAGGTGGACCTCGTCGACCCCGTCGAGCAGGCGCGGCAGCTCGGTCGCCAGCTGCGGCAGCGTGAACGCAGCGTCGGCGCCGAAGATCGCGCGCGCCGCCTCGGGGGTCGTCCGCGCGCCGTGGTACAGCGCGTCGCGCTCGTCGTGCTCCGGCACGAACAGCGTCAGCGTGGGCTCGCGGCCGGGGCGCAGCAGCAGCACGCAGCCGGGCTCGGCCAGGCCGGACAGGTAATAGAAGTCGCTGTCGGGGCGGAAGCGGTAGCGCGTGTCGTGCGAGCGCGTCGGCTGCTCGCCGGCATAAAGGATGAGCGCGGCGCCGTCGAGGCGATCGGCGATCCGGGCCCGGCGGGCCCGACAGGCCGCGAGATCGGGGGCGGGAGCGGAGGGGGACGACACGCCCGACAGCATAGGCCGCGTCCGCTCGGGCCCCGCCGGATCGCGCGTGCGGGATGTCATGCACCGGGGTGCGCAACGGCCTGCGCGAGCGCAGCCCGGGGTTTTTCGGGCCCGAACTGTGGTCGACCGGAGTCGCCTGCGCGAGCCGCCTGCGCGAGCCGCGTGCGCGCCCGCGGGAGGGGATTGCACCCAGGCCCGGCCTTGGGGACAGTTGCGGCCGATGGCGACGCAAAAACTGAGCAATCAGCGGATCCACGAGGTGCAGCAGGTCCTGGCCTCGTACGTCCCGAAGCTCCCCGGGACCGACGTCAACCTCCTCGCGGCCCTGTGCAAGGCCGTGCTGACGTCGGTCGACGTCCGCGACATCCGCCGCGTCACGAGCGAGCAGCTCGTCGAGCAGCTCGAGCTCGTGCTGAGCACGATCCGGACCCGCGGCCGCGGCGAGATCAACACCGCCGTGCGGCGGCGCGAGGACGGCCTGGTCCTCGAGAGCTGCCTCGAGGACCAGCCGTTCCTGGTGTCCTCGCTGCGCGCGCTGTTCAGCGACGAGAAGCTCGAGATCGCCAGCCTGATGAACGCGGTGATCAAGGTCCGGCGCGACGCCGCCGGCAACCTGCTGAGCATCGGCATGGGCGCGCCGGAGTCGGTGATCCGCGTCGAGCTCGACGCCGGCCAGGACCTCCCGGCGGACCTCGAGGACCGGTTCCGCCAGCGCCTGCGGATCGTGCAGGCGATGGTCCGCGACTTCCAGCCGATGAAGCGTCGCCTGCAGGACCTCGCCGACGACTACCTCCGCGCCGCCAACGCCGACACCGACAACCGCAGCCTGACCCTGCGCGAGACCGAGGGCATGGTCCGCTGGCTGTGCGAGGAGAACCTCGTGCTGCTGTCGGTCGAGGAGTACGACGAGAACGGCCGGCGGATCAGCGCGCTCGGCACCGCGGCGGTCGCCGCCGGCACGCGCGACGCCGATCGCTTCGCCGCCTACGCCCGCGACCTCGATCGCACCGTCCGCTACCACCGCAGCAACGAGGAGTCGCCGGTCCACCGCAGCGGCAAGCCGGGCCACTTCGTCGTCACCCGGATCGGCCGCGACGGCCAGCCGGTCGGCACCTGCCTGATCAACGGCCTGTTCACCTACAAGGCGCTGCACACCCCGCCGGAGGAGATCCCGTTCCTGCGCGTCATGCTGCGCAAGCTGCTGACCGAGCGCAGCGTCGCGATCGACAGCCACCGCGGCAAGAGCCTGACCAACGCGTTCAACTCGCTGCCGCTCGAGTACCTGCTGACTCAGAGCGAGGACAGCATCTGGGAGCTGACCGACCGCGTGCTGCGGGCCGAGGTCGAGGGCGGCAGCGACGTCCACATCAACCTCGGTGAGGAGGGCCGCTTCATCTTCGCGTTCGTCAGCCTCCCGCGCGAGCAGTTCAACGACGAGCTGCGCGTGCAGGTCCAAGAGAAGCTGATGCGCGAGTTCGGGGCGACCTACGCCGACTTCGGCGTCTACATGGATCGCTACGACAACGCGATCATCCACTACTACCTGACCGGCCCGACCACCTTCAGCGCGGTCGACACCGAGCGCGTACGCTCGGAGGTGCTCGCGCTCGCCAAGGGCTGGAACGAGCGCCTGCGCGAGGCGCTGTCCGAGCTCGCCGGCCCGGAGAACGTCGAGCAGCTGTTCGAGCTGTACCACGGCGCCTTCACCGAGGAGCACAAGCGCCGCGCCGGCGACCAGCGGCTGCTCGGCGACCTGCGCTGCATCGAGAACATCCGCAACGGCGCCGACTTCGACTTCGACCTCTACGTCTCGGTCACCGGCGACCACCCGGGCAGCCTCAACATGCGGGTGCTCGCGCGCAAGCCGATGAACCTCAGCGACGAGCTGCCGCTGATCGGCAGCTTCGGCTTCAAGGTCGTCGACGAGTACACGCGGCCGGTCCACATCGCCCACATGCCGCCGATCGAGCTCGACAACTACCGGCTCGACGTCCGCCCGGAGCGCATCCCGGCGATCATGGGCCGGCGCGACGAGATCCGCGCGAGCCTGCGCCAGGTCTACGCCGGCACGATGGGCCGCGACTCGCTCAACCAGCTGATTGTCTCGACGACGATGACCGCGCTCGAGGTCGAGATCCTGCGCGCCTACGTCGCCTACCTCCACCAGGTCCGCAGCCCGTACAACGACGACCTCGTGCGCCAGACCCTCGTCGCCTACCCGACGGTCGCCTCGGCGCTCGTCTCGTGGCTCGACGCCCGCTTCGACCCGACCAGCGCCAGCGCCCAGCTCGCCGAGGTCACCGACAAGACCCTCGAGGCCGAGCTGCGCGACGTCGCCGACTACACCGCCGACCGCGTCCTGCGGGCGCTCGCCGACGTCGTCCGCGCCACCCTGCGGACCAACGCGTTCGTGATCAAGGCCGCGCCCGGCGCCCGCCGCGATCAGACCCCGGCGATGGCGTTCAAGCTCGACGGCCAGAAGATCCCGTTCGGCCCCGAGCCGAAGCCGCTGCGCGAGATCTGGATCTACCACCCCGACTTCGAGGGCGTGCACCTGCGCGGCGGCCGGGTCGCCCGCGGCGGCATCCGCTTCAGCGACCGCCCGGACGACTTCCGCACCGAGATCCACGGCCTGATGGCCACGCAGATGGTCAAGAACGTGCTGATCGTGCCGGTCGGCGCCAAGGGCGGGTTCGTCCTGCGGAGCGCCCCCTCGGACCGCAACGAGCTGCGCGCCGCCGGCGACAAGTACTACCAGCTGTTCGTCGAGGCGCTCCTGTCGGTCACCGACAACGTCGTCGAGGGCAAGCCGGTCACGCCGACCGGCATCCTCCACAGCGAGGGCGCCGACCCGTACCTCGTCGTCGCCGCCGACAAGGGCACCGCGCACCTGTCGGACACCGCCAACTCGGTCAGCATGCGCCACAAGTTCTGGCTCGACGACGCGTTCGCGTCCGGCGGCTCGAACGGCTACGACCACAAGGCGACCGGCATCACCGCCCGCGGCGCGTGGGAGACGACCAAGCGCAACTTCCGCGAGATGGGCATCGACCCCGAGGTCGACACGATCACCGCGATCGGCGTCGGCGACATGAGCGGCGACGTGTTCGGCAACGGCCTGCTGCGCAGCCGCACGATCCGGCTGCTGGCCGCGTTCAACCACGCCCACGTCTTCATCGACCCGTCGCCTGACCCCGAGGCCAGCTTCAAGGAGCGCGAGCGGCTGTTCAACCTGCCGCGCTCGCAGTGGTCCGACTACGACCCGGCGGTCCTCAGCCCCGGCGGCGGCGTCTACCCGCGCAACGCCAAGTCGCTCGACCTCTCGCCGCAGGCGCGCGCGCTGCTCGGCTTCTCGCCGACGCAGGTCGTGTCCGGCGAGGAGGCGATCCGCGCGATCCTGCTGCTCAAGGTCGACCTGTGCTGGATGGGCGGCATCGGCACCTACGTCAAGAGCAAGGAGGAGACCAACGCCGACGTCGGCGACAAGGCCAACGACGCCGTGCGGGTCAACTCCAACCAGCTGCGCTTCAAGGTGATGTCCGAGGGCGCCAACCTGGCGATCACCGACCGCGGCCGCGTCGGCTTCGCCCGGATCGGCGGGCAGAACTACACCTCGTTCCTCGACAACTCCGGCGGCGTCGACACCTCCGACCACGAGGTCAACATCAAGATCCTGTTCGCCCCGCTGCTCGCCAGCGGCAAGGTCTCCCGCGAGCGCCGCAACGAGGTGCTCAAGGCCGCGACCACCGAGGTCTGCGAGATGGTCCTCGCCAACAACCGCTCGCAGAGCCGGATGGTCAGCTACGACGTCCGCCGCAGCCGCGTCGACGTCTACCGCTACGCGCGGACGCTCTCGTACCTCGTGCAGCACGTGCCGTTCAACCCGGACACGTTCGGCCTGCCGACCGAGGAGGAGCTCGCCAACCGCGCCCGCAAGGGCACCGGCCTGTACAAGGCCGACGCCTCGACGCTGTGCGCCTACGCGAAGATGCTGGTCTACCGCCAGCTGCTCGACGGCGAGCCGCTGTCCGAGCCGCTGGTCGAGCGGATGGTCCGCGAGTACTTCCCGGCCGCGATCGTCGAGGCCGCCAGCGACGCGGTGAAGACCCACCTGCTGCGCCGCGAGATCGCCACGACGATGGTCGTCAACCGGATCATCGACAACGCCGGCGCGACCTTCTTCGCCGAGCTGATCACCGGCAGCGGCCGCCCGGCCCACGCGATCGCCGAGGCGTACATGACCGCCTCGGCCGCCGGCGACGTCGACGTGCTGCGCCGCGACCTCTACGCGTGCGAGGACAAGAACCGCCAGGAGGCGGTCTACCGGGCGATGACCGTCGTCGAGTCGGCGCTCGAGGAGACCACGGTCGTGCTGCTCGAGGGCGACGCCTACAAGGCGATCGACCAGCGGACGATCGACCGCGCCCGCGAGCTGCTCGACCACGTCGAGCAGGCGCTGCCGCCGGCCCACATCCCGCACCTGCACGCCCGCGTCCACGAGTTCGAGGCGGCCGGCTTCCCGGCGGCGCTCGCCGGCCGGCTCGCGCGGATCGAGCACCTGACCGGCGCGCTCGTCTCGCTGCGGATGGCCGCCGAGACCGGCCGCGACCCGCTCGATGTCCTGCGGCTTCGCCTTCAGGTCGCCGCCGACATGCACCTGCGCTCGCTGCAGGACGCGCTCGCCCGCATGGTCTACCAGTCGCCGTGGGACGGTCCGGCCGCCAAGGCGCTGTCGCGGCAGCTCCACGGCCACCTCGGCCGGCTCGTCCGCGCGTGCAACGGCGACGACGTCGCCGGCATGATCAGCCGCCTCGGCCTCGACAGCATCCGCCGCCAGGGCGCCGCGATGCTCGAGGGTGGGGTGACGATCCCGGGGATCGTGCTGTTCGACGACCACCTGCGGCGCCTCCTGCCCGGCGTGGACGTCCTCGGCTAGAGCCCCCGACAATCAGTCTCGACGTCCTCTCGCAGTCCGAGAGGTGATCTCCGAGAAAAAGCAGCGACCCGGCGGACGACCCGCCGGGTTTTGCTTGCGCGCATGCCCGGTTTTTTGCGAGGATGCCGGCGCAAAACCGGCGTTCGGGTCGAAGGGACAGGCGAAGAAGCTGCGGATCCGTGGTGAAACCCACCGGCCCTGCGGCATGTGTTCAGGTGGACGGGCGGCCGACGTGTGGGGGATCGTGTGCTGAGAACCTCATCTCACGTCCGAGACAAACCCAATAAGCCAGTTGCGCACGTTCCGGCGGGTATGCCATGCTGGCATGTAAGGATTGGGGGACCGGCATGGTCTCGCACCGCGCGGATCCACCCCCCACGGCCCCACGGGACCGAACACTCGCTCACAATCGCACTTTTGTACGAGGGACCATGAAGAAGATCAGCTTCCTTTCTAGCCTGCTCTGTAGCGCGCTCCTGTTCGGCTGCGGGGACGATGGCGGCGGCAAGCAGACCGCCAGCGACACCAACCCGACCGGCGCCACCAACAACCCGGCGACCGACAGCGCGGGCACCACGTCGGCCGGCGACGACACGACCACGACGACGACCAACGGCAACACCACGCCGCCCGACCCGACCGGCGGCAGCACCGGCGGTGCCGACACCGGCAACACCAGCTGCTCGTTCCTCGGCTGCGACACGACCGACGGCGGCGGCCCGGCGACCGAGTGCGACGTGTGGGCGCAGGACTGCCCCGAGGGCCAGAAGTGCATGCCGTGGGCGAACGACGGCAGCAGCGCCTGGAACGCCACCAAGTGCACCGACGTGATGGAGAACGCCGGCATGCCGGGCGACGAGTGCACCGTCGAGGGCAACGGCGTCAGCGGCATCGACAGCTGCCAGAAGGCCTCGATGTGCTGGAACGTCAGCGCCGAGACCGGCACCGGCGTGTGCATCGGCTTCTGCACGGGCTCGCAGGAGGCCCCGCAGTGCAACGAGCCGGGCACCAACTGCGTGATCGCCAACGACGGCGTGCTGATCCTCTGCCTCCCGGGCTGCGACCCGCTCCAGCAGGACTGCCCGAACATGGACCTCTGCATCCCGCAGCCGATGGGCGACGGCTTCGTGTGCGTCCTCGACGCCTCGGGCGAAGAGGGCCAGCAGAACGACCCGTGCGAGTTCGCCAACGCGTGCGACGCCGGCCTCGTCTGCCTCGACCCGACGCTGGCCAGCGAGTGCGACCCCCAGGCGCTCGGCTGCTGCCTCCCGTTCTGCGACATCTCCGCGCCGGACTGCACCAACGCCGGGGCCGACTGCCTCCCGTGGTACGAGATGGGCATGGAGCCTCCGGGGCTCGAGAACGTCGGCGTCTGCGGCATCCCGATGTGATGCACGGCGCTCTGCGCCCGGCTCGCAGCCGCCTCGCTCCCGCGGGGCGGCTGCGCCGCTTTCTGGGCCGGCCGCCTCGCTGCTCCCGCGGGGCGGCTGCGCCGCTTTCTGGGCCGGCCCAGCGGCCGCGTGGGTCGGCGCCCGGCGCTCCGGCGCGGTCGCGTCGCGCGAGCGCCCGCCACTCACGGCCTGTCCCGGGCGGCCTGTCCTGGGCGGCCTGTCCTGGGCGGCCTGTCCTGGGCAGCCTGTCCCGGGCGCCCTGTCCCATGTGACCTGTCCTGGACGCCCTGTCCCGTTCAGCGTGCGCCGCACGGCTTGGCCGCGGCCTGGGCCTGGGCGAGCGCCTCCGGCTTCGGCCCCGCGGCGGTGAACACCTTGAGCGCGTCGCGGGCGGCCTTGCAGCGCCTGGCCTCGGCGAGCGCGCCGATCTTCCGCACGTGCGCCGACGCGAGCGCGGGCCGGAGCGCGATCGCCCGGTCGAGCTTGGCGAGGGCGCCCTCGGGGCCGTCGATCCGGCCGAGCTTCGCCAGCGCGGCGCCCCACTCGCTCCACACGATCGCCTGGTCGGGCAGCCGTACCGCGAGGTCCGCGAGGTGGACGAGCGCCTCCTCGGCGCGATCGAGGCGGACGAGCGCGCGCGCCAGCCCGAGCTTGGCCTCGTCGTCCGCCGGCCGCTTCTGCAGCGCGACCTGGAACTCGACCAGCGCCTCGCGGTACTTGTCGCGGTCGAACAGCAGGTGGCCGAGCGCGCGGCGGACCTCGGGATCCTCGGGCGCCAGCGCGGCCGCCTTGGTCGCCGCCGCGAGCGCCTCGTCGAGCTTGCCGAGCCGGCGATCGACCTCGGCGAGCAGGAACAGCACGTCGACGTCTTCGGGCGCGAGGCGGTTGGCCTCGCGCAGCGCCGCCGCAGCGCGCTCGTGCTGGCCCTTCGCGTGGGCGGCCCGGCCGAGGTTGTAGTGCGCGTCGGGGAAGTCGGGCTTGGCCGCGATCGCGGCCTCGAACGCGGAGATCGCCTCGTCGACGCGTCCGGCGTCGAGGGCGACCGCGCCGATCCCGTTGTGCGCCGGGTAGAACCCGGGCTTGAGGCGGACCGCCTCCTTCCACGCGGCGACCGCCTCGTCGCCGCGGCCGACCTGCTCGAGCGCGATCCCGCGGGCGTAGTGCAGCTCCGGGTCGTCTGGCTTTTGGGCCAGGACCTCGTCGAGCACCCGCAGCGCGTCGGCCGGGCGACCTGCGGCCATCAGGCTGCCGGCGCGCTCGATCGGCGGGACCTCGGGGACCTGCTCGTCCTCGCCGGTCTCGGTCGGCGGGGTCGCGTCGGGCTGGCCCTTCGGGGTGCAGGCGAGGAGCGCGAGCGCGGCGACGACGGGCAGTCCCTTGAGCATCGGCGGCGAGTCTACCCCGCCGCCGGGCGCGCTCCCACCGGCGTCGCGCCGGCTCGCGCCCGATCCGCGGCGCCTCTCGCCGAGAACGTTGTACCCGCGGCTGTCGGACCGCCTCGCTTCAGTTCTCACGCGGCGGCACGACCGCGACCGGGCACGGGCACAGCCCCGCGAGCGCGCTCGCGGTGCTGGTCGTGAACACCCGCTCGACCGTGCTCAGCCGCCGCGAGCCGACGACGATCACGCTCGCCTGCTCGCGCTCGGCGATCGCCGCCAGCGACTCGGGCGCGGGCCCGTACTCGAGCACGCGCCGCAGGCCGCCGAGGCCCTGGGCCTCGGCCCACGCCGCGAACTCGCGCTCGACCCCGGCGCGGTAGGCCTCGCGCGCGGCCAGCCAGCTCGGCTCGAGCTCGTCGATCAGATCCGAGTGGCGCGGCTCGCCGACGTGGGCGAGCACGAGCGGTCGCGCGTGCGCCCGCGCCAGCCGGACCGCCATCTCGACGGCGACCGCACCAGAGCCCGTCAGGTCTACCGCCAGCACGATCGGGCCGGCGAGCGCCTGCTCCGGCAGATCCGGCGGCACGACGAACACCGGCGCCGGCAGCTGCCGCAGCACCCGGCGCGCGACCCGGCCGAGGCGGACCAGCCGGTGCTCGCCGCGGGGCGCCGAGCGCCCGATCACCAGCGCGTCGCCGCGGGCGGCCGCGCCGACCAGGCCCTCCTCGGCGCGCTCGGCCTCGACCACCTCGACGGCGTCGAACGTTCCGCCGAGCGCCGTGATGTGGCGGTCCGCGACCGCCCTGACCGATCGGACATATTCTTCGCGCGGGATCGCCAGATAGCGCGCGGCCCAGGTCTCGAGCACGTGCACGCCGACCAGGGCCGGGCGCGCGGCCGGGCTCTCGGCCCGCCGCATCCACGTGGCGAACACCAGCGCGCCGTGGGAGCGCGCGCCGAGGTCGAGGCCGACGATCCAGCGCTCGTGCTTGTCCGTGCTCATGAACTTCCTCCGCGGCCCACGATAATCGCTCGCCCGCGCCGGCGCGAGCGCAAATCTGAGGCCGCCCGCGCGCCGGGCTCGGGCGTGCCTGCGCGCCCCGGGGCTGCGATCCCCGCCGGATCATCCGGGGGTGATACGCCCGTGACGACGAGGACACATGCTCGACGGTCTCGACGCGATCGACTGGGTCCACCTGACCCACGCCCACGGCCCGGCCGACGACGTGCCGCGGCTGCTCCGCGACCTCGCGTCGGCCGAGCACGACGTCCGCCAGCGGGCCCGCTGGTGCCTCTACGACACGATCATCCACCGCGGCGCCCGCACCGAGGCCAGCGCCCCGGCGATCCCCTTCCTGCTCGAGCTGGCGGCCGCGCCCGACGTCCGCGATCGTCCCGAGCTGCTCCACCTCGTCGCGCACCTCGTCGCCGGCCAGCTCGGCGTCGCCGCCGATCCGGTGATCTATATCGGCGCCTCCGATCTCCGTGACGGTGAGGACGCCGCGATCCTCCGCGCCTCGTACCTGGCCGGCGAGCGCGGCGGTCCGCTGGCCCTCGCGCTGCTCGACGACCCCGACCCCGAGCTCCGCGCCGCCGCGGCCTACCTGCTCGCGTGCCTGTGGACGCTCGCCGATCGCAGCGTGCCGGCCCTGCGCGGGCGCCTCGCCGTCGAGCCGGCGCCGGAGACCCGCGCCGTCCTCGCGTTCGCGCTCGGCCGCCTGGTCGCGCCGGGGCCGACGCCGGATCCGCAGCTCGCGTCGCTGCTCGCCGCCGACCCCGCGCCGCTCGTCGGCCTCCTCGCCGCGATCGGCCTCGTCCGCCTGCACGGCGCCGGCGCGCCCGCGGCGGTCGTCGACATCCTGGTCGCCGCGCTCGCCGACCCGGCGCCGCTGCTCGCCTACGAGGAGCTGCCGTGCGGCGAGCACGACCTCGCTGGCGATGTCGGCGCGATCGTCCGCGAGCTCCCGCCTCCGCTCGCCGCGCGCGCCCTGCCCGGCCTGCGCGCCGCGCTCGCCCGCGCCGAGGACTGGGACACCGCTGGCCTGGTCGCCGCGCTGCTCGCCATCACCTTCGGACAGGACCCGAACACCATGTCCTCTGCGCCCTGGTCGAACGAGCAGCTCGATGTCCTGGCGGCGATCGTCGGCTGCCGCGCGGCGTGGTCGATCGCCGAGGTCGGCTTCATGCTGCGCGCCCGCGGCCTGCCCGGCGACCGCGAGGCCCTCGCCGCGCGCCTCGGGCTGACCGTCGCACGCGACCTCGCGGCCGAGGCGCTCGCCCGGGGCCGCTTCTGCCTGATCCGCCTCGGCGACCCGGCCGGCGCCGCCCTGCACTTCGCCCGCGCCGCGGCGCTGCGCCCCGACGACCCCGAGGCGTGGCTGCAGCTCGGCGAGGCCCGCCTCGCGGCCGGCGAGCGCGAGGGCGCCCGCGCGGCGCTCGAGCGGGCGCTCGCGCGCGCGCCCGACGACGGCCGCGCGTGGTTCGCCGTCGGCCAGGCACGCGCCGACGACGACGCCCTCGCGGCGGCCGACGCGTTCTCCCGCGCCGCCGCGCTCGGCTTCTTCCCGGCGCTCGCGCGCTGCAACGAGGCGACCGCGCTCGCGCGCGCCGGTCGGGGCGAGGCCGCGCTGGCGATCCTCGCCGCGGTCGTCGCCGACGAGCCCGGGTTCGCCGAGGGCCACCACCGCCTCGGCCTGCAGCTGCTCGCGGACGGGCACCCGGCCCTGGCGCTCGCCGCCCTGACCCGCGCGATCGGCCTGCGCCGTGACCACGCCGGCTCGTACTACGCGCGGGCTTGCGCCGCCTGTCTTCTGGGACAGCGAGACGCCGCGCTCGCCGACCTCGCCCGCGCGGTCGAGCTCGCGCCCGACCTGCGCGACGAGCTCGCCGGCGACCTCGACCTCGCCGCGCTCGCCGGCGACCCCGCGTTCGCGCGCCTGATCGCGTGGGACCGCCCGTGGGAACGCGGCGAGCGGGCCGCGCCTCTCAAGGCGCGAGCGTGATCGTCGACTCGGTGGCCGCCTCGACCTCGGCGCGGCGGTACGGGTACGGCTCGAACTTGTCGGCGATCCAGTCGGCGAGCGTGTCGGCGAAGTGCGGGCTCGCCGGATCGGCGCTGTTGCCGGGCGGGAAGTTGACGACCGCCTCGGGCGTGCCGTCGGCGGCGAAGCTCGTGACGACGCGGAACACCGCGCCGTCGTTCGACTCGAACTGCGGCCGCACGCTCGTCGTCGAGTCCGTCTCGAAGAAGGTGCTGCTCGACACGTTGACCGAGTCCTCGCCGCCGTCGGTCGGGTGCCAGCCGCCGTCGAGCGCGCCGCCGAACGCGTTGCGGAAGCCGGTGCCGTGGCGGTCGCCCCAGGTGTAGAGGCTCGGGTCGACGCCGCCGAACTCCTCGGTCAACCAGTCGGCGGTCCGGTCGAGCGCCTGCATCACCAGGACGTCGCGGCCCTGCTGCATCACCCCGTCGGAGTTCGGGTAGGCGCCGGTCGCCGCGAGCGCCGCGAACTTGAGCGCGTAGACCGGCGAGGCCTCGAGGATCGACGGGAACACCAGCGACAGGTCGTCCTCGAAGATCCGCACGGTCAGGAAGTGGGCGAACGCGTGGAACGCCAGCGCGCCGGGCTGGTCGCGCTCCATCCGGCGGTTCCACCCGGTCAGCAGCGTGTGCAGCGTCGCCAGCTCGGGGCGGCCGGCGTAGGCCTCGAGCGCGGGGTCGGTGTCGACCTTGGCGAACACCTCGTCGACCACCGGCACGAGCTGGTCGGCGACCAGGCTGTACGTGTCGGTCTGGACGGCCTCGATCTCGGCGCGGGTCACCCCGCCCTTGGCCGTCAACTGCTGGAGGAGCTGCTCGATCCGGCCGCCGCGGTAGCCCGGGTCGTAGTAGGCGCCGTAGTACCACGGGTCGTTGCTGAGGTCGCCGTCGCCGGTGAACCCGAACGGATCGTTGTTGGCGGTGACGATGAAGCCGGTCTGCTCCGCGCGGCTGCGCGGCAGCTTCTCCGGCGGCAGGAACTTGCCGGACCACAGGTACGTCGGGTCGTCGCCGTCGACGACGACCACCGGCATCGGCTTGCCGTTCGGGGCGCCGCGGTCGGGCACCTGCGTGTTGAGGTGGTAGGTGATGCCGCTCGCGTCGGCGGCCATCCAGTTGAAGGTGCCGACCTCGATCATGTCGACGGCCCGCTCCCACTCCGCGAGCGACTGCGCGCGGCCCATGCCGAGGAACGCGCGCGCCTCGTTGGTCGCCTTGAAGCCGGTCCAGTTGATCATCAGCCCGCGGCCGACGTCGACGGCGAGCGCCGGATCGAGCGGCAGCGCGTCGCCGACGAGCACGCCGTAGCCCTCGACGTCGCCGATGCGGTAGGACTTCTCGGTCCCGCCGGCGACCTTGATCACCTCGTCGCGCCAGGCGACCGGTGCGGTCTGGCCGCCGAGCTCGACCGTCGCCTCGTCGGCCGCGAGGCGGACGGCGTAGAGGTCCATGCAGTCGGCGAAGCCGGTCGTCGCGGCCCACTGGAGCTTGCGGTTGTGGCCGAGCTGGACCCCGGGCACGCCGGCGAACCCGAAGCCGGCGACGTCGAAGGAGCCGCCGGCGTCGGCGCTGTTGAGGTGCATCGCGTACATCACCGACGGGCTCTGCAGCGGCTGGTGCGGATCGTTGGCGATGATCGGCCGGCCGTCGGCGGTGAACCGCCCGTCGACCGCCCAGTTGTTGCTGCCCTGGACGCGGAAGCCGGCGAGCGCGGCGTGCAGGCGGTGCAGCTCGGCGGTCGTGTTCGGCGGCAGCGCGAGGCGCTTCTTCGGAGATGTGGCCTTCGGGACATGTCCCGCAGCGCCGGTCGCCTGCGCGCCGGACGGCGCGGGCGCGCCGTTGCCGGCGTCCGGCCGGTCCTCCGGCGGCAGCGTGAAGGTCGCCCACCCCGGTCGCGGCAGCTGGACCACGTCGAGCACGTCGGGCACGAACCGCGACACGACGGTCGCCAGGAACTCGTACTCGAGCACGTTCGAGTTGCCGAAGCTGACCATCTTGCCGATCACCAGCGGGTCGACGTTGTCCCACCGCTCCGGCATGTAGTTGAGCTCGTTCGGGCCGAAGCCGTACGGCAGCGGCGCCGCGCCGGCGTTGATCTCGTCGATCCTGCGGTTGACGCCCGCGACCCACGCGACGAACAGGCGGTAGTCCTCGGGGCTCTCGGCCTTGAGCCGCTCGGCGTCGAGCTTGCCCCACCGCTCGAAGTCGAAGATCCGCGAGATCCGGTCCTCGTCGAGCTTCGACTCGCCGAGCACCTCGGCGCCCCGTCCGTAGGCGCGCCGGCGCAGCAGGTCCATCTGGAACAGGCGATCGGTGGCGACCTGGTAGCCGGAGGCGAAGAAGACGTCGAGGTCGTTCTGGCCGTAGATGTGCGGGATCCCGCGCGTGTCGAGCCGGATCTCGACGGGCGCCGAGAGGCCCGAAAATTCTTCGACGTCGCCGGTGTCGCCGCCGCTGCTCCCGCCCTCGTCGCCCTCCGGGGGCCTTGAGCCACAAGAGAGCGCCAGTGTGGCGAGGAGCGCGAGGGTTGCCGGAGCGAGACGTGCGAACATCATCGCATGTACCTTCGCGCAGGTCGGTTCGACGGGCAAGCGGCCGACAAGTGAGTTAGATGCCCGGGTCTCGCTCGCGCAGGCGGGGACGCTCGGCCCCTCTCCGATGCGGGACGCGGGGCCTGCCCCGATGCGTGGGCGCGGGGCTTGTTGCAGGCGGACCCGGCGCGGCGCCATGGGTCTCTCGCGGACGTCGGCCGTGCTCGGCGGCGTGCGCGTCCCGCTGTCGTCCCCTTGTGTGCAGAAGTGGAGCCGTCCCTCGCGTCGTATTCGAGTTCGAGCGGGTGCTCGTCGCCGCGGATCGAAGCGCTCCAGGTTCGGCGAGACGTTACATCGAGATCGAGCCCTTGCGGAAGTCGGTACCCGCGAGGTGTACGTTGATCAGGACCGGCGCCCCGCCCCGGGCCGCCGCCTTCGCCTCCGCGAGCACCGAGTCGATCGCCGCCGTCGAGCGCAGATCGAACCCGACCCCGCCGAGCCCTTCGGCCGCGCGGTGGTAGTCGGTCCGTCGCAGCTCCGTCCCGCACGCGTCGCCGAGCACCTCGACCTGCTCGCGGGCGATCTGGGCCCAGGACGCGTCGTTGCCGACCACCGCGATCACCGGCACCTTGTGGCGCACGAACGTGTCGAACTCGATCAGGCTGTAGCCGACCGAGCCGTCGCCGTAGAACACCCACGTCTCCGTCTCGGGGCGGACCAGCTTGGCCCCGAGGGCGAAGCCGCCGCCGACGCCGAGCGTCCCGAACACCCCCGGATCGAGCCACGACAGCGGCGCGCGCGGACGGACGATGTACGAGCTGGTCGCCACGAAGTCGCCGCCGTCGGCGATCATCTGGCTGTTGTCGTCGAGCGCCGCGTCGATCCGGCGGAACAGGTGCAGCGGGTCGACCATCGCCTCGGCCGACGCGCTCGCGGCCGCCGCCTTGCCGGCGATCTCCGCGTCGCGGGCGTCGTCGGCCGCGCGCAGCTGCTTCACCCACGCGCCGCGATCGCGGCGCGGTCCGTCGGCGATCTTGTTGGCGAGCGCCTGCAGGAACCGCCCGGCGTCGGCGAGGACCGGCACGTCCGGGCTGCGGTTCTTCTGCATCTCCTCCTCGCTGCGGTTGGCGGCGACGAGCACCGCCTTGCGCGCGATGTTCTGGCCGTAGTCGAGGCGGAAGTCGCAGGGCACCCCGGCGAGGATCACCAGGTCGGCCTGCTTGAGCGCGGCCTTGCGGGCGTGGCGCATCTGCAGCGGATGGCCGGCGCCGAGCAGGCCGCGGGCCATCCCGGACAGGTACACCGGCGCGCCGAGCGACTCGAGCGCCGCCGCGATCCCGCGGGCCTCGCCGGGCAGCGCCATCGCCTGGCTGCCGACCACGATCACCGGCCGCTCGGCGCGGGCGAACGCCTCCGCGGCCGCGCGCAGCTCGTCGCGCGCCAGCGGCGGCGGCGCGACCGGCCGCGGCGTGCTCGGCGGCACCGCGTCGGCGCCGGCGAACATCCGCCAGGTGTGGAAGTCGAGGTAGGCCGCGAGCGCGCGCTCTTGCAAGCTGGCCGATCGGCCAGGCTTGCTCTTGGCCGTGTACCAGCTCTTGACGATGTCCGCGCGGTACAGCAGGTCGACCGGGCACTCGAGGAACACCGGCCCCGGCACGCCCTCCTGGCTGACGCGGAGCGCCTCCTCGAGCAGCGGCACCAGGTCGCGGACGCGGCGGGCGGCCTGGGCCCACTTCACGTGCGGGCGCATCAGCGACATCTGGTCGATGTCCTGCAGCGCGCCGCGGCCCTTGAGCACCGTCGCGGTCGCCCCGCCGAGCACGACGATCGGCGACTGCGCCAGCTGGGCGTTCTTGACCGCGGTGATCGTGTTGGTCAGCCCGGGCCCGGCCGTCACCGCCGCGATCCCCGGGACGCCGGTCAGCCGCGCGACCGCGTCGGCGGCGAACACCGCGTTGACCTCGTGCCGGACGTCGACGACCCGGATCCCGCGGCGCTTGGCGCCGACGAGGATCGGCGAGATGTGCCCGCCGCACAGCGTGAACAGGAACTGCACCCCGTGGCGGCGCAGCACTTCGGCGATCCGATCCCCTCCATCCATCACATGACTCCTTCGTGGCTAACTCGCTGCTGATACGGCAATTTTCGGCGTGGCACTAGACCTGTCCCTCGAGCACGTGCCGGTCGAGCACGAAGCAGACGAGCTCGCCGGTCAGCACGAGCTCGCCGGACGTCCGCGCGGCCTCGACGGTGACGACGCGCTTCTTGCCCTGCGCCTCGCCGCAGGTCGCGCGGGCGACGACCGCCTCGCCGACCCGCACCGGGCGGAGGAACTTGACCTGGGCCGCGCCGAGCACGACGTTCGGGTGGTTGACCGCGAGCATCGCCGCGTAGTCGACCGCGCCGAACACGAAGCCGCCGTGGACGAGGCCGTGCTCGTCGGCCACCATCGCGGGGGTCGTCGTCAGCCGGACCTCGGCGCGGCCGGGCTCGACCACGACCGGGACGCCGCACAGGCCTCGGTCGATCCGCGGGTGGGTGGCGATCGGGACCATCGTCATGCGCCGGGCTTATAGCACGGGCTCACATCGGGATGTACTGCATGCAGAGGCTCTCCTCGACCGACTGATTGATCGCGGCCGACAGGCTGAGCTGGCCCTCGTAGACGTCGTTGATGTTGAAGGCCCCGCCGTCGGTCGCCTCCGGGATCGGCGTCTTGCCGCCGTAGGGGGTGAAAAAGCCCATGCTGACGTCCTGGTCGTTGCCGGGGCCGCCGGTCTTGTCGTCGTCGGCGAACGCGAACACCCGGATCTGCCGCTCCTGCAGCGCCGCGACGGTCTCGTCGTAGCCGTGCTTCACGGTCTCGCCGCTCTGCTGGGCCCCCTTGTCGCCGAAGGTGTCGTCGGTCGTGTGGATGATCATCCGCAGCGTCGACTCGACCGGGCGCCACTGGTAGGCGAACGCGGCGGTGTACAGCGCGTCGAGCGTGTTCTCCGGCCAGTCGGAGTTCTGGCCCTGCCCGCTCGTCTGCGAGTTCGACTGGGTGAAGTTGCTCCACTCGATGAAGTCGGCCCGCAGCGCGCCGACGTCGGCGTACGGCTGGCCGTTGTTGATGATCGTCGCGTCGTCGACGAACACGACCAGCCCGTAGTTCGCCTGGGTCGGCAGGTCGAGCGCCTGGATCGCCTGGTCGACGACCAGGATCTCGTCGGCCAGCGTCTGCAGCAGCGCGCCCATCGACGTCGACACGTCCATGACGAACACGATGTCGATGTTGAGCTTGCACATGTCGTCGCCGGTCGTCGTGTCCCACCAGCCGCTCGTCGAGCCGGTGCTGCCGAACGGCGAGCTCGTCTCGCCGCCGTCGGTCCCGGTCGTCGATCCGGCGCCCGTGCCCGTCGGCGCCTCGTCGCCGCTGCTCTCGCTCGCCGAGCCCGAGCCGCTGTCGCCCGTCGCCGCCGCCGTCGAGGCCGCCGTCGTCGCGCCGGTCGCCGAGGTCACCGACGTCACGCCGGTCGACGCGCTGGTGCCCCCGTCGTCGCTGCAACCCGCCGAGAGGAGGAGGAGCCCCTCGATGCCGAGACCGAGCCGCCGTAACATTGTCTACAGGACAGCCAAGCTGCGCGCGCGCGTCAAGCCGCCGGCGCGTGCGGCTTGCGGGGTCCCGGACGCACCCCGAGCTCCACGGCCCCTGGCTCTGCGGGACCCATGTAAAGTTGCCGCCGCGCGCCGCGAGGCCTATGGTGATTCTCGGAGCCCCCACGCATGACCCTGAGAATCCTCGCTCTTTCCCTGCTCGTCGCCGCCGGCTGTGCCGCCAAGGCCGATACCTCCTTGCCCGCGACGCCCGAGCCGGAGGCCGCCGGCGACGCCAGCAACTCCGACGCGCCTGCCGAGCCGCCGGAGTCCGCCGCCGCCGCGCCCGAGACCAAGCCCGAGACGAGGCCGGCCGAGACCCCGGCCCCGGCGAGCAAGGACCTCGCCACGCTCGTCGCCGGCACCGCCAAGGCGTCGATCTTCGCCGGGCTCGTCGTCGAGGCCGGGCTCGACAAGGACCTCCGCAGCACCGACATCTCCCTGACGATCCTCGCCCCGACCGACGAGGCGTTCGAGAAGTTGCCGAAGGGTACGCTCGAAAAACTGAAGAAAAACAAGGATCAACTGCAGAAGATCCTCAAGTACCACTTCATCCCCGGGGTCAACAACGCGACGAAGATCGGCAACTACCGCACGGCCCCGACCGCGGCCGGCTCGGAGCTCGAGGTCAAGACGACGCAGGACACCGAGATGACGATCGGCGGCGCCCGCCTTATCGAGATCGACATGGAGGCCTCGAACGGCATGATGCACCTGATCGACAAGGTGCTCGTGCCCGGCGCGAAGAAGTGAGCGCCCGTCGGCCCGGGCGCGTGCGCCGTCAGAAGTACGTGCCCATGCCGAGGTGACCGGCGAGCAGGTGGAACGCGACCGGCTCGATCACCGCCGGCGCGTAGTCGAGGATCCCCTTGTCCGCGAACGAGAAGTTGAGCTTGACCCCCGTCGCGGAGCCGCGGCCGTAGGCGTAGCGGACGGCGATGCAGGTGCTGAACACGATCGTGCGCGCCCGCTCGCGCTTGCCGAGGCGCACCGGCGAGAGGAACTCGACGCCCGACGTGACGCCGTAGTAGTTCATGCGAAAGTGCGGGAAGGTCCGCGCGCGGACCTCGTCCTCGTGGTCGGTGAAGGCGCCGACGCCGAAGAACATGTTCTCCGCGGTCCGCAGGCGGGCGCCGACGCGGGCGTTGGCGACCGCCCGGATGTCGCTCTCGAGGTGCGGCAGCCGCAGCTTCGGGCTGAAGTCGAACTCGGCGCTGACCCACCCGAGCCGCCGCGGCAGCGCGTACGCGAGGCCGGCGGTGAGCCGCATCGGCGCGACCCGCCCGCGCTGCGACGGCGCGGGCGTGTCGTCGAACGAGAACAGGTCGCGGCTGTTGCGGTCGGGGTCGTGGTGCGTCGCGACCGTCAGCGCGTAGCTGCGGTGGCGCTCGAAGGCGACGAAGCGGGGTGTCCGAACGGACAGGCCGAAGTGGAGGTTCTTGACGATCTCCCACTGCAGCCCGAGCACCGCCTCGCCGCCGTAGATCGACCGCTTGCTGTCGAGGTCGGTGCTCAGCGTCGCCTCGACCTCCGCGTCCTCGGGCCCCTCGGCCGACCACATCCACAGCCGGCCCTCCTCGCGGCGCCAGCCGTAGGTGAACAGGATCGACGCGCCGATCCGGAACCGCGGGTGCGGCTGCCAGCCGATCGACGGGCCCGCGTGGTAGCGGTAGATCCAGCCGTCGACCTGCACCCGCGCCCGGTACTGGCCGTTCGGGCCCTGGTTCTCGATCTGCGCGCCGTAGTCGTAGTAGTCGTAGTTGGGCGCGAAGTAGCCGACGCCGATCGTGACGCCGCGGCCGAGGTGGCGCGTGACCGCCAGCGACGACGGCATCAGCAGCACCTGGAAGCTGCTGAGCGTGGCGCCGTCGAGCCGGCCGCCGCCGAGGTCGGCCGCGACCGCGTACGGGATCACGCGCGCCCGCAGCTGCACCGCCTGCGTCGACAGGTTGAACTGCGTCCGCCGCATCGCCCCGAGCCCGGCCGGGTTGTAGTAGATCGACCCGGTGTCGCGTCCGAGGGCGACGACCGCCCCGCCCGCGAGCGCGGCCTCGTTGCCGAGCGGGTTGATCTCGCGGTTCTCGGCCCACGCCGGCCGCGCGGCGGCGCAGACCAGCAGCCCAGCGGCGAGGCCGAGGGCGCGGGCGGACTTGCGGCGCGGAGGAGACGGGACCAGCAAGCGAAGGGTGGGACAGGTCGAGAAGGACAGGACCAGAAGGACAGGGCCAGAAGGACAGGGCCAGAAGGACAGGGCCCGTCAGCGCGGGCGGGCGACGTACAGGTCGAACGCGAGGTCGACCAGCGACTGGCCCTTGTCGTCGGCGAAGTGCCAGGTCAAGGTCGCCGAGTTGGCGCGGTTGTCGACCCGCTCGAAGTACAGATAGCCGCGCATCGAGGTGCCCGGCTGCAGCACGCCCCACGGCAGCGCCGAGGACGCGACGTCCCCCCCGACCCACTCGATCCGCCCGTAGTCGAGCCGGCGGCCGGGGTGGTAGCCGCTGTCGTTCTCGCCCTGCTGGACGAACGATCCGCCGGCGTCGAGCAGGTCGCGCCGGAAGCCGCGCTCGTCGACGAGGTCGAGGTCGCCCGGGGCGAGCCGGACCGGCCGATTGCCCATGTTGGCGACGAGCACGTGCAGCACCGTGATCTGCTCGTCGAGGTCGCTCGGGATCCCCTGCCACGCGCCGGTCGTCAGCACGACGCTGACGCCGGTCTGCGGGTCCCGGGCGAGCATGCGGTGGCTGCCGTCGATCGCGACGAGCTCGCCGGAGGGGATGCAGGCGGCGCTCGCAACGGCGAGCGCGAGCGCGAGGCGAGGGAGGGCGCGCGTCACGGGGCCAAGCATACTCCCTTTGCCGGCCGCGGCGAGCCGCGCGGGCGGACCGCGGACCGGATGTGCGCGAACGGCGCACAGGCTCCAGCGGGCCCGTGTGGCCTGCCGCACAGCCCGCGGCCGCGTGTCGACGCGCCCGCCCGCGCCGGCGACCGGCGCTATCATCCGCGCGATGAAGATCCTCATCGTCGAGGACAACAAGAAGCTCGCCAGCTTCCTCCTGCGGGCCCTGACCGAGGAGGGCTACGTCGTCGACCTCGTCGAGGACGGCGCCGTGGCGATCGCGCAGAGCCGCAGCATCGGCTACGACCTCGTGATCCTCGACTGGATGCTGCCCTCGGTCGACGGCCTGACGGTCTGCCGCACCCTGCGGTCGGCCGGCGCGACCATGCCGATCCTGATGCTGACCGCCCGCGCCGAGGTCCAGGAGCGCGTCACCGGCCTCGACGCCGGCGCCGACGACTTCCTGCCCAAGCCGTTCGACCTCGGCGAGCTGCTCGCCCGCGTGCGCGCGCTCGGCCGCCGCGGCCACGGCGACCGCTACCTCGAGGTCGGCCCGGTCCGGATCGACCGCCACGAGCGCACCGTCACGCTCTCCGGCAAGCGCCTCGACCTGACGCCGCGCGAGTTCCTGCTGCTCAGCTACCTGGTCCGCGAGGCCGGCCGCGTCGTCCCGCGCACCGAGCTGCTGCAGAAGGTCTGGGAGCTGTCGTTCGACCCCGGTTCGAACGTCGTCGAGGTCCACGTCAAGAACCTGCGGACCAAGCTCGGCGAGCACGCGACCAAGATCGAGACCGTGCGCGGGGTCGGCTACCGCTGGCAGCCCGAGGCATGAAGCTGCGCAACCGCCTGGTCGTGTTCGTCACGTCCGTCACGGTCGTGGCGCTCGCGCTGTCGTTCGTCCCGCTGTACCTGCTCCTGCACGCGGCCGAGACGTCCGACCTCGACAACGCGCTGTTCCGTCAGGCGACCGCGCTCGCGCAGCACCTCCCCGGCACCTACGCCGCCGGCCACCCGGTCGACGAGGGCCACGCCGACGTCCCGGAGAGCCTCGACCCGACCGTCCGCTTCACCGCGATCTACGGCCCCGACCGCCGCCTGCAGTCGGCCTCCGAGAGCTTCGCCGGCGGCGCCCCGGGCTCGCTCGCCGACCTGCGCCTGCGCGGCGAGATCCCGTGGGACGGCGCCGCCGTCGACCTGCAGCACGGCGACGTCCGGCTGCGCGGCGTCGTCCTGCCGGTCGGCGACCAGGGCGAGACGCTGCTCTACGCGGTCTCCAAGAGCACCGTCGAGGAGGACGCCTCGGTGCTGTTCGAGCTGCTCTCCGGCCTGTTCGTGCTCGCGGCCGTCAGCACCGCCCTGGTCGCGCGCTGGCTCGGCGAGCGGATCGCCCGCGACGTCCACGCGGTCGCCCGCGTCGCCCGGGCCGTCGCCGAGGGCGACCTCGCGGCGCGGATCGGCGACCCGTCCGCGATGGGCGCCGCCGAGATGCGCGCGCTCGCCTCCGACCTCGACCACATGATCAGCCGCCTCGACGAGCTGGTCTCGTCGCAGCGCCGCTTCGTGTCGCACGCGGCCCACGAGCTGCGCTCGCCGCTGGCGACCCTGCGCGGCGAGATCCAGCTGGCCCTCCGCCGCGACCGCGACGCGGGCGAGTACAGGGCGGCGCTGGCCGAGATGCTGTCCTCGGTCGACTCGCTGATCGCGCTCGCCGAGGACCTGCTCCGCCTCGCCCGCGTGCAGGGCACCGAGGCGGCGAAGACCCGCGGCGCGGCCCAGATCGGCGACATCGTCCGCGAGGCGCTGAAGATGGCCCGCGGCCACGCGGAGGCCCACGGCGTCGCGCTGTCGGTCCGCCCGCCGCAGCCGATCGAGCTGCCCGTGACGGTCCGCGGCAGCGCGTCGGACCTCGCCCGCGCGCTGCGCAACCTGATCGACAACGCTGTCAAGCACAGCCCGCCCGACAGCGAGGTGACGGTCGAGGTGGCGATCGTCGAGGGCGCGGTCGAGCTCGCGGTGATCGATCGCGGGCCCGGGGTCGCGCCCGAGGATCAGCCGCACATCTTCACCCCGTTCTTCCGCGGCGCGGGCGACACGGAGCAAGGCGCCGGGCTCGGGCTGGCGATCGCGCGCGGGATCGTCGAGGCCGGCGGCGGCCGGATCGCGCTCGATCCGCGGCACAGCGGCGGCGCCCGCTTCGTCCTGCACCTGCCGTTCGCCGACGCGCCAGCCTGAGCGTCGGGACATGTCCCGGTGATCATGCCCGCGAGAGCCTGACCGTATCGACAGGCGCGAAGGGACAGGCTCGTACGGACAGGCCCCTCGCCGTCGCGCGCGGGCGCCCGCTCACGCCTCTTCGGCGAGGTCGAGCTTCGCCTCGAGCGCGCGCGCGAGCTCCCGGGCGCGCCCGGCGGGGACCGACCAGCCGCGGCGTTCGGCGCCGTCGGCCGCGCGCTCGGCGAGGCGGACGAGGACGCGACGGGCCTCGCCGGCGCGGGCGAGCTGGACCTCGGCGCCGCCGAGGTGCTCCGCGAGCGCGCCGGGCGAGCCGGCCGCGAGCGCGAGCGCGAGGTGGCCGAGGGCGGCCTGCAGCGGGTCGCGGCCGGTCGTCGCGGCGCGCAGCGGCTCGCCCGCGTCGGCGCGCCCGCGGACGAGCTCGAGCGCCGCGAGGTGGAGCCGGATCCCGCCGAGGTAGCGCGAGCCGAGCGAGGCGAACAGCGCCTCGGCGCGGCGCCAGTGGGCCTCCGCGGCGTCGAGGTCGTCGGTGACGAACGCGAGGTCGCCGGCGCCGCCGGACGTCAGCGCCAGCGCCTTGCGGTCGCCGACCTGCTCGGCTGCCTCGAGGGCCCTGGCGAAACGGACCTGTGCTTCGGGCCAGTCGCCGCGCTGCAGCGCGATCTCGGCGAGGTTGCCGAGGACCCGCGGTAGCAGCACGAGCAGGCCGCGCGAGCGCGCCAGCCGCTCGGCCTCGGCGAGCCGCGCCTCGGCCTCGTCGGTCTGCCCGAGCGCCCGCAATGACACCGCCTGGGCCAGCGCCGTGCGGGCCAGGCCCTCGCCGTCGCCCGCGCGCGCGAAGCAGGCCGCCGCCTCGGCGAGCGCCGCGAGGCTGTCGGTGAACCGCCGCTCGAAGCGGGCGACCAGCCCGCGCCAGCGCAGCGCCTCGCCGAGCACCTCGTCGTGCCCGTGCGCGCGCGCGAGCGCCGTGATCGCGGCGACCTCGGCGGCCCCGCGGTCGCCGCCCTCGGCGCCGCGCATCCACGCCAGCCACGCCCCCTGCATGCGCGCGCGCAGGCGCTCGAGGTCGTGCGCCGGCAGGCCGAGGCGATCGGCGACCGCCGCATGCTGGGCGAGCGCGGCCTCGGCTCGCGCGTACTGGCCGGACAGCTGCATCTGGTAGCTCGTCTCGAGCAGCGGCGCGAGCGCCTCGCGCAGGTCGCCGGCGGCGATCAGGTGGCGCGCGACCTCCTCGACCCGCCCGGGCGCGCGCGCGGCCCCGAGGCGGCGCAGCAGCGCGGCGCAGGTGCGGTGGTGCGCCGCCGAGCGACCTGCCTCTTCGGCCATCCGCTCGAGGCTCTCGCGCAGCATCCCGTGGGCGAACGCCAGGCCGGCCGGGGTCGCCGTCGCCAGCCGCTCGCGGACCAGCACCAGCCCGAGCTCGGCCGGCGCCGCGATCCCGGCGAGCGCGCACGCCTGCGTCCACGCGGCCGCGTCGATCTCCTGCCCGATCGCCGCCGCCAGCTCGAGCGCCGCGCGGGCCGCCTCGCCGGCCGCGCCGGCGAAGTGCCGGGCGAGCAGCCCCTCGATCCGCCGCCGCCACAGCGCGTGGAGGTCGTCCGGCAGGTCGACCTCGGCGCCCTCGCGCAGCGCGAACCCGCCGCGCCCTGGCCGCAGCAGCCCGCGGGCGATCCAGTCGCCGACCAGCTGGACCGAGAACAGCGGGTTGCCGGCGGTGCGCGCGACGATCGCGTCGACCAGCCCGCGCTCGAGCCCGAGCAGGTCCTCGACGAGCGTGTGGTGCTGGTCTTCGGGCAAGGGTTCGAGGGACAGGGTCTCCGCGCCAGGCAGGCCCGCGAGCTCGGCCAGCAGCTCGGCCTCGGCCGGGCGCTCGCCGAGCAGATCGTCGCGGACGGTGGCGACGAACAGCGCGTGCGGGCCCGGGGCGCCGCGCTTCAGGCAGTGGCGGACCAGCTCGAGCGCCGCCGATCCCCACTGCGCGTCGTCGATCCACACGATCGCCGGCCGCGCCGCGCCGATCCGCGCCAGGTGCCCGGCGAGCACGTGCTGGCGCTCGCGCGCCTCCTGCAGGCGCACGCGCGGCCGGCCGGGCCCGTCGTCGCCGGGGCACAGCAGCTCGGTCAGCGCCGCCGCCTCGAGCCGCGCCGCCGCCTCGTCCGCCGCCTCGTCGCCGAGCGCCGTCAGGCAGCGCGCGAACGTCTCGTCGCCGGCGAGGCCGACGCAGCGGAGGTGGTGCGCGAGCATCCGCGGCAGCCCCTCCGCCGGCCCGCCGAACGGCCCGTGGGCCGCCCGCAGCACCTCGGCCGCCCCGAGCTCGTGCGCCCGGGCGGCTGTCCATTCGACCAGGCGGCTCTTGCCGACGCCGCTCGCCCCGCGGACGAGCACCAGCCGCGGCCGGCCCTCCGCGTGGACGCGCGCGAGCGCGGCCCACAGCCGGTCGCGCTCCGCCTCGCGGCCGACCAGCGGCAGCTCGCGCACGCGCACCAGCCCGAGCCCCGCGCCGTGCAGCGGCCGCGCCGCGCTCGCGTCGTGCGGCAGCCGCCAGGTCGCCGGGAACGGCGGCGCGTCCCGCCCGCGGCG
>ERZ1066117.418-NODE-418-length-34837-cov-14.494739_pt1 | contig 34837 bp, 33 predicted proteins | sample MGYA00382764_ERZ1066117 | MGnify/ENA primary metagenome ERZ1066117 (study PRJEB33369, sample SAMEA5778347) | biofilm metagenome | biome: Industrial cooling water; feature: Water cooling tower basin; material: Biofilm | place: United Arab Emirates | collected...
CGTGATGGGATGCCACGTCCCATGGGGACGATGGGGGCGAACTTCGGTCAGGAAATCCGGCGCTGGCGCTCGTCGGCGGGGCAGCAAGTCAGTCGGCGAACAGATCGTCGAGCGAGGTCGCGTCGAGGATGCGGTCGATCCAGCGCTCGAGCTCGGTGCGCGTGGCCTGTTGAACGCGTTCGACGATGCCGGCCCCGGGCTCGCCGAAGCGCCGGGTGATCTGGCGCAGCAGCATGGAGGCGTTCGCTTCGTTGCGGAGCTGCTGGGCGGTGGAGACGAACTTGTTCTTCATCGTGGGATCCGTGAAGCGGCGGGTCAGCAGGCGCTCGACGACCGGCGTCGGCAGGCCAGAGGTCGCGAAGACGTAGTCTACCAGCGTGTCGAACAGCTCGCGGCCACCGCGGGCTTCGCCGAGGCGGTGCGCTTGTTCCTGCAGGTCGTGCCATGCGTCGAGGAAGTCCGCGAACGCACGTTCGTCGCGCGCCGCCTTCGGCAGGTACTGCAGCGCACCGAGCGCGCACAGCCCGAAGACACTGAGCGCACGGCGACGCAGCCGTTCGGGCGGCACGTCGTGCAGGTCGTCGAGCACGTAGGTCAGCGACGGCAGATACCGCTGCAGGGGCTTCGGAATGCGGGCCAGATCGAACAGCCCGCGCACGTTGCGCGGCGAACGCCACGGCCGCGTGTCGGCGTGCAGCACGACCGGCAGCACCGCTGGCAGGAAACGATCGCGCGGGTGTTCGCGGCGGTGGGTGCGCAGCACGGCGACCACCTGGTCGAGGATCTGCAGTGCGTCGAAGCGGCGGCTCTGCGACTTGTGCTCGAGCACGACGTAGAGCAGCAGGTCCTGCTGGTGGTGGGTGCGAACGGCGAAGAGCAGATCGCAGAGGGTTCTTCGGCTGCGACGGCCGTGCTGCGTGGGGTTCTTGCGGGTCAGGGTGCGCCAATCGATGGCGTCGGCGAGGTTCGCGGGCAGGGCGGTGCGCAGCAGGGGAACCGCATGCTCGGGATCGCCGAACGCCACCTGGAACAGGTGATCGTGATGGGATGCCACGTCCCATGGGGACGATGGGGGCGAACTTCGGTCAGGAAACCGGCGGCCGGGTGTCCCGCGAGTGCAGCAGCCGCTCGGCTTGCTGCCATGCAGCTAGGGCCCTGCGAGTGCACCGCCATGAACGTGCGCTGCCAGGAGACGCCGCGGGCGCGCTGCTCGGCGTCGCGAACACGAAGTGGAACAACGCGCAGCGGGTGAACCGCGGTGGCGCCGCGGGGAACGGGGCGCGAGCGAACAGCGCCCGTACCGTCGGTTTGCCGGCCTGCAGACGTGCCAGCAGCACCGGCAGCCAGCGCTCGTCGCCCGTCAGCCGACGTCGCTCTCGCCGTCCGCCGTCAGGTGCCGGTCGACCAGCGGCGCCAGTTCCTGCTGCCAGACGCGGCGATACTCGGGATGGCGGAAGAAGATGTCCGCCGCCGTCTTGGTCTCGAAGCCGGAGAACAAGGCCAGGTTGTAGCCCTGCCGATCGTCGGCGAGGTTGTGCACGACCGCCAGGTGGTCGACGCCGGGCATCGTCTCGATCAGGCGCTGCAGCGACTCGCGGGCGACGCGCACGCGGTCGAGGGCGATGCCGGGCTTCAGCGCGAACAGGATCGTGCGGTGGAACATCGGGCGGCCGCACATCGTCGCGGGCCGCCGGGGCGCGGGCAACGTTCGTCTGCCCGGCGCGCGCGGCGGGGCCTCAGGTGGCCCCGGGCCGCCGGTTCTTCACGCGCCCTTGGCGACGCGCAGCGGGCGGCGCTGGTGGGTCTCTTCGCCGACGGCGTGGCCGAAGCAGACCGACGTCTCGCCCTCTTCCCAGCAGAACACCACCTCGCCCGAACGGCTGGTGCCCGGGAAGTGCACCGTCAGCGGGTTCGTGCGCAGGACCGTCAGGCCGAGCTGCTCGAGTTCGTCCTGGCAGCGCTTCAGGGCTTCGTCGTGGGCCCAGATCTGGGCGTCGAGCTCGGCCAGCTCGCCGCGCAGGCCTTCGGGCGTGACCGCATCCTCGAGCTGCTCGCGCTGGCGGGCGAGCTGGCGCCGGTCCGCCCGGCGCTCGACGAGTTCCGCGGCGATGACGCGGACCAGGCGGAGAACCTGGTTCGCTTCCGGCAGAGTGTAGGTGCGCTTCATGGGATTCCCTTTCGGTGCGGGGGGCACCGGACGAGGCCCGTCGGAACGGCCGATCCGCACACGTCGTTGCAGACCGCCGTCGTGGCTCTGTAGTGTGACGTTGCGCATCGGTTACCAAGCGCTGCGCGAAACGATTCTCATGACCGAACGCGATGTGATGCCTTTCGACGTCGTGGTGGTGGGCGGCGGCTGTGCCGGCCTTGCCACCGCGATCCACCTGGCCAATTTGATCGAGGCCCACAACGCCAAAGCGGCGGACGACAAGAAGGTCACCGCCGAGATCTGCCTGATCGAAAAAGCCGCCGAGATCGGCGCGCATTCGATCTCCGGTGCGGTCATGGACCCGAAGGGCCTGGACGCGCTGCTGCCCGGCTGGCGCACGATGGAGCCGAAGGCACCCATCGAAGCCGAGGTCCACGACGACTACGCGATCTGGTTGACCGAGAAGGGCGGCACCAAGTTCCCGATCACGCCGCCGCCGCTGAAGAACCACGGCAACTTCGTCATCTCGCTGAACAAGATGGTGAAGTGGCTCGGCGCCATCGCCGAGCAGAAGGGCATCCAGGTGTTCCCCGGCTTCCCCGGCGCCAAGCTCGTGCGCGAGGGCAACACCGTCACCGGCGTGCAACTCGGCGACAGCGGCGTCGACAAGCACGGCCAGCCGAAGGGGAACTTCCAGGCCGGCGGCATCCTGTCCGGCAAGCTCGTCGTGCTCGCCGAGGGCAGCCGCGGCTCGATGACCAAGCAGCTGATCGCCGACCTGAAGCTCGAGGGCAAGAACCCGCAGGTCTACGGCGTCGGCGTCAAGGAAGTGTGGGAGGTGCCGAAGGGCAACTGCCCGCCCGGCCTCGTCGTGCACACGATGGGCTACCCGCTCGACAGCAAGACGTTCGGCGGCGGCTGGGTCTACGGCATGGGGCAGAGCGAGGGCGACAAGAACCTCGTGTCGATCGGCCTCGTCGTCGGCCTCGACTACCGCGATCCGACGATGGACGCGCACCGCCAGCTGCAGCGGATGAAGCTGAACCCGAAGATCGCGCCGTTCCTGAAGGGCGGCAAGATGCTGCACTACGGCGCCAAGTCGCTGCCGGAGGGCGGCCTCTACTCGATGCCGAAGGTGTTCGGCGACGGTTTCATGCTGGTCGGCGACAGCGCCGGCCTGATGAACAGCATGCGCCTGAAGGGCATCCACCTGGCGATGCGCTCGGGCATGCTGGCGGCGGAGACGGCGTTCGCGTGCCTGCAGAAGGGCGACTTCAGCGCGGCGTCGACGGCGCTCTACGACCAGAAGATGAAGGCCGACTGGGTGCACGAGGAGCTGTGGGCGTGCCGCAACTTCCACCAGGGCTTCCACAAGGGCCGCCTCGCCGGCCTGATCAACGCCGGCTTCGCGACGCTGTTCGGCGGCAAGGGCACGCTGTGGTCGGACGAGCTGAAGAGCAACGCCGGCCACACCTACATGCAGAAGGTCGGCGACTACTTCGGCGGGAAGGGCAAGCCCAAGCACGACAAGCTGCCGGAGGACGGCACGCTGACGTTCGACAAGCTGACGTCGGTCTACTCGTCCGGCACGATGCACGAGGAAGACCAGCCGTGCCATCTGGTGGTGACCCAGCCGGACCTGTGCTCGACGCGCTGCGTCGAGGAGTTCGGCAACCCGTGCCAGCACTTCTGTCCGGCGGCGGTCTACGAGATGGAGGAGAAGCCGGGCACCAAGCACGGCGTCGACCTGAAGATCAACGCCAGCAACTGCGTGCACTGCAAGACGTGCGACATCATGGACCCGTACCAGGTCATCAACTGGGTGACGCCGGAAGGCGGCGGCGGGCCGAACTACACGAACCTTTGAGCGGGTTCCGCCGCGCGGGCCTCAGTTCGCCGCGCGCAGCTTGGTGAGCAGCTTGCCGACCTGCTCTTCGGCGAGGCGCAGCCGCTCGTCGCCGGTGACCGCGAACGCGGCCTGCACGTGCGCGCGCAGCACCGGGAAGCCGGCGAGTTCGGGCTCCGGCGAGTCGCTGACGCGGTGGCACAACGAGCACTGGCCGCGATACGTCGTCAGCTTGGCGGTGCCGTAGTCGCGGAACAGGTCGAGGTCGTCGGCATGCACCGCGCGGAAGAACTGCTGTGGCGCGCCGCGGCGCAGCCCTTCGCGTTGCAGCTGCCAGATGCCGAAGTCGAGGCCGTCGTGGCTGAACGTCGCGTTGTCGTCGCCGAGCGGCTCGCGGTTCTGCAGCGTCTGCGTGCGCACGTCGACGACCAGCGGCGTCGCGCGCGGCGTTCCCGCGGCGTCGATGGCGACGAGGCCCTGCACCAGCACGGCGCGGAAGCCGATCGGCGCGGTCGGGCCCGGTCCCTTCGCCGGCTTCTCCCCGGGCTTCGGCAGCAGCGTCGCCAGTGCCGCTTCGCCGTCGGGGTGGCGCAAGAACACGCGCGACCACAGCAGCGTGTGCTCGGCGTCGAACAGGCGGGTCGAACGGCGCGTGATCTCGCGGAAGCCCGTCGCGGCGCCGCCGAGCTGCTGCGGCAGTTCGTTCGCCGGCAGTGCGGGCGTGTCGCCGCCGAGGGCGAGGCGCAGGGTGTCCGGCAGCAGCGCGAGCTGCTGCTGGGCGAGGCCGAGCCGCAGGGCGGTGTCGCGCAGCAGCGGCACCAGGTCGAGGTTGCGTTCGACGTCGAGCAGCCGCTGGGCCGCGCGCAGCAGGTCGTTCTGCAGGTGCACCGCCAGCGCCGGGTTCGTCTGCAAGGCGGCCAGGGCCTTGTCGTCGAGCGCCAGCAGGTCGGCGCGCAGCGCTTTCGCCGCGTCGTCGTCGAGCCCTTCGAGTGGCAGCATGCGACCGTCGCCGCCGAACGTGCCGCGGTCCTTGTCCGTGCCCTTGCGCTTCTTGTGCACCCAGCCTTCGACGAACGGCAACGGCGCTTCGCCGGGCACCACCTGCGCCACCTCGGCCGGCGCCAGCGTCGCCGTCCACAGCCGGCGGAACAGCCGGTTGGCGACGTGGTCGACGTCGTCGGCATAGGGCGATGCTTGCAGGGGCTCCTGCACGAGGCCCGCGCGCGCGTGGCCGGCGGGCCAGCGCTGTTGGGCGGCGAGCGAACTGCCGAGCACGAGCAGAGGGGCAGCCACCAGGGCCGCCAGCGAACGACGAGCGAACGTCATCGCCGCAGCGTAGCCAACGGCCCGCAGCCGTTCCCACCCGACGAGTGCGCACCTGCCCCGCGGCAGAATCGGCGATGGCGGCTCCCCTTCCCGCGGAGGCCACACGACTCATTCCCGGCCGCTCGTCTTCGGCCGACCCTCGGGAGCCGCCATCGCCACCCCTAGGGGACGAACCCCCGTGACTTTGGCGGAAAAATCCGGCGCCGCTGCCGATCGCCGGTCACCGGCGGCCGAGCAGCCGGGTGCGGTGCAGCAGCGCGTCGATCGGCCCCGTCGTTCCCCTGCGCCGCACCAGCGCGTGCGTCAGCTGCAGCCGGTCGTCGTCGCCGAGGTCGAGCGCGTCGCAACAGGCCCCGACCAGATCGCCCGGCGTCGTCACGCTCACCAGATGGGCCCCGACCACGCCGCTGACCTCGCGCAGGCCCGCCCCGCGCAGCACGTCGGCCAGCACGTCGTCGGCGATGCCGGACAAGGCGGCGAGGCGCGCCTCCGGCCAGCGCAGGTCGAGGGCCGCAGCGCGCAGGTCCGGGATCATGTCGGCACCCGGCAGGTCGACGACGAAGCGGCCGCCGGGGCGCAGGTTGCTGCGCACGAGGTCGGCGTAGCAGCCGGTCGGCAGCAGCGGACCGTAGGTCGGGGCGAGCAGCAGCGCGTCGAACGTGCCGAAGCGTTCGTCGCCGGTCAGGTGGTGGGCGAGCACGGTGACCTGCGGCAGCGCCAGCGCGGCGATGCGTTCGGCCTGCTGGCGATCCCGCAGCACCAGCACCAGTTCGCCGCGGCTGCCGACCAGCGTCGCCAGCGTGCGCGCATGCTCGGCGTCGACGTCGATCGCCAGCAGCCGGTCCTGGCGCCGCACGTCGAGCAGCGCCAGGGCGGCGGCGAACCAGGGCTGCAGCTCGGGCGGCATGGGGAAGGGGGCGACGCCGCGCGATGCGCGCACGGACGAGGCCGGCGCATCGTCGCGGCTCGTCGGCAGGTCGGCAACCCTCGGCTCCGCGACGAACCGGCTCGGCACTGCCTCGACGCCGCGTTCCCGAGCTTCCGGTCGCGACGCTGGAGGCGGCCGCGGCCGTTCGTCATGATCGCACCGTGCGCATCGACCCGCGGCAGTTGCACGGACGCAGCTTCGACCTCGTCGTCGTCGGCGCCGGCATCCACGGGGCGGCGGTCGCGCGCGACGCGGCGGTGCGCGGCCTGTCGGTGCTGGTCACCGACGCGCGCGACGTCGCCGCCGGCACCAGTTCGCGCAGCTCGCGCCTCGTGCACGGCGGCTTGCGCTACCTGCGGCACGGGCACGTGTCGCTGGTGCGCGAAGCGCTGCACGAACGCGAACGGCTGCTGCGGCTGTGCCCGCACCTGGTGCGGCCGCTGCCGATGCTGATGCCGTTCCATCGCGACGTCGACGGCCGCGGCAAGAGTGGCATGGCGCCGTGGGCGATGCGGGTCGGCACCTGGGCCTACCACGCACTCGCCGGCCGCAGCACGCTGCCGGGCCCGCGTTCGTTGTCGGCCGACGAGGCGCTGGCGGCGTTCCCCGGCTTGCGGGCGGCGGGGCTGCGCTCGGCGCTGCTGTTCTTCGACGCAGCGACGCAGGACGCGCGGCTGACCCTGGCGAACGTGCTCGACGCGCACGCCGCGGGCGCGCTGGTGGCGACGCACTGCGAGGTCCTCGGCGCCTTGCCGGCGGGGCGGCTGCGCCTGTTCGACCGCATCGGCAGCGAGGAGTTCGTCGTGCAGCAGAAGCACGTCGTCAACGCCACCGGCCCGCGCGCCGACGGCTTCCGCCGCACGCTCGGCATCGACGCGGCGCCGTTGACGCGGCAGAGCCGCGGCAGCCACCTGGTGCTGCCCGAACGCCCAGGCGAACTGTCGCTGGCCGCGTTCCTGCCCGACGGCCGCATCCAGTTCGTGATCCCGCACGACGGCGGCACGCTGTGCGGCACCACCGACGTCGACGACCCGCTGCCCGGCGACGAGACCGGGCCGCCGGCGGACGACGTCGACTACCTGCTGCAGGCGCTCGGCTTCCTGCTCGATCCAGCACCGACGCGCCGCGACGTGCAGTTCGGCTACGCCGGCTGGCGTTCGCTGCCGAGCGGCAACGGGCCACCCGGCGCGCTCAACCGCGAAGCGTTCCTGGTGCGCGAGCCGCTCGATGGTGCGTTGCTGCACACGATCGTCGGCGGCAAGTTGACGACGCACCGCGCCCTGGCCGAACGCATCGTGCACGCGATCACCGGCGTCTACGACGCGTCGCCGACGCGCACGCGGCCGCTGCCCGGCGGCCAGGGCCCGCGCGAAGTCGCCGAGCCGCTGTGGTGGCGCCACGGCAGCCGCGTGCAGCGCGTGCGCGAACTGTGCCGCGAACGGCCCGAATGGCGCGCGCCGTTGTGCCCGCACCGGCCGTTCCTCGCCGCCGAGCTGGTGCTGGCGCTGCGCGACGAAGGCGCGGTGACGTTCGCCGACGCGATGCTGCGCCGGCTCGTGCACGTGCGCGGGCCGTGCCGCGACGAAGCGTGCCTGCGCGTAGCACACGCGCTGTTCGTGCAGGAACGGCGCTGGCCGGTCGACGGCGAGCCGGCGGCGGCGATCGCCGCGCTGCACGCGGAACTGCAGGTGCTCTGTGGCGCGCTCGAGTTGCCGGCGGAGACCGCGGCCGGCGAACGTCCATGACGGCGCCGCTGGCCTTTCCACCGTCGCTGCGCTGGCTCGCCCGGCCGCCGCTGGTGCGCGAGCAGGCGCTGGCCGGCCACGTCACCGCCGTGCTGTTCTGGCGCCTTGGCTGCGATGCGTGCGAAGAAGCTGCGCGCGAACTGGCGCGACTCGTCGAGGCGCCGCCGCCGCAGGGGCATGCCGCGGACCCCAACGCGAGCGAACGGCCGTTCGCCGTCGTCGCCGTGCAGGTGCCGACCAACGCCGCCGAACGCGACGACGCGCGGCAGTTGCGCGCCGCCGGCGCGTTGCCGTTCGCGCACGCAGTCGACGACGAACGCACGTTCGTCGCCGCGGCCCAGGTGACCGCACTGCCCTACGTGCTGCTGCTCGCCGCCGACGGCGAGGTGGTGTTCCGCGGGGCCGGGGTGCCGCAGCGCGTGCGCTTCGCCGGCGCCGTCGACACGCTGCTCGCCGCGGCCGAGCACGCGGGGATCGCGGCGCTGGTGCCGTTCGCGCCGCTGGCGCCGCGCGCCGCGATGCGACCGTCGGCGCTGCTCGCCGAAGGCGATCGGCTGTGGCTCGCCGCCGGCCATGCGGTGCTCGAACTCGACGTCGCCGATCGCCAGCAGCCGCGGCTCGTGCAGCGCTACGGCGGCGACGAACCGGGCACGCAGGACGGGCGCGCCGCGGCGGCGCGCTTCCTGCGGCCGGCGGCCCTGTGCGCCTTGCCCGAGCACGTGCTGGTCGCCGACGCCAGCGCGCACACGCTGCGCACGATCGAACGGCACAGCGGCCACGTCGAGACGTGGAGCGGCACCGGACGCCTCGGCCTCGACCGCACCGGTGGTGCCTACGCGCGCGACCAGGTGCTGTGCACGCCGGTCGGTCTGCTGCCGCACGACGGCGCCGTCGTCGTCGCGCAATCCCTCGCGCACCAGCTCTGGCAGTTCGATCCGATGACGCGCGCCGCCGCCGCGTGGCTCGGCAGCGGCGAACGGCTGGCTCGCCACGCCGACGATCTGGTGTTCGCCTCGCCGCGCAGCGTCGCTGCCCTCGGCGAGACGCTGCTGGTCGCCGACGCCGGCGTCGATGCGATCGTCGCCGTCGACCTGGCACACCAGCGTGGGCGGGTGCGTTGGGCGAACGTGCCGCGGCCGACCGCGGTCCTGGTGCACGGCGAACGGGTGTTCGTCGCCGCCAGCTTCGCCGGCGAAGTGCGCGTCGCGTCGTCGGCGGTTGCCGAGGCGCCGTTGCTGCCGTTCCGCGGCCGCGAGCACGGGCTCGTCGAACCGATGGCGCTCGCCGCCAGCGGCACGACGCTGTGGATCGCCGACGCGGGCGCCGACGCGGTGTTCGCCGTCGACCTCGCGCAGGACGATGCGCCGCTGGTCCGACTGCCGTGGCCGATCGGCCGCGACGATCGCGCCGCGAGCGAGCGCGACGCGGCACCCGTTCCCGCTCCGCTTCGCCAGGGTGCGCAGCTCGGCCCCGAACAGCGGATCGCGGCGCACGCCGACGTGACGCTGGTCGTGCGCCTGCCGGCCACACACGCCGCCGACGGTGTGCCGTGGCAGATCGACGTCGTCGACGAAGGCGAACCGCGCCTCGCCGTCGCGCGCCACGCGTCGGTGCTCGCGAACGCCGGCGAACTGACGCTGCTGCTGCCGATCGACGCGCCGGGCCGCGGCGCGCTGCGCGTGCGCGCTACCAGTGCAGCGTGCGTGCTGCGCTTCGTCGTGCCGGTCGAGGTCGCAGCCGATGGGGTCACCCGCATGGAGTTGCGGTAGTCGGCGCAGCCGGCGGGCTCGCTTGGGTGCGGCGCCGCAGATGGCGAGGGGACGCGTGCGAGGGGCGCCTTCGGTTGACATCCCGATTTCGCAGTCGTAAGGCTCCGCCGATCGTCTCCTGTTGGAACGAGGATCGACCATGCCCAACCCAGAGAAGGTAGAGACGGATTCTGGCTCGAAGTCCAAGGCTGTGTTGTCGGTGGCATTGCTGCTGTTGCTCCTCGCGATTGCCGAGGCAGTCGTGGCTGCCACGTGCGCGAATCCGAACAGCGGTGCGAACATCGGCCTCGGTGTGGCCGCGTTCGCCATTGTGTTGGCGGGCGTCGCGGTTGGCCTGGCGGCGTATGCCCGCAGCCGGCGCGGAGCGGCGCCGTCCAGTTCCTGGCTCGAGGTGGTCGCGATCCTCGTCATGGCCCTGACCGGCACGCTCGTTCTGTTCGTCGGCTGGGGCATCGCCGAAGAATGGGGCTAGGAAGTGCGCCGCCGGCGAGCGAGCGGCCGGTCCAGCGAGCAACAAGCCCGTGAAGATCTCGACGCTCGCTGCCGTCGTCGCAGGCCTCGAGATCCTGGCGGCTCTCTACTTGTCGTGGATCACGTTCCTGTTCGCCTTCTGGTTCGTGGACGATGGCATCGCGTTCACGATGACCGACGCCGACTGGCGGCGCGTCGGCGTCGAGCGGTTCCTGCAGGGGGCGGCGGCTGGCGTCGTGTTCGGTGCGATGGTCTGGCTCGTCAACCGGCTGCTCGGCTTCGGGCGCCAACCAGGGTTCCCGAAGTGCCTGCCGTGGGTGCTCGCAAGCTTGTTCGTCGTCGCCAGCGGCCTCGGCCCGCTTTGGTTCGTCATCGAGCGGCCCTACATCTGACGCGTCCACGTTGCTGGTGGCCGCCGCGGCCATAGTCTGTGACGAGGAGGAGCCGGAGTTCGGCACTTCGTCGAGAGTGCCAGACCGTCGAGGCGATGCATGACGCAGATTCGTGTGTGCTACCCAGGTGCGTTCTTGCTGACCTTCGGCCAGCACCGCTTCGAGGTCTACCTCGGCGACGGGCTCGTCAAGGCATCGCCCGGCTACCGACGACCGTGGGAAGCCCTCTTCGACGCCGCGCCGGGCACCCAACGGCTCGAGGTGCGAGCGATCAACCGCTGGACCGGGTTCCGGCGGTCCTCCTTCTTCTCCGTGCAGGTGCCGCCCACCGGCGTGCACCGGTTGCTGCTGAGCCTCTCGCATGCGTGGGGCAGTTGGCGCGAGCCGGTGCTCGTGCCCTTGGAGCCGCGCGAGCTCGGTGGTGGGTGACGGGATCGATCCGTCGGCTCGAGACGCGGGCGATCGCACGCAACGGCATACTTCCCCCGAGCATGGCATCCGGCTTCCTGGTCCTGGCCGACGCGCGCTGCTTCGCCGCGTGCCACGGGGTGTACGACGCGGTCCTGCGATCCACACTGCATGCGCTGCCGCCGGCGGATCCGCTGCGGGCCTGGCTGGCGACCCAGCTGCCGGGTGGCGGGGATGTCGACCTCGGCTATGCCTTCGTGCGCGTGCGCGATGGCATCCACGTCGAGCGGCATCTCGACCTCCGCTGGTTCGACGCTGCGACCACGGCCCGCTTCGAAGACGCGGCGATGGTGGCCATTCCGATCGAAGGCCCGTACGCCCCACGTGACGACGTCGCGGGTGCCTTGGAGCGCCTGCGCGAGATGATCCGTCGTTGTCGCGCTGGGGAACCGCCGCTCGAGCTCTCGAACTGGAACGTCGTCGCGCCGCGACCGGACCCGGAGGTGGCGCCGGACTGGCCGCCGCCTGGCCCTCCTTCCGGTGGGCGCGACGGGGGATCGCCATGATCGTCGGCATCGTCGGCGCACCCGGTTCCGGCCGGAACACGTTGGCAACGGCGCTCGCCGCCGCCGAGGGGCTCGTTCGGCTCGACTCCGAGGCGATCCGTTCGGCGATCGCGCGTGCAGCCACCGCGGCGACACGACAGGCGAAGGTGCTGGTCGATCGCGGCCTGCCCGTGCCCGACGAAACGATCGGCCGCATCGTTGGTGATGCTGCGGGCCAGCGCGATGCCGTGGTCGTCGGCGCGCCGCGCAGCGAAGCCCAGTGGGGTGCGATGGCCGGCGGCGACGATGCCGGCGTGCTCGGCGTCGTTGCCCTGGATGCGACGGAGGCGCTGCTCGATGCCCGGCGTGCGGCGCGTGGCCTGCCGCCGGTCGCCGTCTCGCATCCCGGAGGGCTCGAACGCATCGCGCACCAGCTGGCGCCCGTGCTCGCGCGGGCCGCGGCCGACGGCTGCTTGCTGCGCCTCGATGCAGCGCGGCCACCGCACGAACTGCTCGCGGCGTCGGTGGCCTTCGTGCAGGCGCTGCGCGCGCGTTGCCGTTCGCGTTCGTGAGGCGCGGCCTGCTGGCACCTGGCGACGTCGCCATCCGGCACCGGCGCCTCGACGTCGCGGACGCGGCTCGGCAGCATGCCGCCAGCGAACGTTGCAAGCTGCGAACTGCATGGAACGCGAACATCACGCCGAGTGGCAGGAGCTGAGGGCGCGCGCCACCGACGAACTGCGTCGCGGCGCCGCGGCTGCGCTTGGCCGCGCCCAGCCACAGCGTCTCGTCCAGGTGCTGGTCCTGCCGTCGTTCGCGCCGTCCCTGGCGTGCGAAGTGTTCTGCGTTCCTTCCTTGCCCGCATCGACCGCGTCCGAGCGCGAGGCATTCGTGGCGATCCGCACGAGTTGGGACCAGCCTGCGGACCTCGCGTGCTTCGCTTCGCCGGTCGAACGGCTGCGGCATCCGCGTGTGCTGCAACCGACGATGCAGCGCCGCGAAGGAACGCTCGCCACGAGCGATGCGCGCGCCCTCGTCGCCGACCTCGCCAACCTGCAGCTGCCGTTGGCGCCCGGGCCGGCGCCGTTCGGGTTGGACGGCACGCGCTACGAGTTGACGCTCGGCGCGGGATCGGCGCAGTCGACGGTGCGCTGGTGGGAACGGCCGCCGGCGAACTGGGCTGCCGCCGCCGCGCTGGCGGAGCGCGTGGTCGCCTGGGTCGAGGCCGTCGTGCGCTGACGCGGTCGGGTTCGGGATGCGCGGCTCTCGGATGCGGGGGCTTGGCAGCGAGCGTTCGCGTGCGACGATCCGCCGACGAGCGACCTGCGTCGTCGCCAAGGGGAGACCATGAAACCGACCACGACGTTCCTGCGGTTCGCCGGCAGCTTGTTGCTGGCGATGTCGCCTTGCGCCCAAGCGCCGGATGCGGTGACCTCGCCGACCCCGCAGGCGGCGGCGATGCCGATCGCAAGGAGGACGGTGGCGGGGCGCGTCGTCGACCTGCTCGGCGACGGCTTGCCCAACGCTCGCGTGTGGGTGACCGAGCAAGGCCTGCTCGAGCCGGCGCTGCGCGAGATGCGCACCGACGGCAGCGGCTGGTTCCGGCTCGCGGGAGTACCGGATCGGCCCCTGCTGCGCTTCCATGCGCTGGCGGCTGGCCGCTGCCGCGCCGCAGTGTCCGTGCCGCGCGACGGCAGTCCCCTGCTGCTGCGCCTGCCCGAGGCTGCGGTCCTCACCGGCGTCGTGCGCGATACGCGCCGCGGGCTCGCTGCGGGAGTGGCGGTGTGGGCGCAACCCATCGGCGGTTCGCCCGGGATCTGCGCACGGACGACGACCGATGCGCAGGGGGCGTTCGTGCTGCCGGGGGTCGCGCTGGGGCACAACCGCGTGTTCGCGTGGGTGCCGGATTCGGGGTTGGCGACCTGCGAACTGCACGTCGAGCAGGACGGCGAGGTGCAGCTCGACGTCGGCGCCGAGCCGAAGACGACGTGGACCGTGACGGTGCCGGGGCTGACGGCCGAGCAACGGGCCGGGGCGCTGCTGCGCGGTGGCTACGAAGGGGTGGAGTCGCTGCCCGAACAGCCGGCGCCGTTCGTCGTGCGCGGACTGCCCGACGGGCCGCTGCACCTGTCGAACCTGCCCGACGTGCGCACGCTGCTGTTCGTCGAGTCGGCCTGGCTGCGCTTCGAGCCCGCCGTCGTCACGCTGGAGGAGGGCGCCGGGCCGCACGCGACCACGTTCGCGGTCCGCCGCGCCACCGGCGAACTCGTCGACGTCCGCGCGCGCCTCGTCGACGTCGACGGCAAACCCGTTGCCGGGGTGCCGCTGGCGCTCTACGGCGTGCTCGGCCAGCCACCTCAGCGCGGCATCAGCGCGGCCGACGGCACGGCGTCGTTCCGGACGCAGCGCGAGGCGGCGCAGCAGCCGGTGCTCCTGCTCGAAGGCGAGGGTTGGTTGTTCGATCGCCGTGCGCAGGCGAAGGGACTGACCGAGCGCGTCGGGGTCGAGCCGAACCCGGCGACGCCGGTGGAGCTGCGCGTGGTGCGAGGTGGCGTCGTGCGCGGACGTCTCCTGTTGGCCGACGGTTCGCCCGCGCAGCACGAGACGTTGCGGGTCGAGCTCTACACCCCGAGCGAACACCGATGGCGCACCCTGCGGGTCGGGCATACAGACCACAAGGGAGAGTTCCTTCTGGGCGGTCTGCCGATTGCCGCGGAAATCGGGCGTGTGTGGGTGTTCGGTTCGAGCGGCTTCTTCGTCCGCGAGATCGAGCTTCTGGAGCCCGGCGCCCAACTCTCCCTGGGCGACCTTCGGATGACGGCTCCGGCCGTCGTCGAAGGGGTTGTGCGGCGCGCGGACGAAGCCGTCGCCGTCGGCTCGCCCGTCTCACTGTGGGTCGACGCGACGGAGTTCACCACGACGAGGGGGAACCGCGTGTTCGGCAGGGTCGACACGGTGACCGACGCACGCGGTCGCTATCGCTTCTTCGGCGTCCCAACCGGCACCGTCACGGTGACCGCGGGTCCCCTGTCGAGGGTCGGCGGGCCGGGGCCCGCTCCGTTGCTCGTCGAGGCGGGCCAACGCGTCGTGCACGACCTCGTGCTGCCGCGGCGCTAGTGCGGCGCGGGCGGGTTCCCGTTGGGCTCCGGCGTGGCCGACGATCTGCACGTAGCCGCGAAAGGAATCGCTGCGCCTTGGCAAGCAGAGGCATGGCACCGTCCCTCCCGACCTCCACCGTTCACGAGTTCGCGCCGGCCGCGCCGATCGTCCGCGCGGCGCACCAACCCGCCGAGCTCGCCGCCATCTGGCAGTTCCGCTACGGCATCTACATCGCCGAGATGGGCAAGCCGCTCGCCTGCGCCGACCACGAGCGTCGCTGGTTGTGCGAGCCCGCCGACCAGGATGCCCGCCATCTCTACGTCGCGGCGGACGGCGCCGTGGTCGGTTCGATGCGGCTGCACGTCGGCCGGCTGCCGGCGATGGCTGCGGAACGGCTCGACGCCGGGCGCTTCGGCCCGGAGGCCGGCATCGGCTTCGTCTCGAAGACCATGGTCGCGGCCGGGCGCCGGCGTTCGCAGGTGTTCGCGGCGTTGTCGCAGGCCGCCTACCGGGCGTTCGCCGAGGCGGGGATGACGCACGTGCTGCTGCATTGCCGGCCGTCGCTGGTGGCGCTCTACGAACGGCTCGGCTTCGCGCCCTACGGGGTCGCCTTCGTCGACGCCGAAGTTGGCCCGCAGGTGGCCATGCACATCGCCGTCGCGACCGCGCCGGCCGTGCTGCGCCGCGGTGCCGAGATGGAGGCCGCCTGACATGGCCACCATGCCTTGCTCGCCGGCTCACGATTGCGATCGGGACCTCGCGCCGTTGGCCCGCGCCGTCGACGACGCCTGCGCGCGGTTGCGGGGGCTGCTGCGTGCGGCTGCCGCGGTCGGCCTGCAGCGCGACCAGTACGCGCGCTACCTGTCGTTCCAGCACCACCTGACCAACGGCGTGCAGCGGCACTTCTTCGCCATCGCCGCCCATCCGTCGCTGGTCGATCGGCGGCCGCTGCGCGAGTTCCTGTTCCGCTTCGGCCTCGAAGAGGAGCCGCACTACCGCGTCGCGGCGGCCGACCTGCGGGCACTCGGCGAAGAACTGCTGCCGCCGCCGATCGAGGTCGAGCTGTGGTGGAGCTACTTCGATCGCATCGTGCCGACGCGGCCGTTCGTGCGCCTCGGCGCCACGGCGGTGCTCGAGAACCTCGGTCCGGGCACCGCGAACGAGTCCCAGCAGCTGCTGCGGGGCGCGCCGTTCCTGACGCCGGCGACGACCCGGTTCCTGGTCATCCACCGCCACGAAGTGCTGCCGCACGGCGACGAGGTGATGGCGGCGATCGCCGCGGCCGCTCCCGACGCCGCGGAGATGGCGGACCTGGTGCACGGTGCGGCGGTGGGCGCGAAGCTCTACCTCGGCATGATGGAGTGGGCGTTGGCTGCGGCAGCGAACGCCCGGGTCGGCTGAACTGCGGCGGGCTCGCCACCGCGGTCCAGCAGGTGCGTGCTCACTCGGCGCCGAGCAAGCCCGGCAGGCGCGTCGCCGCGACCCCGAGCAGCGCCTGCACTTCGTCGCGGAACGCTTCGTCGTCGCCGCAGCCTTCGCGCAGTTCGCCCTCGATCAGCTCGCGCATGCGCTTGCGGCCGCGGAACAGCAGCATGTAGACGCCCTGCGCCGTGTTGCCGAGTGCGGCGGCGACCTCGCCGGCGGACTTGCCCTGGCCGGCGGCGTCGGCACCGAGGCCGTAGAACAGCGCCATGGCGCGGCCGGTCGCCGGGCTCTCCTGCACCAAGGCGGCGAGCGCGTTGGCGACGACGTTCTCGACCCACAGCAGCAGTTCGTCGTGCTGGGCGGCCGCGGGTAGGGCGGCGACCATGGCTTCGTCGGCGATCGGCAGGCGGCGCTGCCGCGCGAAGGTGCGCGCGAAGTTGCGCACGATGCCGGAGAGGAACGCGCGGAACCGGCGGCCGCGCTCGGCGCGCTGCAAGGCACCGCTCATCCACACATAGCCCCAGAACTCCGCCTCGGCGGCGGTGGCCTTGGCCCCGAGCGCGCTGGCGAGGATGCCGCGCACGAACGGTCGGTAGCGTTCGACGAACCACTGCCACGCATGTTCGCCCGCCGGTCCGTGCAAGGCACCGATCTGCGTCCATCGCGTCGCCAGCAGCGAGTCGTGGCGGCGTTCGGGAGAGCTCTCCGTCATGGCGGCGCAGTGTGTGCTCCGTCGCCGCCGCCGGCAAGCGGCCCGCTCACCGCACGCAGCGCACCGAGCCGTCGTCGCCGAGCAGCGTGAACGCCGCGCGCTTGCCGACCGCCAGCGCGCCGTAGCGTTCGCCGGCCTGGCCGAGCAGCGCCGCCGGGTTGGTCGCGGCGGCGCGCGCCAGCGTCCAAGGGCCGGCCATCGGCACCATCTGCAGGAAGTTGCGCGCGGCCAGCGCCATCGTCAGCGCCGAGCCGGCGAGGCTGCCCTTGTGGTCGCGCACGACGCCGTTCGCCGAACGCACGGCGATGCCGCTCAGCGTGTAGTCGCCGTCGGGCATGCCGGCGGCGGCGACGGCATCGGTGACCAGGATCGTGCGGTCGGGGCCGAGGATGCGGAAGGCGTTGCGCACCATCGCCGGATGCACGTGCACGCCGTCGAGGATCAGCGGGCAGCGCACGCGTTCGTCGTCGAGGGCGAAGCCGGCGGTGCCGACGTCGCGGTGGTGCAGCGGGCCCATGACGTTGAACAGGTGCGTCACCGCAGTGGCGCCAGCGTCGACGCAGGCGGCGAAGCCGTCGCTGCGGTCGCAGTGGCCGAGCGCCACGGTGACGCCGGCCTGCACGAGGCGCCGGGTCGCGTCGGCGGCGCCTTGCCGCGCGTGCGCCAGCGTGACGAGGCGCAGCGTGCCGCGCGCGGCGGCGAGCAGTTCGTCGAGGCGGGCCGGCGTCGGATCGACGAAGCAGTTGGCGTCGTGCGCACCGGGCGTGCTGAGGAACGGGCCCTCGAGGTGCAGGCCGAGCGGCTCGGCGCCATGGTCGCGCCACGCCGAGATCCAGCGGGCCACCGCGTCGACCTGCTGCAAGAGGCGCGGCCACGGTGCGGTGATCAGCGTCGGCAGGAACGCGACCGCGCCGCCGTTCCAGACCGCCTGCGCCACGGTGTCGAGCGCGTCGGTGGTGCCTTCGTCGACGCTGCGGCCACCGGCGCCGTTCACCTGCAGGTCGACGAAGCCCGGCAGCAGCGTGCCGCGCAAGCGGGTCGCCGCGGGTTGCGCTGCGATCTGGTCGACGGCGACGAGGCGACCGTCGATGGCGGCGAGGCGCGTGCCGGCTTGCTGGTGCGTCGGCAGGGCCGCGCGGTCGACGATCCACTCGGTGGCGTTCACGGGGCGGCACGGTAGGGTGCGCCGCCGTTCGTCGCCAGCGCAGCGGTGACCGGCGATGCCACCGGCAATAGCATCGCCGGGCGATGCGACTCTCGACGTTGGCGGTGCTGTGGTGCGTGCTGTGCGGGGCGCTGGCCGGCTGGTTCGTCGCCGGCGTGGTGCCCGGAGCGCTGCGGCAGCCCTACCTCGATCCGCACGACTTCCACCTGGCGCGGTCGAAGGACGACGTGAAGCGCATCACGCCGTCGCTGTGGTGGTTCGAGCCGCGGCGCTACGGCGACTTCGACCTGCTGATGGACATCGAGCTCGGCGAGAACGTCGACCTCGACGTCGTGCTGCGCCAGGTCGAGCCGTGGTTCGTCGACGAACGGTTGCCCGCGTTCCACGGGCGCTTCGGCGTGCTGCGCATCAGCAGCCGCCAGCTCGGGCCCGGTTGGCATACGCGCGAACAGGCGCTGCAGGCGCCAGGCAGCGGCGGCATCGAGGTCGCCGCCGGCATCCCCGCGACCGTCAAGATCGAGGCGCGCGGGCGCGTGCTGCGCGCCAACGTCGCCGGCTACAAGCTGCCGCCGTTCGTCGTCGACGACCACTTCGGCATGTTCACGCTGATGACGCGCGGCGGCGATGCGGTCGTGCACTCGCTGACGGTGACGAACCTCGGTGCGCACCGGCCGTGGCTGTGGTCGCGGTGGTGGTGGTGCCTGCTCGGGGCGATCGGGGCGCTGGTCGCGGTCGCCATCGCGCGCGCCACCGGCGAACGCCACGTCGATCTGGTCGCCGCCAGCTTCGCGCCGCCGCTGCTGGCATGGCTGCTGGCGCGCCGCGTCGACGTCGAGTTCGGCCTGCCGCCGCCGGCGGCGTTGTTGTGCCTGTTGGTGACCTGCTTGTCGGTGTGGTTGCTGCGCAGCCGCCGGAGCGGCCGATCGCTGCTGGCGCGCACGGGCACGCTGCTGGCGGTGTTCGCCGTCGCCCTGTTGGCCGGAACGACCGCCGACGCGCTGTTCCGGCGCGACCACCGCGACATGGACGCGCTGTTCGGGCCGCGCGCGGGCGCCCAGGTCAGCGAAGCGCTCGGTGGCCTCGTGCGCGGGCCGCAGGGCCTGCACGACGCCGGCCGGCCGGGGCCGCGCGTGTTCCTGCTCGGTGGTCGGCCGCTGTACGACCGCGGCGCGCCGGGCGAGCATCTCGAACTGCAGCTGGCGTCGTTGCTGCGGCAGGCGAAGCAGAAGCCGGTCGACGTGCCGTGCCTGCCGACGGTCGAGCCGACGCCGCGGCAGCAGTGGCAACTGTTCACGACCTGCTACCAGCGCTACCGCCCCGACGTGATCGTGTTCGGCGTCGGCCCCGACGTCGCCGAGACGCCGCTCGCTCAGCTCGTTTCGGCGGTCGACGAAGCGAAGGCCTGGTGCAAGGCGAAGGGCGCGAAGCTGGTGCTGTTCGCCGACGCCGACGCGGACTCGAAGATGCACGAAGTGCTGCAGAAGGCGTCCGGCGATGGCGTCGCGTTCGTCGCCGGGGCGGCCGGAGCGGCGCCGCGCGCCTTGGCCCAGCAACTCGCGGACGCGATCGCGCCGCTGCTGCCGTGAACGAGCCGTCGTCGCTGGCGCCGGAGTTGGCGGCATGGCTCGCGAACGCACGCCGCGACGGGTCGGCCGATGCGCCGACGGCTCAGCAGCGGGCGAACGACGTGGCCGCCGCGCACCGCGCGAAGCCATGGACCGCCCTGGTCGATCGCCTCGCCGTCGCCGAACTGCTGCTCGGCAGCGACGTGGTCGCCGACGTCGAACTGGCGCAGACGCTGGCGCTCGCCGCGCTGGCGAAGAGCAAGGCGGCGCGGCCGCTGGCGGCGCGCGCGTTCGATCGGCTGCGGCGGCTCGCTGGCCAACCGCAGAAGTACGGCACCGAGGTGGTCGTGCGCGATGGCGGCGCCGAGCTGTGGCCGGTCGACGGCGTCACCACCGACAGCGAACGCGCGAAGTGGGGCATCGCTCCGCTGGCCGAACTGCAGCGCGCGGCGTCGTCGCGCGGCCGCGAGTGAGGATGGCGGCGAACGAACGCGCCGGTGCGCGCCGATGGCAACGAGCGGTTCGGCGGCCGCGCAGCGTGTGCTAGCCTTCGCCGCTCCGATGCCGCGTCGAACGATCTTCTGGCTCGCCACCGCCGCCGCCGTGCTCGCCGCCGTCTGGCAGACGTGGGCGCTGCGCTGGACCTGCGACGACGCGTACATCTCGTTCCGCTACGCGCAGCATTTCGCCGAGGGCCACGGGCTGGTCTACAACCTCGATCCGCAGGAAGCGCCGGTCGAGGGCTACACGAACTTCAGCTGGACGATGTTCCTGGCACTCGGCCACGTGCTCGGCTTCGCCGGCGACGGGCTCGAGACGTGGTCGATCGCCGGCGGCATCCTGTGCCACGCGGGCACCGTGCTGCTGCTGGCGCTGATGGCGTGGCGCGCGAGCGGCGGGCGGGCCGTGCTGCCGCTCGCGGCGTGCGGCTACGCGGCGATCCACCACGCGGCGTCGCTGGCGCCGGCCGGGCTCGAGACGGCGCTGTTCGTGCTGGTGGCGACGGCGATGCTGCGGCTGTGCCTCGCACTGCGTTGTGCGCGCGAAGCGTGGCTGCTCGGGTTCCTCGGTGTGCTGGCGGCGACGACGCGGCCCGACGGAGCCCTGCTGTGTGCGATCGCCGGCGGCTTCGTGCTCTACGACGGCGTGCGGCGCAAGGCCCCGCGGCTCGTGCTCGGCTATGGCGCGCCGTTCGTGCTGGTGTTCCTGCCGTACCTGCTGTGGCGGCACGCCTACTACGGCTACTGGGTGCCGAACACGTTCTATGCGAAGTCCGGCGGCGACCCGTTCGTGGAGCAAGGCTTCGTCTACCTGCGCGACTTCTTCCTCTGCTATTGGCCGCTGCTCGCCGCGTTCGTGCCGCTGCCGATCTACCTGGCGAAGAAGCCGGACCTGCTGGCCAGCATCAGTCCGTTCCTCGGTCGGCGGCCGTGGCTCGCCGTCGCGGCGTTCGTGCTGCCGTACCTCGGCTTCGTGGCGTGGGTCGGCGGCGACTTCATGTTCGGCCGCTTCGTGCTGCCGGTGCTGCCGGCCCTGCTGTTCGGCCTCGACCTGCTGTGCCTGCGTTGGCGCGCGCCGTGGTTGCCGTCGGCGCTGGCCGTGTGGCTGGTCGTCGGCCTGCAGGTGCGGTTCGAGCCGGCGGACCTCGGCGACTTCACCGCGCGCGTGTCGGACAACCGCCGCATCAGCGTGGTCCCGTACGGCGACACGACGCTGATCGAAGCGTTCCGCCTCATCGGCCACGCCTTGGCGAAGGAGTTCGACGGACTCGCGGTGCGCATCGGCATCGGCGGCGCGCAGGCGAACCTCGCCTACCGCGCCAAGGTGCCCGTCGCGATCGAGTGCGCGTCCGGGCTGACCGATGCCTACATCGCGCACCTGCCGGCGCCGGCGCGCGGCAAGGCCGGGCACGAGAAGGGGCCGTGGCTGTATCCCGGCTACCTCGAACGCCGCGGCGTGCACTTCATGTTCGAAGGCGCGTGGGAGAAGGACGACGCCTGGCGCGAGGTGAAGTTCTTCAACACGGTGCCGGCGCGTCTCGTGCGCTATGAGCCGCAGATGATCGCCGAACTGCGCCGGCGCGATCCGGGCTTCGTCTGCGTCGACTTCGAGCGGCTGCTCGACGACTACCTGGCGACGATCGCCGACCAGCCGAAGGAACAGGTCGCGAGCGACCTCGCCAAGTTCCGCCGCGTCTGGTTCGACCACCAGGACGATCCGGTGCGCCTGGCGAAGTTCACCGCGCGGCTCGCGCAGTGAGCGCTGCGGTGCCGGGCGCGCCGCCTGCTCGGCGCGGCTTCAGCGGCGCAGCGCCAGCATCGCGGCCGCCAGCAGCGACACGACGCCGGTGATGCCGACGAGCACGATCGGGTCCTTCCAGCTGACGTCCTTGTGCGGGGCGGCACCGTGCGCGGCGCCGTGTTCGTCGTGCGCACCGTGCGGCTCGCCGTGGGCATGGCCATGCTCACCGTGTGCGCCGTGTTCGGCGGTTGCGCCGTGGGCCGCATGGGCGTCGCGGGGCGCGTGGCCCGCGTCGCCGTGGCCGCCGTGCTCCGACGCGCCGTGCGCGGCGTCGCCGTGCGGCTTTGCCCCATGCGCGTTCCCGCCGTGGTGGGCCTCGTCGTGGCCGTGCCCGCCGGGCGTGGCGCCATGTGGTTCTTCGCCGTGGGCCGGCGCGCCGTGGGCTTCGGCCCCGTGCGACCCAGCCCCGTGCGACCCAGCCCCGTGCGACCCAGCCCCGTGCGACTCGGTGTCGTGGGCCGCGCTCCCGTGCGGCTCCGCCGCCTGGTGCGGCGCCGCGTGGCCGTGGCCGTGGTCGTCGGCGGCGCCGTGCGGTTGGCTCGCCGGCGGCTCGTGGCCAGCTGCCTCATGGCCCTGACCGTGCCCGTGCCCGTGCTCGTCGCCGTGGCCGGTGGCCGGCGCGTGCCCGCCGTGCGCCGGAGCCGTCTCGCCCGCCGGCGCCGCCGGCGCGTCCCAGTCGACGACCGGCAGGTCGTGGGCTTCGCGCGGCTTGCCCTTCGCCTTCGGCTTGCCCGCGGCGTGGCCGCCGGCCTTGGCCGTGGGCTTGTCGCCGGCGCCGTGGCCGTGCGTCGCGCCGTGGCCGTGCGGCGCCTCGCTGCCGTGCCCGTCGCCTGCCGCGGCGGTCGGCGTTCGCGGCGCGCTGTCCTTGACCCAGGTGATGTCGCCGCTCTTCAGGTCGTAGACGCTGGCGAGCATCGCGAAGCGACCGCTCTGCTCGAGCTCGCGCAGGATCGGCGAACGGCTGCGCGCCTCGCCGACCATGCGCTCGGCGTGCAGCGCGGCGGTGGCGCTGGTCAGGTCGCGGCCGGCGCCGTTGGCGCGCGCCTTCGCCACCGAAGGCTCGATGCGCTGCAGCAGGTGGCGCATGCTCGGCGACAGGTCGGTGCGGCCTTCGACGCGGGTCGCGGTGGCGATCACGTCGCAGTGCTCGTGGCCGAGCACGACCAGCAGCGACGAACCGAACGTCGTCGCCGCCTGCTCGATGCTCGCCAGTGCGTTGTCGGTCAGCGTGTTGCCCGGGCTGCGCACGACCACCAGTTCGCCGAGGCCGGCGTCGAACAGGTGCTCGGGCACGACGCGCGAGTCGGCGCAGGTCAGCACGATCACCGGCGGCGTCTGCGCTTGTGCCAGCGCCTGGCGGCGCGCCTGGCTGAGGTCGGCGGTCGGCTTGCCGTCGCCGAGGAAGCGGCGGTGGCCGGCCTGCAGCAGGCGCAGCGCCACGTGCGGCGGCGTGCCGGTCGGCACCGCGCCGTGCGGCGCCAGCCGCTCGCCCTCGGGCGCTGCCGGCAGCGGGCGGATCGGCAGGAACTCCACTTCGCCGCTCTGCTGGTGGCAGCGTGCGGCGACGATCTTGAACTTGCCGACGGCGGCGTAGCGGCGCAGCACCGCGCTGCGGCGCAGGCACTCGGCGACGGTGCCGTGCGCGTGTTCCTCTTCGCTCGCGTCCTGCAGCAGCTTGCCGCCGAGGTCGCGGTGGCGGGCCTTGCGCACCGAGGGCTCGATCTGTTCGAGCAGCTGCTGCACGGCGTCGCTGTCGGCGCGCTGCTGCGTCGGCGCCTGCACCTGCGCGATGCTCTGCGCGATCGCGGTGCAGCCTTCGTGGCCGAGCACGACGCACAGCGGGACATTCAGGTCGGCGACCGCGTGCTCGAGCCCGGCGATGGTCTCGGCGTCGATCGTGTGGCCGGCGGTGCGGACCACGTAGAGCTCGCCGAGGCCGGTGTTGAACAGGTGCTCCGGCGGCACCTGGCTGTCGGAGCAGCAGACGACGATCGCGAACGGGCTCTCGCCGCGCGCCAGGGTGCGGCGCACGCCTTCGCCGAGCGGTTGCAGCTGCGGCCGTTCGGTCGCGAACCGGCGGTTGCCCTCCTGCAGGGCGCGCAGCGCTTCGTCGGGCGTGCGTTGGGCGGCGAGGCGGCCGGCGAACAGGCCGGTGGCCAGCAGCAGGGCGGTGGCGATCGTGGTCGAGAACTTCATGCGGCTCCCCTTCCGGTGTCGTGTGCAGCGGCGGCATCGGCCGCGACCGTCGGGAAACTGGGCGCCGGGTGGTTCCGGTCGCTGGCATCGCCGCGTGAGTGCAGGGGAAATCGACAGTCGGCGGCGTGGGTGGGGGCGTTCGCGGCAGCGGGGCCGCCCGTCCGGCGGTTGACGTCGCCCCGGCGATCGCTACCGTTCTCGCCCTTTCCAAGTCGGCTGCTCCCCCGAGCGCCGCCTTGGTGCTTCCGGGTGCTGCGGCTGCGCCGGGTCGCCGATGTCCGCCGCCGCGTCACACGCCCGTGCGTGTGTTCCCCGCATGTCCAACACCAGTTCCAACCCAACTTCCGCCATGTCCGACAAGAAGGAGTCCAAGGACGTCCAGACGATCCGGACCTACCGCAACTTCGGCGTCATCGCGCACATCGACGCCGGCAAGACGACCTTCAGCGAGCGCATCCTCTACATCACCGGCAAGAGCCACAAGATCGGTGAGGTGCACGAGGGTGCCGCCACGATGGACTACCTGGAGGAGGAACGGAAGCGCGGCATCACGATCACGTCGGCCGCGACGACGTGCTTCTGGCGCAACCACCGCATGAGCCTGATCGACACGCCCGGCCACGTCGACTTCACGGCCGAGGTCGAGCGCTCGCTGCGCGTGCTGGACGGCGCCGTCGGCGTGTTCTGCGCCGTCGCCGGCGTGCAGCCGCAGTCGGAGACGGTCTGGCGCCAGGCCAACCGCTACAAGGTCCCGCGCGTCGCGTTCGTCAACAAGATGGACCGCACCGGCGCCGACTTCTACAAGGCCGTCGCCTCGATGCGCACGCGGTTGAACGCCAACCCGGTGCCGTTGGTGATGCCGATCGGCAAGGAGAAGTCGTTCCAGGGCGTCGTCGACCTGGTCAACATGAAGTCGTGCATCTGGGCCGAAGACGACGCGCGCGAGATGACCGTCGGCGAGATCCCGGCCGACCTGATGGCCGAGGCCAAGAAGCAGCGCGACATCATGGTCGAGGCGGTGGCCGAGTGCCACGACGCCGTGCTCGAGAAGTTCGTCGAGGGCGAGGAGATCTCGAAGGACGAGATCATGATGGCCATCCGCAAGGGCACGCTCGACATGAAGATCACCCCGGTCTTCTGCGGCTCGGCGTTCAAGGACAAGGGCGTGCAGAACGTGCTCGACGCGATCGTCGACTACCTGCCGTGCCCGATCGACCGTCCGCCGCTCGAGGGCTTCAACCCGGAGACCGCGGCGAAGGAACTGGTGGCGCGTCCGCTGCTGCCCGACCAGCCGTTCGCCGGCCTCGTGTTCAAGACGATCAGCGATCCGAACGGCGACCTGACGTTCATCCGCGTCTACACCGGCGAGATGACGGCGGGCGAGCGCTACTACAACGGCCGCACGCGCCGCTACGAGCGCATCGGCCGCCTGATGCGCATGCACGCCGCCCAACGCGAGCCGATCGACATCGCTCGCGCCGGTGACATCGTCGCCGCCGTCGGCATCAAGGAGTCGATCACCGGCGACACGCTGTCGACCAAGGAACACCCGGTCGTCTACGAGGCGATGGCGTTCCCGGACACGGTCATCAGCATGTCGATCGAGCCCGAGTCGGGCGGCGATCGCGACAAGCTGGGCGAAGTGCTCGGCAAGCTGATGCGCGAGGATCCGACGTTCAAGGCGAGCACGGACCAGCAGACCAGCCAGACCGTCATCGCGGGCATGGGCGAGTTGCACCTCGAAGTGAAGTGCAACATGATCATGAACGACTACAAGATCCCGGTGAAGGTCGGCCGCCCGAAGGTCGCCTACAAGATGACGCTGAAGGGCCCGAAGACGGTCGAAGCCCGCCACATCAAGCAGTCGGGTGGCTCGGGTCAGTTCGCCGTGGCGCGCGTCAAGTTCAACATCGACCCCGAGGTCGAGACGTTGAAGTTCATCGACGGCGTCAAGGGCGGCTCGGTGCCGCGTGAATACATCAAGCCGGTCGAGGAAGGCATCCTGTCGGCGGTGAAGGGCGGTGGCCGCCTGGGCTTCCCGTTCTGCAAGGTCGTCGCCGAGCTCTACGACGGTCAGGCGCACGACGTCGACTCGAACGCGATGGCGTTCGAGACGGCCGGCGTGCTCGCGTTCCGCCTCGCGTCGGAGAACAACTCGATCCTGCTCGAGCCGATCATGAAGATCGAGATCGAGGCGCCCGAGGACAAGACGGGCGACGTCATCGGCGACCTCAGCAGCCGCCGCGGCATCGTCGAGGAGATGACGAGCAAGCCGGGTGGCATCAGCGCCGTCACCGGCAAGGTGCCGCTCTCGGAGATGTTCCAGTACTCGACGCGCCTGCGCTCGATGACGCAGGGCCGTGGCACCTACTCGATGGAGCCGTCGAGCTACGAGCCGGTGCCGCCGAACATCGCCGAGAAGGTCCTGGCCGACTACGCCAAGGGCTGATCGCCGGTTCGCTGCGAGAGGTTCGCCTCACTGCCGCGCGCGACGCCACTCCGGTGGCTCGCGCGCGGCGGCGTTTTCGGGCGGTGTGGGCGCGGCCGCGTCTGGTTCAGGCGCCGAGCAGCCGGATGCCCTCGTGGGCCAGCGCCAGCAGCACGCAGGCCTCGCCACCGGGCAAGGCCGTAGGCGCGTGCACGCTGCGGTCCTCGTAGACGACGAACGAGCCGGCCCGGTGGTCGCCCTGTTCGTCGCGGTAGCCGCCCTGCAGCACCAGCACGTGCTCTTCGCCATGGTGCCGGTGCTCCGGGTAGCCGCAGCCGGGCTCCATGCGGATCAGCGCCAGCACCCGGCCACTCTGCTTGTCGCTGGCGTAGAAGTGGATCGCGACCCCGGGGTAGCGGGTGGTGCGCCAGGGGACAGCGGCCAGGTCCATGCCGCGAGCAAAGCCGCGGCCGGCGCCGCGCGCAACGTCGTCGTCGTCGCGGTATCGTGCTCCGCCCCATGGCAGAACCCCGCGAGAGCTGGTCGATCGAGGTCGACAAGGACTACCTGAAGTTCAGCGCCGCCCACTTCCTGATCTTCCCGGACGGCTCGGCCGAGCGACTGCACGGCCACAACTACAAGGTCTACGTGACGCTGCACACCGACCTGGACGAGCACGGGTTGGTGGTCAACTTCAAGGAGATCAAGCCGTTCGTGCGCGCCCTGTGCGACGAGCTCGACGAGCACCTGCTGCTGCCGGGCCAGCATCCGGAACTGCGGGTCACGCGCACCGGCGAACACTTCGACGTGCGCTACCGGGAGCGTCGCTACCTGATCCCCGCCGACGAGGTCATCGTGCTGCCGATCGGCAACTCGAGCGCCGAGAACCTGGCGGCGTGGGTCGGGCGCACGTTGCGCGAACGCATGCGGGAGACCTGGCCCCGGCTGCGACTGCACGAGCTGTCGATCGGCGTCGAGGAGACGCCTGGGCAGCGCGGCGTGTGGACCCTGCGCGAGTGACGGCGGGGAGCGGCTGGGCGCGCGGGACTGGGGAGGCGCCGATCAGCGGTCGCGGAAGCCGTGCAGCCAGCGAGCGGCGCCGTCGCCGACGTTGCGCACCGTGTGGCGCGTGCCGGCCGGGATCATCAGTTCGTCGCCGGCCACGACCCGCACGGCGCGGCCCTCCATCTCGATCTGGCAGGTGCCTTCGAGCAGCATCGTCAGGTGGTCGACGTCGTGCACGACGTCGTGCCAGACCTGGGCGGGGGCGTCGATCCACAGGTCGGCGCGGAAGCCGCGGGCTGCCCAATCGGAGCGAACGGCCGCCGGATCGATCTTCGTCGGTTGCATCGAACGCCTTGTCCGGGGAGGACTCCCATCGGCGGATGCCCCGGTCTTCTGGACCGCGCCTCGTGCGTCGACTTGCCGCCGCGTCGACTTGAGGGTGCGGCGGAGCGTATCGCTGGGTGGGGTCAAAGCAATAGCCTGGGCTTCCGAGGTCGGGGCACGCGCCGCCCAAGGCGTTGCCTCCGTCCTTCGTGGGGTGGTGATGGCTCTAGTAAGCCACGCCTTCCAGGCAACCGGACCGGGGTGAGGGGGCGGAAAAAGACCCGGGGCCGCCCTGCGGAGACTCGCAGCCATCCCGGCCCGATGGCCGTGTCTCCCGGTGGCCGCGCTCCGCGGGCCATCCCGTCCGCGAGAAGGCCCCCGAAAAGACATCGAGGCCGACCCGTGAGAGTCAGCCTCGACGATGCGGATGGTGGTCGGCATGGGACCGCGACCACCGCGGGAGAATGGATCCCGTCCTCCGAACCGTCGCCGCCAGCGCGAGACGTGCCGACCAGCTCGCTGACTGGTCGGCTGCACCTGGAGCTTTCGCCCCGGAACAGACCCCTCTGATTCGCGATGCCGTCTCGGCGTCCGAGTGCTCGCGGCTCAGGTTCGGAGAACGGGAAAGAGCTCCGCAGGAAGGCATGGTTCCCACGGAACGCCTCTTGGACGCGGGGGCTCGGCCGTCAGGTTCCGTTCGCCACCAGAATTCTGCGCCGGCGAGGGCCGCTGGATGGGGCCGCGTCGGCCCCCGGGGATCGCCGGCCGCTCAGGGCAGGCGCAGCGGCTTCGGGTCTCCCGACTGGGCCAGCTGGCGGATGTGCGCGTGCACCTGCATCGCCCGCCCGATGCACTGGTCGCTGTTGTGGTACTCGTAGCGGCCAAAGCGCCCGAACGTCAGGTAGCCGCTGTCGTCGAACCACTTGCGCACGCGGCCGATGCGGTCGCGGAAGTGCAGGTCCTGGTCGATGTAGGCGTACTCGTTGTTGCACCACTCGCTCAGCACCACCTGCTCGGGGCGCAGGATGCCGGCGCGGCCGAGCGCGCCGACGACGTCCTTCAGCCAGGCGGCGTCGGGGCGCAGTTCGCCGCGGTGGGTGACTTCGGCCAGGAACGAGCCGTGGCCCTTCGGCGCGTTGTGCGGCGAGTAGTTGCTGAAGTAGGTGACGCGGTTGGTCGGACCTTGCTCGGCGAACGGCAGGTAGATCCAGCTGAGGTTTGGCAGCGGCTCGTCGAGCTTCACGCCGATCATCAGGTTGATCAGCGAGATCGGCCGCAGCGCCCGGATGTCGGCGCGCACGGCTTCGGGGATCTCGGCGATCGCCGCTTCGATCTGGGGCAGTGGGATGGTGTTGACGACCAGGTCGAACGCCTCGCCGTTGACCGCGTAGCCCTTGCCCTTCTTCTCGACGCGGGTGACGGCGACGCCGCACTGCAGGTCGAAACCGCCGTCCTGCACGGTGCCGCGCACCATCGCCTCGAAGCCGCCGTGCTTCGGGAACCAGAACACCGACTGGTGGGTGTAGCCCTCGGTGTCGATGCCGATCGCCGACTTGACGATGTCCTCGATCGGCGCCTCCGGCACGCGGCCGGCGACCCAGTCGCTGGCCATCTTCTGCAGGTCGCACTTCCAGATCTTCTGGTTGTACGGAACCATGAAATGGCGCGCGAAGCCCGAGCCCATGCGCCACTGGATCCAGTCGCCGAAGTTCGTCGGGCACGGGGCGCCGGCCTTGCGCGTGGCGTAGGCCTCGATGTAGCCGGCCATGCAGTCGACGATCGCCTCCTTGGTCAGGTGGCCGACGCCGTTCTCGAACGGATACGGCACCCAGCGATCGTGCCAGCGGATCTTGGTGTTGCGCACGTTGCGCACGGTGCCGGCTTCGCCGCCGCAGCGCGCGAGCTGCCAGTCGAGGACCTGCCGCTCCTTGCTGAAGACGATGTGCCCGCCGGCTTCGTCGAAGGTGAACTCGCCGTAGCGCCGGCTCTTGCACAGGCCACCGGCGCGTTCGGCACGTTCGAGCACGGTGACACGATGGCCGTCGCCGGCCAGCATGCGAGCCAGGGCGACACCGGAGATGCCGCCGCCGAGGATGGCGATCTTCACGAACGAGACTCCAGCAGCTGTCGGAACACGGGGCGCAGAACTCTATACCGCGCCGGGGCCGCCGGAAGGGCGCGGCGGCGAACCCGCGCTGGAATCGACAGCACCGCGGCGACAGTTGCACGGTGCGCCTGCATGATCCCGCCGCGTCGTGACCGCTCCATCGTCCGCTCCTGTGCCGCCGGCGTCCGCCGGTTCCTCCTCGGCCCCGCCCGCGTCCGGGCCTGCACCGCGCGAGGCGATGGCGATCACGGCGCTGGCGACGGCCGCGTTCGCGCTGAACCTGAACACGAACGTGCTCGGCGCCTTGTTGCCGTTCGTGCGCGCCGCCGAGAACCTGACCGACGAGCAGGGCAAGCAGCTGATCGCCGCCGCGGCGTTCGGTTCGGCCGCCGGCTCGCTGGCGTTCGGCCGCGTGGCGGCCTGGTGCGGGCGCCGCACGGCGCTGCTCGGGGCGATGGCGGTGTTCGTGGTGCTGAGCCTGCTGCACCTGCTGCCGGGCACGCCGCTGCTGCTGCTCGTGCTGCGCGCCGGCTCCGGCCTCGCGGTCGGCGTCGCCTACGCGGCGGCGTCGGCGCTGTCGGCGGAGATCGTGCCCTACCACCGCCGCGGCGCGTCGATGGGGCGGTTCAACGCCGGCATGTTCCTGGCGATCCCGGTCGGCATGCCGCTGTCGGTGTGGTTCGCCAGCCTCGGCTACTGGCCCGGCGTGTTCGCACTGCAGGCGGTGGTCGGCCTGCTGGGCTGCTACTGGACGCTGCGCGCGGTGCCGATCGACGCGCCTGCACCGACCGGGGCTTCGACCTGGCGTGTGCTGGCGAACGGCGGTGCGATGGCCGGCCTGTTCGCGACGGCGCTGCACGTCGGCTCGTTCTTCACCACCGTGCAGCTGGCGACGACGTGGCTCGACCGCACGGGCCGCCTGCCGAAGGACCAGCAGATGCCGCTGTGGATCGGGCTCGGCCTGCTGTCGGTGCTGGGCAGCTCCCTGCTCGGCCGCTTCGCCGACGCGGTCGGCAAGCGCTTGTTCGTGATGGTGACGTCGCTGCTGCTGGCGGCTTGCTTCTGGCTGCTGGCCCGCGAGCAGGACGGCCTGACGCTGGCTCTGGTCGGCTCGGTGCTGGCGCTGATCGCGTCGGCGCGCACCGGGCCGCTGCAGGCGTTGGTCTCCGGCCAGGTGCCGGCCGGCGACCTGGCGGCGCTGATGGGCCTGCGCGGCTTCCTGATGCAGGTCGGCGTCGGCGGGTTCGCGCTGGCCGCCGCCGTGCTCGAACGGGAACGCAGCTTCGCCGCCGTGCTCTGGCTGGCCGTCGGCTTCCAGGCGCTGTCCTACCTCGCCATCCGCCTGTTCGTCCGCGAAGGCAAATGACGCGGTCGGTGCCGGGCTTCGCCCGATCGGCCACGCGCCGCCGCCAGTCTGCGCTGGCGGGCGCTTTCGTGCCGGTTGCTCCTTTCGTCGTCGCGATGCGGCGACGACCATGTCGTCCGGCCTGCCTCTGGAGTTGCCGCCGCCACGAACCAACCTGCCACCGAATCCGCCGATGCCGAGACTCCCGTTCGTCCTGTTGCTCCTCGTCCTCGTCACCGCCCTGCCGTCGTGTCGGACCTACCACGGCTCCTACCACGTCGGCGCCGACGACTACCTGCTGGCGCGGCGCGAGCAGAACGGCAAGAAGGAGTCGTTCCACCTGATCGCCGCCGGCAACGCGGCGCTGCGTGTCACCACCGAGTACGACGTCGAGAAGCCGTTCCTCGGCCTCAAGGTCGGCGAACTCGACAAGACCGCTGCCGAGCACCGTGGGGTCAGGCCGTACACCGGCCTCGTGGTGCTGGAGGTCGTGCCGGGATCCCCGGCCGCCGAAGCCGGTGTGATGGCGAAGGACGTGCTGCAGTCGCTGGACGGCGTCGAGACCGTCTACGTCGACCAGTTCCGCAAGTTCGTCGCCCGCCTGCGCGCCGACCAGAAGGTGGAGGCCAAGGTCCTGCGCGGCCAGGACGTGATGGACGTGGCGATCTTCACGCGCATGCAGCGCGAACGCGTCACCGACAGCGAGGACGTCTCGCTCGAGCCGCCGACGATGACGCATCGTCCGTACTGCGGCGCGTCGCTGCGCGGCATCCCGGCGAGCTGGTGCGAACGCATCTACGGCAGCGTGCGCAACGCCGTGGTCGTCACCAGCGTCGAGGTCGGTTCGCCGGCGTGGCTCGCCGGCGTGCGCGGCGGCGACGTCGTCGACGAGGTCGACGGCCAACCGGTGCCCAGCGCCGAAGAGCTCGGCCGCCGCATCGCCGACGCCGGCCCGCAGGGCGCGACGATGACGTGGAAGGTGAGCCGCGGGCCCGGCGACAAGCACGAGGCGGCGATCGAGCTCGACGACTACAGCGGCGAGAGCAACCTGAACGTCCCCCTGCTGCTGTGTGTCGAGAACGGCGTGTTCGAGGACAGCTGGAGCCTCGGCCTCGGCCTGCTGATGCGCAACAGCAACCAGTACGTCGCCAACTCGCGCACGCGGAAGGTGCAGACGCGGAACGTGTTCTCGGCGGTGCTCGGCCTGTTCCGCCTCGAGTCGAATCCCGACGAGACGAGGGTGCGGCTCCTGTGGATCATCCACTTCGACACCTGATGCGAGCGCGCGGGCCGGCCTCGTGGGGAGTCGCGCCGTGACGTCGCGGCGCAGCAGCCCGTCGGTGCCGACGGCGCCTTGGACGGTGCCGCTCGCCGAAGGGCCGGTGCGGCCGTTCGTCGACCGCGCGTTCGCACTGCTGTTCGCCGGCATCGGCTCCGTCTGCTACGGCGCGCTGGTGCGCATCGAGCCCGACGCGCGCGGCCACGGCACGCACGAGCAGCTCGGCATGGCGGCGTGCGGCTGGCCGCAGCAGTACGGCATCCCGTGCCCGACCTGCGGCTGCACGACCGCGGCGTGCCAGCTGGTGCACGGCCGCATCGTCGACGCCTTCGTCACGCAGCCGTTCGGCGCCGCGGTGGCCGCGTTCGGCCTCCTGCTGGCGGTGCACGCGACGCTGTGCCTCCTGCGCGGTCGCTCGTTCGTCGACCTGCTGGTGCGCTTCTCGTTCTGGCGCTGGATCGGTGGCGGCCTGCTGCTGTTGCTGGCGTCGTGGGGCTACAAGTACCTGACGTGGCCGCATCCGTGAACGCACCCGCCGACCCTCGTCCCGCCTGCCGCCGCGTGCGCCGCGCCGAGCAGCCGCTGATGCCGTGGCAGAACGGCGGCGGCAGCACGCGCCAGGTCGCGATCGAACCCGCCGACGGCTCGCTGGCGAACGGCTTCACGTGGCGCGTCAGCTGTGCCCAGGTCGACAGCGACGGGCCGTTCTCGCGGCTGCCGGGCGTCGACCGTTCGTTGTGGCTCTGGCGCGGTCGCGGCCTGCGCCTTCTGCTCGACGGCCAGGAGCATCTGCTGGCGACGCCGTACGCGCGCTGCGACTTCGCGGGCGAAGTGCCGGTCGCCGCGACGCGGCTCGACGGCGCCTGCGAAGACGTCAACGTGATGACGAACCGCGCGCGCTGCCGCGCCGATGCGCGCGTCGTGGCGCTGCACGCCGGCGACACGCTGCGGGTGCCGTCGGCACCGCAGTGGTTGCTGCTGGTGCTCGATGGCGTGCTCGACGGCGCTCTCGACGGCGCGTCGGCCAACCAGCCCTTCGAAGCGAGCGAACTCGCCGCCGGCGACGCGCTGCGCGGCGAAGGGGCCGGCCCAGAGCTGTGCGCGCGCACGCACGGCACCGCACTCGTCGTCGCCTTCACGCCGCTCGCGGAGGCCCGATGATCGGCCTCGTGCTGGCGCTGCTCGCGGTCGGCCTGATCATCGTCTACGGGCTGTTCGCCTGGGAGCGGATCGTCCGGCGACGGCGCGAGAGCGAGCCCGGCACCAGCTGGGCCGCCACCGCGCGGGCGCGTGCCGCCCGCCCCGCGACCGACCCGGACGCGCCGCGCGCGTTCGGGCGCGATGCCTGTTGGCTCGCCGTGCGCGCCGCCGATGCGGCCGCGGTGGCGCAAGCGCTCGCCGTGCGCACGCAGCTGCCCGCGAACTGGCAGGCCGGCCTCGCCGAAGCGGCCGACGTCGGTGTGTTCGTGTCGCCGCCGGTCGACGGCGTGGTGTTCGTCGTCGGCCGTTCGCTGCTCGGCGGCGAAGCGGTCGAGGCGGTGTTGGTGCCGCGGCTCGAACGGTTGTCGCAGCGCTTCGGCAAGGTCGCGTGGTTCTGCGCCGACGGCGCCCGCGACGTGTTCGGCTGGGCGCTCGCCGAGCAAGGCCGCGTGCAGCGCGGCTACGCGTGGCAGGAGGACGGCGGCACTGTGTGGTGGCACGGCGACGTCACCGACCCCGAACGCGAACTCGGTTGCTTCGTCGACGATCCGCGCGACCGCTCCGACGACGAGGAGAAGTGGTGGCCCGACCGCCGCATCGTGCACGCGCTGGCGGCGGCGTGGAGCGTCGATCCGGATCGGCTGGCGGACGTGCGGCCGGCAACGGCACTCGGGCTGGTCGGTCGGCTCTGACCGATCGGTTCGGAACGGGCGGCGCGGCGAACGCCACACTCACGGCTGCCGGATCCATGGCAACCGCAGCGCGTCTTCGCGCGAGCTCCCGGAGCCGTCGACGACGAACGTGGCGACGTAGCGACGGTCGTCGGCGCAGACCAGCAGCGCTTCGTTCGCACCGCGGCGCAGGTGGGGACACCAGCGGCTGCCGTACTGGTCGTCGCGTTCGAGTTCCGTGGTGAACGCGACGAGGCCGTCGGGGCCGCGGATCGTCACCGTTCCGCGCGTCTCGCCGTCGGGCAGCGTCAGATCGAGCGCGAAGGGCTCGCCAGTCGAAAGCTGCACCTCGCGTTGCTGCACGTCGCCGGCGGCGAGCGACACCGCGAACGTCCGTGAGACGATGCCCTCGCCGTAGACGGTCACCGTGTAGTCC